>Ga0209935_1005203_pt1 | contig 11220 bp, 5 predicted proteins | sample ThiBio_1000_plan_2_FD_183958 | JGI IMG/M metagenome (GOLD analysis project Ga0209935, IMG submission 183958) | Wastewater bioreactor microbial communities from Cape Town, South Africa - Thiocy_cont_1000_plan (SPAdes) | ecosystem: Engineered > Bioreactor > Thiocyanate-remediating >... | reverse complement strand
TTTGAATTAGATGATGATGAACAAACAAATTTATCTCAACGAATTAACAGAAAAAGATATCTCTGGTCATGGATCAGGAAAAAACTATCAATTGAATGAGTAATTCAAATTGTAACCAGTTTTTTTTGTTATTTCCAGAAAAGGAAGCGCACTTGTGAGGTGATTATTAATCTAATTAACGCATACTTCTTTCAATTGTATCAGACAATAAATATACAATAGAGACAGATTCATTTTAATTATTTGATTTTATTTACAAAGCAAATCGATGGTCTATAAATAAAAAAACTATCTATTTAAAAAGAATTTCTCAATAAAATAGAAATAATTTTGAAAGTATACTCTGCTCTCTTAGAAAAATGTTCACAACTGACGTTTCCAAAGCGATGTATTCATTATTTGTTTTGTTTTACCGACATTTGTTAAAGTCTATTTCGAATTATGAGTAAAATAATATCTTATTTGAAAAATTTGGAACTACATAAAGCATCAAATGAAATTCTAGCAACTCGAATATTTCTCGTTCTATTTCTTCTAAGTTTAACACTCAAGCACAATTCGAATATCTTCAATCGATGTATCCGGAAACATTATGTTGTCCATGTTCACATTTATCAATTTCATCAAGTAAAATTCAAAATCATATACGAATTTAAAATTATTGTTTTTTATTTATTCATTCTCTAAGATTTGTTCGAGTCAATTTGTTGATAAAGAATGGATTTCATCGATATCAAATCGAATTCCTCAAATCTACTATTCATTAGATATTCGTCGAATATTATCATCTCAACTTCAACTTCTTTCTTCATTTTGTGAATTAGCAAAATTAGTTCACAATTTAACCTTAACAACTCTTTCATCAGATCAATTCATAAAGCGCTTGATACGACAAAAACAGAAGTAAATCAAGCTCGACAATTAATTCATTTGATAGGTCGCGTAAATCAATTGGCATCAGGATTAGGAACCAATTATTTATACAGAACAGTAGACAGCAACCATCCATATTATTCTATCTCTGAAATATAGGTTTCTCAAAGATCAAAACTATCCACCTCCAATCGTTGATCCATTGTAAGTCAATTCGATTCGAATTTATACTTATCGAATTCTGAAATATGTATTTAGATATACAACATCAGATCTATGTTCATGTATTGAATCAGACAATTGTATTTATCCAAATTTAACTGGTGTCGATTCATATTATCATTATGCGGCGATATCTCCACTTGTGGTTTCATTGGTTCAAATACCTGGTCTATATATTGGATGTACACCCTTGAATTCATTACTCAAATCAAATCTACAGTGTTTTTATGATTCTCAATGTTTAACCTATTTATTTAATCGAACCTATATTGAACCGTTAAATAATCAAATAGAGTTAAGTAACTATTCTTTGAACACGTCTATTGAAACATTGGTCGAACACTTTTTTTATAGAAATGGATTTTTCAAGAGTTCATCTATATAATAATGTAATCATAAAAACGAATTTGCATTGCTTTGGATCTGATGATTATTTTATTTCTATTATCTAGAAACGTATATTACAAAGATCAAAACAAAAACATTGCAGTTAATATGTTTATGGATTGGCAAGGTTGATAATATCAGCAGAATTGAGTTCTCGAGAATATAATGCAAATTCATCGATATATCCAGTATATTCCCCTTTATTAATTATACTCGAAGCACATACTTGACCGTTTACAGGTAAACCAATTGTTACAAACATAGGACCATTAAAAGCTATATAAGGAAACCCGACAGTACCTGAGCCATATTGACTTCCATTAATCCAAAGACGTAAACCATTCGTTGCTGAATATGTGATTGCAATATGTGTCCACACATTTGCTACGGCTGCAGGACCCATCAAAGCGACAATACTTTGACTCCAACTTTGTACACCTATCGCACTTGAACTTGTAAATCCTAGCATTGGAACACACCAGCCATTACCTGCGCTATTTTGTGATGCATGGATAATTGTTCCTTGATTAATTATTGTTGGATTGATCCAAATCGAAAAAGAATACGATTGATTAGTTGTACCTAATAAGACTAAATTTCCTGCTTGAATATATGATGGATTATTCAGTAATGATAAACATTTTTTGACTCGACACGAACCACTAAATGTATAGTTCAAACCTGTGCCATTGATACCTAATGGACCGTCATCAAGAAGACTATCATTATCAAATGAATAATTGACAGTCAAAGTTGCTTCACGAAGAATTTCTGTTGAACTAAAAACTAAATTTATCAAAAATTTATTTATTCGAAAAATATTTGTTTACGTTTTTGCTCGAGAAAAATAACTTATTTGATCAAGACAACCATCCCAAAAATTGTAGGGATAATGTATTCCATTGGTGCCAATCGTCAAATCTCCTGTTTCACCTTTGTATGGTTCCCTAGGAGTATTAGATACATCAAGAATTCCATTGACATAGATATACTGTGTCAAAGTCGAATAATCATAAACAAATGCAATCTAGTAATAATAAAATCAATGGATGATTCTAAACAAATATACATAAATACATACATGATACCAATTGCCCGGATTGAGGATGATATTTCCTTGACTATCGTCATTATAAAATCCTAAGTAACTCTTTTTTCGTCGAATAACGACGTGGAAAGAATGGTCTTTTGAATTATTTTGATGCTGACCGAAGATCGCATTGTCCGACTTCGATGAAGAGGTATCGTTACGTAATGTCGCAGGTTTTACCCATGCAATCAATGAAAATGGTGTATAAACCATATTGAGAAAAGGTGGTGAGTAAACAGTGACAGATTGATTACGTGATGCATTGAGATAAAGACATGTACCATATCCATTGATACCTGGAGAACGATACGTTGGCGCATTAATGGGAGTACCAGGAAAATTATTATAAAAATCATTGAGATTTCCATCAAATGTCCACAAGATTCGAACAGCTGTGATAGATAAAAAACAAAAGCTTGTCAGCGCAATCCGTATCGGATTAAAAAGATGTGAAACACGAACTAGCTATTAAAGTTTTTGCAGTGCAAAGGAAACAAACTAATCATTCTCAAATTTACAGACAATAAGTAGTGTATAATGTCAATTAGCATATTATTTTTTCTTTATATTTCGATATTTCTGAATTATGACATATATACCATACAGACTCTTGTGAACAAAATAGAATATGCAAAGTCAATTTTCTCCTTATATACGGAAATTATATTACTTTTCACAATTATACGTTTTTGAAATAGAGATTTTCATATAGGAAGATAGAAAAGATGAAAATTAACATTGTACACGAGCTATCTAATATCAATTGGAATTTAGTTAAATATATGCTTAAATTCGCTTTGTCCGTCATATTAGTGCTGCCTGTCACGTAAGTGGGGGAGGGGATAGCGGGTTTCAATTTTCTAGTCTTAAATTTCAACACTTCGTTTCAATCCAATACGGATTGCGTCGACAAGCTTTCTTACCTGTTGTTGTTGGTGACAATATTGATGATGCTGTAGTCGTCGCTAGAATAAGTTTTAAAAACACGAATTTAAATGAGAGTATCGATAGAGAATGAAAACGAAAAATAAAGACTAAGACTGTTTATCATCGTTTTCTGTTTTTAATCAAAGGCAATTATAGAATATGTCTGCTTCGAACTTCGAAGGTTCTATAAGCGTTTTGACCTTCTCAAAATGTTATACATTTTGTCTAACTTACTTCTATATAGCCATAACGTTAATATTACAGCTAAAGCAATACTAGCCAGTAGTACACCAATTGTTAAACCAGAACAACAGGCTTTGAGTCGTCTAAGAAAATCTTGTTTATCAAACGATGATTTTATTTTCATATTGGTGTTTTCAAATGGAAGGAACCATGCACTTTGTCGGACATGAGATGTTGGAGTTACTGAAAATGTATTTCTTTTATTGTCTAATCCATTAAACTTCTGAGCCATGTAAGAACTTGTCAGTATACTATTTTGATGGTTGCCTGTCTGAAATAAATATAAGATACTTTCTAACTTAGAATGTTTAAATAGAAGATCATGAACACACCATTGTTTTTTTGTCAATTATGCAGAATATATTAAATCTAAAAAAAGTGTATATGTAACAATCATATTCACCTTATTTTCTATACACATCTGTTCTCAAATAAATTCAAAATAAGAAGTAGTGAAACACATATGCAAAAATTATTAATAAGTAAGAACAAGATTTTTTGCAAATAATATATGCCTATTTGTGACACCAATGAAACCCATCAAAGTTCTTTTCAATCATCTCATAGTTATATATGCTCGTTTCTGAATAGGAAAAAAAAGTTTTTTTTGTGTTCTCAGTTCAAATTTGACCTTATTTCAATAGAGTCTGATATCATGTACATGTATTATCGTATAAAAAGATAACACACATACAATGATGTATCACATCATTTTCTTCTCTTTCTTTTTTTTGTTAGATTCTGTAAAACATTCGAAACAAAACAAATTGAGGGTGTAACACTTGTTGTTACTTTATTCGAATCAAGATGAGAATCAAAAACACGCTCAGCAAGAAGACTCAATCAACACGACTGATAAGGCGCGCAAACGAAAAGAAGAATATCATATATGAGTAGTCAATGAATCAGGTGCTCATGAGAGAACAAGAGAAAACGAAAGAAAATGAATAGAAAGACCATAGATGACGGCATAAGGCCGTTACAACTCCCTATATCAAAACATTTTCAAAATCTAATAAAGCCAATAGATTTTATTTTAGTTTCGTTCTGTCTGCACTTAATTCGATCTATGACGCAATAGACTGTTGATGTCTTATGTTTATTAAAAACAGAATTTGACATAGAAAAAAAAAGAAAAAAATGTTATTTTATTTGAATTGGTGAAGTCTAATGTCGAATATGAAATCAATTTCATTGATACTAAAGAATTGTGTTGTTTTTGTGTGTTGTATGTCATAACCAGAGGATATTTCTTCTCTTGCATTGCTTAAATCCAAAATGGAATCGAAAACGGAATCATTGCAGAACCAATGTGGAGCTTGATTCTGATGAGAGAAATCTTTGATAACTGTTAAAACTCTCTGATGAATTTCGACGAATGATATGAGATCAATTTTAGCCAATGTAATAAGCAATTTTAATATAATTGAACTGATTGCAAGTGTGCTGCTATTGAGAAATGATTTGAATAAGTCGAACAAGTTTGAAATGACTTCTCGATTGGATACATCTTTTAGACTATCGAAGGTAATGAGTTCATATTCGGTGAAACGATCTTTCATCCATTTTAATATTTCACTCAATTCTTTTGTTAGAACACCAAAACTCTCATAAAATTGAAGAATATCTCGATAATTCGTTGATGATTTGGCGTATTTACCACAATAGTATAAATTTGTTCTTAATTTGTTTTCATCAATCGAATTTCTCTTGAGAGCATTTGTGAATTTGATCGCATCTTTTTCGATGAAATATAGAGCAAAATAGAGATAATCAGGTGAAGGATCACACAAATCATTGCTCAGATATTTCTTTTCTAAGCTAGTTTTCAGTTCACAAACAAATTTATCAATGATTTCATCTGATTGATTCAATAAAATTTGACGAAATATATTTTTAGATGCACAACCAAATAATGTTGCTTGTAATAACATATTGTATTCGTTTTCAGCTGTTAATGAGTATTCGCTTTTGAACCAAATTGGTATGTCACTAGGCCATTCATCGGGATTTTTAATTAGAATCAAACAGAGACCAACTCGACTAGATATCATTTCACTTATTTTTAAATTGTAAATTTGAATAAGTACATCTCGAATTTTATTGGATATACAATAGGTTTCATTCAATGTTATCAATCGATCAAGATAAATTCCATAAGTTAATAAACAAATAGATAAAATATCATTGGGATATTTATCATATGAACAAATCATTCTCTCCAGATGACAAATGACATCAGTTGTTATGAATAAATGCTCTTTATTTTGCCATTCGAATTGACTCAATACTGATTGAAGACTGATAAGAATGATTTTATGTAGATAATCTCGAGATTGTTGATAATCATCCAACAATGAGAATATATAATCATAGAATTGTCTCGAGAATTCGCTCGTATCGTTCCAAATCTCCGAATTGAAGATCCATTTAATAATTATTATTACAAATTGTTGATTTGATTGTCTAATCAATGTTTGAAGATGTACTTGGAGAAGATTTTGTAAATCAGGTGAACAACCTTTGATTACGAAGAAAAATGAATTATATGGAAGTTCACAAGGTTTGTTTTCATTCTCAACTAGTTGTTCATGTTCAAGTTTAAGAATCAAATCGAAAACAGATTGACATCGAATCCAAATTGAAATTGTCGATGAATAATAATGATTTTTGCGCCAGATTTGAAATATTCGAGTGAGAATGTTAATATCTATGATTTCAGAATTGAAGATTTGTTCAAGAAAAGAATTCAAATAAATCTCTTGGTCAGTCAATAGTATATCATTGATGATTTCAATTGAATCTGAATCATTTGCACCTTGAATAAATCGTTGTAATGCTGCATATTGAGAAAAGATTTTCAGTTTGTTTTCATATCGATAGATGTACCATTGTTTAACAATTGGCAGAGCTTTTTCTTCAACTGTTAAACATTGAAATACAAGTTGAATAAGTTTGTCAACGATAGTATCATTCCATGAATTGTTTAAATAGTTTGTGATCCATATTGCATCTTCATATGTCATGATCTCTTTCATTCGTATGTCAATGTCTTGAGCTAATAATCGTTGTAAGATATGCGAATGAAATGCAAGTTCTGTAATATACATCAATGATAGAAATGTATTATCTGATGATTGAAATGAGATTTGTTCATCATTGAAATGTTGAAAGAGTAACATTGAATTCCATTGAGTTGGATCAAATGATTGAACTAAATAATATAAATGTCCAGATTGTTTCAATGCAATAGTGAGAGCATGTTTTATGTCATTATTATCAACAGGAGTTTGACCAATCAGTTTGGCAATCAAATAAATTATTTGCAAATTTTTTCTTTGTTTAGAAAATCGAGTAATGAGAAAAGTGAGTGTCATCAATGGTACTCGTTGAATCTCTTTCAATCGATCAACAATTGTCGAATCGAAATCATGTGTTTGTTGGATTTCAGATAGGAAATGCCAACTAATCATTTGAAACATTGGATCACCAATGTTGTTGATTGCATCGAATATTTCTTCGTTTGGAATCGTAACACAACTCGAATTCTGTTGAATTTGAGCAAGACTGATCGCTCCAGCAAATAATCGACAATCTCTACCTTCGCCCTGTTCCAAATGTTTTGCATCTGCAATTCGTTGACGTTCAATATCAATTAGTTGATTATAATCATGATGTTCAGTTGATCTACTGTTTAAAATAGCCCAAAGATAATTATCGAGAAAATGTTGTTCACATTGTGATTTGAATTGTTCGAAATGAGTTCTATCAACATCTTTCAAATAGATTAATGAACATTCAGCCAAAAATACAACGAACGGTAATGAATCTGTTTTATCAGTTCGATTAATAAATAAATGATGATACAGCTTTCGTAAAGATAATGGAACAAAAATTAGAAACGGTGAAGATTCATTTGAAATATCTTCTTCCGGCAATTTGTTGAACATTAATTTCAATTCGGATTTGTAAAATATTTTGTGTGACGATAGAATTGACATTTGTTGATCAGTAGAGAAGTTAAATCTGTTGATGATCGATTGAATCGCTTTTGTAAGTTGTTCGTTGACCGGTAGTTCATGAAAGATTGTTGTCATAAAGAAGAATGATTGTTTGATCTTGTTCAATGCCAATAAGAAAGCTTTGTATTGCAAATATTTGTTAATGAATTCTATATCTGTCATTGAATGTAAACAAATAAGTGCAACAAATGTATCAACAATCTTATCAGATAGATCGTCTATTGAACTTTGATCAACGTCATTCGTATATTGTTCGATTAATCTTTGAAGTTGAATTGAATTCGTTAAATATTCAACGATTGGATTTAGAATTTGTGATTGACGATAGATTCGTTGATTAGACCAAGAAATTAATTTCGATTCCGAATCGAAATCTAATAGAAGTCCACCTTGAACAATCATAATGATGGATAATATCAATGGATTCATAGTCGATGTCAAAATCTGTTGTTGATTTATAGTTGATATCCATTGATACGATGAAATATTCTCATTTGCACGAAATAACAACATTATTCGTTGTAAAGTTTGATTGATAAGAAATCCATCTAGTTGATTATCTTTAGCTAACAAATGTAATTGTTGACAGATCACAGATAAAGTAGAATTGTTCATTTGCTTTGTATTGATGAAGAAATTCGATAAACATTGACAAAATTTCGGAAGAGATTTATTATTTTTGAAATAAGTTGTCATCCATTGTTGTACGATACTTGATGGTAGTTTACATAGAAATGGTATAAGAATATTTGTTGTGATTTTATCTACGGATGAATGTAAAATATTGTTAAGTGCAGTGAAAAGAACCGAATGCGGAAATGATCTTTGTTGATGATGATAATCGAAAGAATGAAAGATAAGAATAGCTCCAAGTGGTATTGAATAATTGTTGTCAGTTGAAACAAGTTCCGTATAGAATTCGTTGAAATCCGTGTCTGACCATTTCCAATTGATCCAACTGAGAGCAAGATGAATTGAATTGTGAAAACGAGGATTCATTGAATAGAAAAGAAAACGACCGACAATTTCTTTTAATGAACCTTTGACAAGAAATTGAGCAACAAAATATTCTTGGTATAATAAATGTGAAAATCCATAGACTTCTAAACCACGTTCACTTATTAAAATACTATTCGATTGAAGAACTTTCAATAATTTATCAACAAGATCTTCGCAATGTTTACGATTGATCCTGCCAATATGTTGTTGTTGTACAATTAAACGTGCTAGTTGTGTGATGTTAAATGTATCCATAAGACCCGTTGACGATTTTAAATGAAGATAAATCGAAAAATTAAGAAGAAATTGTTCGAGTAACTGTTGAGAGAGAGTTGAATCTTGTTTTCTCCAAAATCGAAATGCTGATTGAACAATAGTATCATAAATTTCTATTTGAGATTGTGGATCGAATGCATCGACTGATCGATAAACATTTGCACAAATTATATTTAACGATGCAAAATTAAGAAATAATCTTTTCTTCTTTTCACATATTGAAACGACGACTTCAATTTTTTGTTGAATCACGTTTTGTGAGATTTGTTCATCAATAGAAATTCCTTTTTCGAACAATATTCTTCGTAGACATGCATCAACATTGACCATCCAATTGTTTGTAAATGCTTTGATAGTATTTGTATTGTTGTCTGAGAGAATATAATGTTTAATAAAAGTACCTGTACCTCCAAGTGGATTGGTATCATATCCAATAATTCGACTTGTTATAATGATTCGATTACCACCAGGTTTGTCTGCTCGTTGAACTTCATCAACAAAAAACTTGTTTTCAAAACCATCGAATAATCTTTGATCGAATGGCGAAACAAAATTAGGATCTTTGACATAAACATCGAGAAATTGTCTGATTAAATCAACGATTGTTTGTCGATTATTTGCAAGAGGAATTTCATCGAGTCCATCGAGAAGAATCAATGCATGACCATAAGAGATCAATTCTTTCAACATATTTCCATTCGAATCAATATAATCGATCAATTCTTTGTTTGGATTGTCTTCTAACCATGAGACAAATTCACTTATTCGAATGAATATTGGAATACGAAATGTTCGATCTTTGAATTGACAATAAATGTTGACAATCGATTTGAGTAGAGTCGTTTTTCCATTCGCTGGATCTCCTAAAATAACTATCCATCGATCAGTTTTCAACACGTTGCCGATATTAGTTGTAAATCCACGAATCATTAGTTCCTCTGTATTCGAAGTTAAGAACTCATTGACATTGGTGTCAATTGCTTTGCTATCATCAGAATAAATATGAGATTTCTCTTCTAAATTTCTATTTAAGAACGGGAGACGAATTTCAATTGATTTCAGTTGGTCTTCGATGATTTGTCGAGTTGTTTCATCCAATGATAAATCTTTGAGATAACCATGTTGACGAACAAACTCATCGATATTATCAATTAAAGGTGTTACTTGTAATGTCGAATGAAAACGTTGACATTCTTCAAAATACTTGTCCACAGATTGTTTATGTTCTTTAACAAATTCATCAAAACTTTTTTGTTTTGACTGTTCTTTACGTCGTTCAAGTTCTTTTTCAAAGTCAAGTCTTTTCTTGGAAAGATTTGCTGAAGTTGCCATTAATTGATTGGTATCCGATTCGTCCAATACGTAACTAATATAATCAAAAATCTCATCCCAAAAATGATAAACTCTTTTTCGATCTCGACTATTGTCCATCAATCGTTTCAATTGTCGACAAAAAAGTCGTAAATTGTTATTTGGTAGATCGACTTGTTGACATTGAGTAAGACGCTCATTGAGTTTTGACAATATTTGTCCGTATTGTTGAGCCCAGAGATCATCATATGTGATATGACTGAGGAAAGATTCAAGTGCATCTTGGACATCTTTGAATACATTACTTGCCATTTTGTTTCTTGTTATATTTACCTTTAATCGGAACAGATAACGAAGAAGAAAGAAAAACCCATCCATTTCGTTTGAAATGCATTGGAAATACGTTCGTCCAATGAGAACACGTTTTTCGACGTAGATGCGTAGATGTGTCGGTTTCCCGATATCATATGACATATTGAATACAAGAATGATCGATAGACTTTTTTTGAATATAAATCGACGTATGAGTATCAACAAAAATCCTTCCTTGAATCGGAAATATTCAACTGAATATCTTGTTTGTCCATGTCAATGAATTTCAATAAAATACAAAGATATTCTTCGTATTAATTATACATTTCATCAAGTGTTGTTCGTATTGCTGATTTCAATCAAGATATGCGCTATGATATTATTGTTTTAAATTCTGATTCTCATGTATTTAGTATTTATCTTAATATGGAACCTTAATTTTCATTTCAAAAATAGCAAATAAAGTTCACCATTTCGCTCGATAATTGCCAGTGAGATGTAACCATGCTTCGAGATAGAGAACACCATCATAGTAACGATATCGACCCGAAGGTGTTG
>Ga0209935_1005200_pt1 | contig 11223 bp, 16 predicted proteins | sample ThiBio_1000_plan_2_FD_183958 | JGI IMG/M metagenome (GOLD analysis project Ga0209935, IMG submission 183958) | Wastewater bioreactor microbial communities from Cape Town, South Africa - Thiocy_cont_1000_plan (SPAdes) | ecosystem: Engineered > Bioreactor > Thiocyanate-remediating >... | reverse complement strand
TCGAGGCGCCGACGTCGAGCACGATGACGACAGCTTCCTTGGCGGCGGCCATCGTGTGAGTGTGTGCGCGTAACGAAGCAAACAAGCAAACGAACCAACCAACGAAGCGAAGGAAGGAATACGACGACGAATGGGAGCCTGGAAAAGGGCGCGAAACTGCACTCGAAGCTCCTGGCGAGCCTTAACTGGGTTGGTTGTGGTGCTTGGTTGTTGGTGGTTGGTTGGTGGTTGGTTGTTTGGTGCTTGGTTGCTGGTGCTTGGCTGTTGGTTGGTGCTTGGTTGGTGGTTGTTTGTGCTTGGTTGTTGGTTGGTGGTTGTTGGTGCTTGGCTGTTGGTTGGTGCTTGGTTGTTGGCTTGAGATATCGATGGTACGTTGTGTTGGCTGCGCTACTCTCTCCCAGTCGCTCTCGTATGCTTGAAGTGATGCAAAAACACAACATCTGTCCTACCGCATAGTGAGGATAAACACAGACCTGTGCTGAACTTGCTCTATCTATCGCTCGCGCACTCTCGACATCGATCTCGTTGGCGCACTACTCACTCGGTTTGTTGCTCGATATTCAGGTTTGTTGAGCTTTCGATCATACTCTCTTGGTGGTTGGTTGTTGGCTTGAGATATCGATGGTACGTTGTGTTGGCTGCGCTACTCTCCCCCAGTCGCTCTCGTATGCTTGAAGTGATGCAAAAACACAACATCTGTCCTACCGCATAGTGAGGATAAACACAGACCTGTGCTGAACTTGCTCTTTCTATCGCTCGCGCGCGCTCTATCATCATACTCGTGGATTTATCATCGATGCCGCGTTGCTGATACATTGATTTATTCTCTGTGTGGTGGTTGTTGTTGTAGGTTTCGGTACGTCGTCGCAACTGGGCTGCCACCACCACAACAACAAGCACAATAAATGATACTCGCTACAATGAAGTATACTCGCCCACTGCTGTCGTGTCAATCGATCTTGGTGGCGGCGTGTTCGTCCGACCACGTGAGGCAGAGCAGTGTGATGATGCTCGCGAGCGATAGGGTCAACAGGAGCACCCAGTGGTGCCGCATGAACTCGAGCACCTGGAACCGTACGCTGGCGAGTGTCTCGGCAAGTTGCTGTCGCTGTGCCGCGTTGTGCTGCAACTCGGCGCGAATCCACTGGCGCAGCTGCGGGCGCGACGTGAACGGTGCCAGCTCGTCTTCCGATGATGCCAGGAGCACATTGTCGAAGCGAAGGTCGGCGTGCATCGTCCAAATATCGAACATGACGCCGGTCTGGCGTGCGAGATCATGTGTGTGAGTCACGACTGTCACCACCACAGCAACACCGAGAACGACGGCACAACGCACCACTCGTTGCAGCAACGAAGGATCGAACGTGCGCTCGGGCTGCTGGTCGAGCGGTGTCGTCGACAGCTTCGAGCCGGCTCCGATGGCAATCTCCTTCTGCAGCACAAAGTGCTCGTTCTGTACCACACAACCAACCAACCGGTAAAAATGGGCTTCGTCGATGCCTCAACCTATCGTGTGGGAGGGGGAGTGTGTGTGGCGCGCGTACATTGAGTGTGCCGTTGTAGACCGAGTTGTAATTGACTCGTATCTCGAACGAGTAGTCGGTCGTGACCGACAAGTAGAAGCGGCTCGTCACTCCTCGTGGCACCTGCTCGAGTGACGGAGCGCGCAGCAGATGCCACTCCTCCCAGATGCGCAGGTCGGGGCGATACACCTGCAGCACGAGGCGCACATGCTTGATGCTCTTGCCGCACATGTCGGGGCCGAACAGCACGGCGAACGGCACTCGCTTGGGCCACCAGCGGCTTTGCTTCGGCACCTCATAGTCCCAGTGGCTGACATTGGCCGCCGACACGAGCTTGATGTAGCCTCCGGCGCAGTTGAGCTCCTCGGGCAGGAAGGCGTCAAACTGCAGCACCAGCGGCTCGGACACGATGAATGGCACCGAGCGCTCCAGCATGCGGTAGGCGCCGTAGAACTTGGCCTTGCTCGGTGCCACGAGCATCGAGTTGCTCAGTAAGCTTCCGGTGTCGTTCGAGAAGCGTTCAATGCGTTGCTGCTGAAAGAACGCTGCGGCCTTGGAACGCGATTCAACGAGCCGCCAAGGTGACCCGTGTGCAGCTGGCCACTGCTCAAAGTCCTCGTGCAGCCATACGGTCGCACGGCACAGCGACACCAGCAGTGCCACAACCACCAATCCACGAATGTACATCTAGATTACTCCTCCCAGATGTCTCACCCAATGACGATGAGGAGACTGAGAGAGAACGGCGAGGCTTACACAACAACCAGCACTGGCGAGAGAAGGAGAGCAGCCAATTGTACCCCGGACCAGCTGCTATGTGGTATTTTCTTGCTAATTTACACCATTTTACCGGACCAAGGGAGATGGTAGAGCCGGGGTACTGCGAAGCGGTAGAGACTTTTCCTCCTGTTGTTGGGCCTGAGTCAGTCTCACTCTCGCTCTTTGCTCTTTCGTTCCCTCTCGTTCCCTCTCGCTCCTTGTGGTGTGGCTCAACGTGACCAACCATTCCCGACGCGTTTCACGCTCGACTCGAGATTTGGAGCCGACCGGTGGCGTAGTGTCGCAGTGGTAGCGAGTAGGGTTCAGTTGGAGAGGGAAGAGCTGTTCACTGAGAGAGTGATAGCCTCGTGAGCTTCGTGACAGGACCTCCTCCATCAGTGCCATCCATCCATCTTGGCCGAGCGATCAATCATGGTTGCCACCCGATTCTTCCCGGCGAGTGTGCTCGTATGCTTGTTGGCGCTAGTGGCCTTCTCCAGTACGATGCATCTCCTCTCCTCTCCCTCTTCCCCATGTCAAGCGTTCGACTGTTCAATTGACCAACGCGTGACTTGAACTGACGCGTACTCTGTGTGGTGTCGTGGTGGCGTTGCGGTGACCGTACCGCAATCAATGATGGATGTTGGTTGCTTTGACTATCGCCTAGGTGCTGGCTGGCAAGGTTTCTGGACCGACCAGTCGCGAGGCTACAACAAAGGAATGGCGTGCTGCTTGTTCGGGACACAGCTCAACTGCCTGTACTCGGAGCTGGGTCTCGTGTCGGGCGCCATCATCGAGGACGGCACGAGGGCCGTCGGTGAGTGGATACAGGCGAGCGAGAACGGCGCCAAGTGCGGTCGTGGCAACTTCTCGATCGCGCTCTCGGACTCGGGCGACTCGTTCACGGGCTATTACACGTGCAAGAACGGCACGCACCGCGAGCCATGGAACGAGCGTCAGTTCGAGTCGTTCGCTACGCCGACCGAGGTGCAGTGCGGTGCGCTGCAGGACCCGCTGAATCCCGTGACGATCAACGGCCGCTGGGGCGACGGCGTCACCGAGCTGCAAGACGTGTGCATCTACTCGTCGGACCTGCGTGCCGAGGTCAGCTACCAGTTCAACCAGCTGCGCTCGCCCGGCTACCTCAAGGCCTTTGCGTACCTGAACCAACGCGTGCTCAACGGTCGCTTCCACGAGAACTACAACCAAGGAGTCGAGCTGCTGTTCGCGGCGCGCAACGGCTCGCTCGGCCGCATCTACTGGTCGACCTACCCGGCGCAGCCGGTCAACATACACGACATCACCGACCCCGGCCGTCACCGATACTACTACATCAGCAAGAGCCCCAAGGTCAACCAGACCGCCAACCCGGCGCTCGCGTGCATCGTCAATCGCAACGTCAAGTTCATTCCGTACTCGTTCGTTCCGCCGGCGAACGCTGCCTCGGTCCTGCACGCGGCCGGAGCGATGTTGCTGACCGCCGTCATGGCCGTGCTGCTCCCGTTGATGCTCTGAAGCTCTTTGTGATAGCTCGTTGTAATTATCTTCCAGTCATCTTGCAAAATGGCGGTGACGGACACATCAGCTGATATACGCCGGCCATCAAGCCACGCCAGCCAGTATAGCTCTCGAATGGCTGTCACCGTCACAATCTCATCTTACTCGCGCTCTTCCATCGATCGAAATATGCGAATACACTTACTCTCACACTTGCTCTCAAATATCTAGAGAAGATCGTACGGTTGGCACACGGACTACCCGAGCCTGAGAGATCTCCTTGACCTTGTTGGCCACCGCCACGCAGAGCAACGGGTCGCAGACACCACACTCCAACCATCACGCCCCAATTCTCCCCCGATTGGTTCCGGGCGGCGTCAGGAGCTTGATAGTCCGCGAGCATCGAGCGTCGGCTACCGAGCTCCGCGCATCGACACGTCGCGCCGCAGACGCTCGCCCACCGCCCACCTGTCTGACCTCCTGCCCTATGGCTCGAGTGCTGTCGCTCTTCACTCTTGGCAGTTTATTCTCGACGCTCGATAGTCTCCTCTCGGCACGTCCGCCGAGACTGTTAGTGTGGCTTGGTGATCTTGTGTCGGTGATTCGCGTCGGCGTGATTCTCGGCTTGATTGTGCGTACTCTTGAGCTCGGCGTCGCCACGGTCGAGTCTTTGTTTCGTGTGCTCGTGCTCGCTGCCACGCTCGTTCACACACTACCGCCTCTCGTACTCGAGCAACTACAAAAGCCTCTCGAAGGCCTCTCGTCATCTAACATCGACAACAACAACAACATCATCATGCCGTCATCGTTGGAGGCTCTCAAGGCGCACTCGATCGTCGTGGCTGATACTGGCGACTTTGAGTCGATCGCTCGATTCAAGCCGCAAGGTTCGAGAGCCGCCACCTCACGAACCTCACGAACCTCCCACGAACTCACTAGCTCTCACAACGTCACGAACACCCTCTAGATGCCACCACGAACCCGTCGTTGCTGTTGCAGTCGTCGCAGTTGCCACAGTACAAGGCGTTGGTCGACGATGCCGTCGCGTACGGCAAGCAACACGGCTCGGACCTCCACGCGCAGATCGCCCACGCTGCCGACAAGCTCGCCGTCAACTTTGGTCTCGAGATCCTCAAGATCATCCCGGGACGTGTGTCGACCGAGGTCGATGCGCGACTTTCGTTCGATACCGATGGCACTGTATGCAATGAGCTCGAGCTGAGACACACGCACACGCACACGGATGATTGACGTTGAGTCGCTCTCTGGCTCTGGCTCTGGCTCTGGCTCTGTCGCATCTGGTTATGGTTGGGTGCAAATAGGTGAACAAGGCACACGAGATCATCGAGTTGTACCGTCAAGCTGGTATCTCGTCCGATCGAATCCTCATCAAGATCGCCTCGACTTGGGAGGGTCTTCGTGCTGCCAAGATTCTCGAGGTATTGTCATTGACATTGCCATTGCTCAGAGTCGTTGATCGGTTAACCCTCGTGTGTGTCTCGAATCGAGTAGGAAGAAGGAATCCACGTCAACATGACGCTCATGTTCTCGGTCGTTCAAGCCATGGTCGCTGGCGAGGCCAATGTGACGTTGATCTCGCCGTTCGCTGGTCGAATCACCGATTGGTTCAAGCAACGCGACAAGGTGGCTGGCTACGCTGCGCCCGAGGACCCTGGCGTCATCTCGGTCAAGCAGATCTACAACTACCTCAAGGCCTACGGCTACAAGACCGTGGTCATGGGTGCCTCGTTCCGCAACAAGGAGCAAGTCATGGAGCTTGCTGTACGTGAGCCGCTGCCGCTGCTCGTCGTCGTTGTGCCGCTGGAATTCCACCATCTGACCAATCAATCCATGCAACAGGGCTGCGATCTGTTGACCGTCAGCCCGCAGTTGCTCCAAGAGCTCGATGAGAGTGAGGCTGAGGTACCTCAGCGTCTCAATGCGGCAACGGCACAGACCTCGTTGCCCAAGACCATTCTCAATGAGTCAGAGTTCCGACTGCGCATGAACGCTGACGAGATGGCCGACTTCAAGCTCTCGGAGGGCATTCGCAAGTACGTGAGAACCTACCTACCTACCTACCGTAACCTACCCTGCTCTACCCTCATGCGCGAATTGACTGACTCATGCTGGTGCGTGTGCGTTCAGGTTCACGATCGATCTCGAGAAGCTCGAGTCGCAGCTCCGTGCTCGCCTCGAGGCCTAAGCAGGGAGAGACAGAGAGATGCTCCACTCGTTCGTTGTGAATCTCCCCAAACCCCAAACAATATCAATACTCCTTCGCATGAGTCATATGGCAGCCACTTTGCGTCAAAAGGGGCTCGGCGACCTTTGGTTCTGTACAATGGCTCTCTTGTATTGATACATTCGCAGGAAGATGATGGGGCTATTCATCAATGTATGGCGTGTTGATCAACGGTGGTGCGAGCGACTCTAACAGCTCGACAATCTCGGGATAGCTCGGTCGGTCATCTGGCTCCTCAGCCCAGCACTGTACAGCATCAGATGCAGCACCGGTTAGTGAAATGACAACGAGCGGAGCGCGAGTGGCACAACATACCCGATGAGCGAGTGCCGTGTACTCACTATCGGCATTGTCGGGCATCTTGGGACGCAATCCCTTGTACGCCACCGTGTGTGCGGCAGCGAGTGGCGCCATGCCGAGGTACGGAATCTTGGAGGTCAGCAGCTCAAAGATGATGACGCCGAACGAGTACACGTCGGCCTTGGTCGAGTAGTGCTCGTGGCGAATGACCTCGGGTGCCGACCATTGCGGCGTGCCGGTGGCCGTCATGGTGGCAGCTGATTGCAAGCGCGCGAGGCCAAAGTCCGCAATCTTGACCAGCCAGTGTTGGTCGACCAGCAGGTTCTGGCTCTTGAGATCGCGATGGATGATGGGCGGCTTGAGCGAGTGCAGGTACGTCATGCCTCGCGCCGTGTGCAGCAACATCTGCTGCACGCGCTCGGGCGTCAAGTCGCGCACTCGCACGCTGTGGCTCAGCGTTTCCTCCTCGTGGTCGTCGTCATCGTCGAGGTCGTTCACGCTGTCGCGAACCATTGGCCGCGAGCGTCGCCGCTTGGGATGAAGAATGTCCCACACGGAGCCACGAGAGAGGTACTCGGTGACAATGTATCGGTCGCCCGATGGCGTGATGCTCACACCGATGAAGAGCACGATATTCGGATGCGTCAATTTGCTGCGCCGTCGTGGTTGAGTTAGTGCTTGGCCAAAGTCGCTGGCACTCAATCGCATACCTCATGACCTTGACTTCCTTGTAAAACTCTTCGACATTCTTGGCATCGTCTCGGAACAGTTTCTGCAACAATGACAATGATGATGATGATGATGGTGATGGGTCAGACACACCGCACACGATTGGGCTCTCTCGACCGTACCTTGAGAGCCACGATGGTGCCTTGCCACTGTGCCACGAACACCTCGCCCATGCCGCCCTTGCCGATGCGCTTGCCGCGCCTGAGAGTCGAAATATCGATCCAGTTGATGGTTGGATAGTAGCGCAAGTAGCGCTTGGCTTCCTCCTCGGCTGACTCTTCCTCTTCGTCCGACTCGTCGTCCATCTGATTCGCAGCTCTAAACGACAGCCTACAGTCATGAGTGCCGGTGGGCATCATCAGGAAGGAGAAGATCAGCTGCGCGCGCTCGCTGCTCGCTCTCGCTGCTCTCTCTCTCTCTCGTGCACGAGCGTACTCTTGTTGTGGGGCGTCAGGCCGCGCAAACTGATGGTAGCGGATGTAACGGCTATCGGCCATAAAAGTAATGTACAGCAATGGTGTATACAGCAGCGTGTAGATCACAACTCCGGCACTCACGATGCTGTATCGTCAATCGAGTTCGCACATAAGAGTAGTCAGGTTTGCGCGAGCATCAATACGCAGAGTACCACGCACCACAAGCCAAAGTCCTTGTTGAAGAACCACACGATTGCCGCTCCGATCGCCCCGATGCTGTTGGTCACGGCCAAGAAGACCACCCACCAAATGACCGTTCTCCTTGCTGAACGTGCCATAGTGGTGAGATTCCCGCCATACATCCGATTGCAATCGAGAGTGGAGAGTGATAAGTGCGTGAACGTACGCGAGATTCGAAGGCGAAGCAGCATTGCTGCTGCAATCATCGTGTATACGACAGCGACCGTGAGCAACAAGTAGAACGTCTATCGCATGGTGCCAATGTCAGTCATCAGCCTCAGCCATACAGCATACGGATCGAATAGCTCACTCACTCTCTCTCTCTCTCTCTCTCTCTCTCTCTCTCTTTCGACGAACCTGAGAGACTGGATAGAACAGCGAACAGTAGAAGCAAGCATCATTCCGCAATAGAAACTATTCAACCGCAATTCACATACACACACGCACGATTGTATGAGCTCATTGCATTCAGGGTATCGAACCGAACGATTCGCGATTGAGAACGAATCCACTCACTCATATTCGATGCCCGAATGAATCGGATATCGGATATGCAAGCGAGGGACGACAGGAGAATCGAGTCGCGATGTCGATTCGATTCGGTGCGAGCGGCATTGACGTACGACGAACGACAGCTTGGCAGCCATCAAGACGGCGGCAATGATCGACGTCAAGAGTATGGCGTAGTTCATGTGGATGTTGAAGAAGGCGTAGATGACGATCCAGTTGTCGAAGAAGGCGTGGCCCTCGTAGAGGAACTGCAGCAGCGGCTGCAGGACGCTCGAGTTCGGCAGGAACAAGCCCAGGCCTTGGATCAAGAACCAGATGGCAGCGCCGAGCGAGAGTGCATAGTAGACCGGCATCACGCGAGAGTACTCGACGACTTGCTCGTCGTTATCGTCGTCCTCTTGGTTGCCGCTGTTGCTGGTCGAGGTCGTGGTGGTGTTGTTGGGGTCGTTGTCGGCGTCCTTGTTGGATGGCGGAGAGCCCGGCGGGAGGAGTGCCGGAGCGCCCGAATGCTGTAGATTGGCGACCGTGCCATACGAGAGAGCCGGCACCGAGCTACGGATGGTGTTGGAGGCGGTGGTCGAGTCGGTTAGCTTGTGCATGCCGCCGTAGTCGTCAATGTAGATCGAGGTGTGTTGCGGTGGCGACGCCGATATGATGCGCGAGAAGGCAGCGCGCTTGTTCTTGACCGTGACCTCGGCGCTCATGTATCCAAAGTGCAGCTTGACTGCGAGTGCAGATGCGCACGACATGGGACGTATTGAAATCAGTGTGGTTAGGTTGGCGCTCGATCGATTGGATCGCACGGTCTCGGTGATCGTACCGAGGAGGCCGATGAGGCCGATGATGATGAGCGAGGTCGTCGCATCGTCAAAGACCGCGAGCTCGATACCGCCTTGTAGACTCGCCTTGTAGGTGTCTATCGAGCAACATAGCTCACATGAATCCATGTGTCCTTGATGTGTGTGTGTGAGAGAGTGAGTGTCGTATTGGATTGGATGGTTGTTGTTCGAGAGGAGAGTGTGAGCGACAGCGAGCGAGCAAGCGAATGGATGATTCCGACCTCGATTCGCGAGGTGCTTGAGGTCCCCGAAGGCCATCGCCAAGGCCAAGAGAAGTCGATCTCAGTAGGACGGTAGCTGATAGGCTTGCCATGGTATGGTTTGGTTAGTTAGTTCGTTGGGCCTTGGGTTCGCGGGGACTCTTCGAGGTCTCCGATGGATCGACATCGACAGATCGACCTCGACAGCTCATTCGCTTCGTTGCTCGTGCTCGCGCGCATCATCGAGACCGATCTCCATCAAACACATGGCTCAATCATCCACCACCACCGCCACCACCACCAGGACCTCGTCCGATCTATCGACGACCGACATCGAGTCCATCGTGTTGTTGTTGAGTCCGATCGCGGCCGCCGGTCGAGCCGTGTGGGTGTTGCTCGAGGAGGCTCGAGCGCTCGGTGCTCCGTCGACCAACAACGTGCTCGAACGAATGCGTATCGTCGAGGTCAACATGTTGCGAGGCGACCATATCAATACGCCCGAGTACACGGCCATCAATCCGACCAAGACCGTACCGACATTGATCCATGGCTCGCTGGTTCTCACTGAGCCGTGCGTATCGCAGCGATCCATCGAGGTCGACATCAGACTCTAACAAGCCTCGCTCTCGCTCTCGCTCGCTGCCGATGCAGTCGCGTGATCCTCCAATACCTGGCCGAGTTGCTGGAGCTCCCGAATCACTGGTGGCCCCGTGTTCGAGACGTTCGATACCGCGCCAAGATCCTGCAGTATCTGTCGTGGAACGCTGAGCATATCCGCGTGCCTGTCGAGGAGCTGCTGTCGGCCAACGTCTACGAGGTGATCGAACAAGTACCTGCGACTGCTCGAACCTCTCAACCAGACACAGATGGCGTACGATTCGTTCTTGGTTGATTGATGCTCGATGGATGGATGGATGGTGGATCTGTTGTGCGAGCTCGACTCGATGGATCGACCATCTTGATGGCGCACGAGCGAAGGCGAGCCTCACTCACTCACTCACTCACACCTGGTATCTCGCTGCCAATACGCCGCTTGCCATATGGTGATGCAGGAGGACGAGACCTTCACGCGAGTCTCCAAGTCGCTCGGACTGCTGGACGCCAATCTCAGCAAGTCGCCGTTCGTGGCCGGTAACGAGATCAGCATCGCCGACTTGCTGATCGCGACCGAGCTCAGCGCCTTGGACGTGCTGAGCTACGACCTGACGTCCTTCCCCAGCCTGTGGCGCTGGCTCGAGGTTCGTTCTCGCCTCTCGCGATCGAACCAACGAGAGCGAGCGAGTGTAGGTGCGCCAGTACCAGTACCAACAGCAAGTGTGCGTGTATCTCGTGCAGATCATCTCGGCTCGACCATCGTGGCGCACGGCACACAAGTTCTACCAAGGCACCTTCGTGCCATCGATCAAGGCTGCCTTCAAGGCCGCATAACTCATAACGCTGCTCGACCCTTCGTGCTCTTGTTCTTGTTCTTCTTCTTGTTGCTGGTGCCGTTCCATAACCCGGAATCCGGAACCCCCGACTCTCGGCCCCTTCGTTATGTACCATCGAATCCTCACGATACCTGCTCGATGCCGCCAGATATCTCTCTCTCTCACTCCCCCACACGAACCCCGAACCTCGTCCAAATCACAAATCGCCAGCTCTGGGTTGCTGTTGTTGTACGATACTCATAAACCTCATAAAGCGCATCCGAACCGAACCGAACCGCGCGCATCAGCATCACGAGCACTTCCAGGAACTCGCACCCAACCCCCAACCACACGCGCATATCCATATCCCTCAAACACCCTCACTCTCTCCATCACTGATTATCACACTCTCGAGACCCTATTCGTGAGCAAACGTGTTTGTTCTGTTTGTTGTTGGAGCAAGTGGATGACGAGGAGCTGCTGAGACAGGCACCCATAGACCAACCAAGCACAAGAGCGGCAGCCGATAGCGAGCACCTTCTCTTTCCTCTGTGGC
>Ga0209935_1005196_pt1 | contig 11226 bp, 9 predicted proteins | sample ThiBio_1000_plan_2_FD_183958 | JGI IMG/M metagenome (GOLD analysis project Ga0209935, IMG submission 183958) | Wastewater bioreactor microbial communities from Cape Town, South Africa - Thiocy_cont_1000_plan (SPAdes) | ecosystem: Engineered > Bioreactor > Thiocyanate-remediating >... | reverse complement strand
CAGGACCCACATCAAGCAGTTCATTGTTGTCCCTCCATTAGCTAGCGTGTATGTCTTCATTACCCAATTGTAAGGATGTCCTTTGTCGATGGGGAAGAGATAGTTCTGATCGTAAACTATTGGGAAAGTAGGGCCTAGCTCCGTTGTCCAAATGTCGTCCTGTCTTATCTCCACTATGCTGGTCTCGTCTGTGGAGAATTCCATCCACACCTTTGTCAAGGCTGTACCATTGAGAAAAGAAGGAGGGCAGTAATAGCCCGCCTGCACAGCGCACCCAGTTACCGCTTCTATGTATGTCCTCTGGGGGTACACTGGCCTGGCAGGTGCTTTCCCATCGGTTTCAGAGTGAGTTTGCTGAGGTGCCCTCTTCCAAGGTGAGCGAAGAGAGACCGAGGAGGATATGAGGAGCAACAAGGCGAACACCCGCCAGAATCCTTGAAGTGCAGCATGCATTTTCTGGAGGATGAAACTGGACGATTCTTCATAAGAGCTTCTGGCCGGCGAGCGATTCTTCCGCATCATCTTCTGTCTTCTTTTCTTTTTTTAAATTAAGGGAGAGGCGATCCATACTGTACTAACGGAATAAGATTGCATAAATAGAGTTGCCAAAGTAACAACATGGGAGGAACGACAACAGCAGGCGCTATGATAAAGAAAATAAGAATGCTGATCGGATTCGTGACAGCGCTGTAGTCCCTGAGGTTGTTCTGTCTGCCCTGCACTACCAACAAAAAAGTTTGCCACTTCTTCAACCAAGTCCTTGAGTCCTCTGGCCGAATCGCTATTATATTCAGGAAATGGAATCAGACACATTCGAACACAATGGGGTAGAGGCTTACACTTGGATACGGTATGAAAATCTGCCAACACCCCATAGAGATGCCCCAGAAGGAAAGCGTAGGTAAGAATCAAGAGATAGGAAGCCACGAATTGATGCGGGAACGGGAACGGGGGAATCGGCAGAACGCCTTGCCAAAACAAAGCGCCACCCAATAGGATCGCAAGAGCGATGCAACCCTTCCCCACCACCGCGCCAACGGAGTTGCCGAGCACCGCGCAGGCGAGCGAGATCAGCGCGAAACAGAGCAAAGCAATTGCGGGAACAAGAGAGATTACGAATATCCCGTAGGAGAGGATGACATCCGCTTTATGTTGCCAATCTGCCTCCTCTTTCGGTGTTCGCATCCACGAGTGGAAATGAAACTGAAAGTACCCACAGACTAACGCCGCGGGAACAGCAACTCCGAAGATTAAGGCAGTTCCCTTTTTGGCCCCAAAGAAGAGTGATACAAAAAAGAGTACCGATAACACACTGAAGGAATAGTAGTGCCACTCCGGCAGTGCAGTCCAGGAGCAACAACCCCAAACTTCCTCCATCATGTAAGCGATTCTTGGAATTGCGTCATCAACCAAACAGAAGCGAAGAAAGTTCGGAATCGCTGTAGGGCCACTTTTCAAAGCTCATCTATTTATTGCCTCAACAATGTAGAATAGCGAGATCCACCAATTTAAGGTACATCAAACCATACCATACCTCTCGTCCACACACACACACGCCCCGCAAAAATGGTTTCCTTACTCGTGGGACGAACGATTATTACCACAATAATACTCTTGCTTCTTGCCGCTGGATTGTTAGCCTACATCTTCTATTTTGCTCCTCCTCCATCTGAACTACAACCGCGTTCCAAATCTTCCTGTATCATTGCCCGCGATAGTGTGCACAATACCATCACCCTCTACAATCTTACCAACCTTGAAATCGCTATCCAACACCCTGACCCAATTCAGGCTAACCAACGCCTCCTCGAACCAACGTTCGTTTTATCCGCTCCGCCAACACGAAATAATGGGGACGGACCAGACAAACTAATCTCGTCACCGCAAGCCGACGCAAGTACAAATCCTCCGCTGGCTTGTGAGGAGACTCATCCTATAATCTCGCCAACCAAGAGCAATGTGGCTAAGGATATCAAGCTGCCGTTTTGTGGTGCTTCTCTCTCCGTCGCTGCTGCCGACCCCGTCGATGACGGGAGGTTCTATGTCATAGCGAATCATAGAGGAACTACACAAAGACAGCTATCGGTACTCCACATAGGTAAGAACTGCGCCCTCTAAAGAGACTCATGACTGATTCTTTTCCTCAAACGTAGATGCGATAAATGGCAAGCTGTTGAGTGTCATTGCTTCTGTGCCATTCCATGAACCAGGAGAGAACCAACCTGGGCCAGCAACAAGTCAAACCTACTTAGTGTATCAGTAATGAAGGCGTATACCAGACAGAAAGCAACGACATGTATTCTGAGGGCTGGTTTTACCAATAGACTTGTTCCGATCCCAAAGAATAATGACCTCTTGGTACTTCCTGCAACAAGCAGGGCACCTACCAAGAAATTACAAACGAAAAGAAGGCGGAGGAAAGACAACAAAAACCAGTACGCAAAAGAGCGTTCGACCTCGTTCTAAAGAACGTAAATACGCCGTGGGCTTTACATGTTGCCCAATTGAATTTGCAAGCCTATCCAAGGGATTAATTCGTCGAGGATCTCAGAGAGGGACGTGCTCGCCTCGAATCCAAGAACCTCCTTTGCCTTGCGACAGTCTGGTACTCTCATCTGCACATCGTATTTGAAGGGCTCATCTGACACCCAGCGGAATGGTTTCGCTTCGCCATGAATCTTTTTCCAAACTAATTCGGCCAGTTCGAGTACCGTCGTAGAAACAGCCGTCGAGATGTTGAAGTCATTGTTAAGCGCCGCGGACGACTCAAGGCAGACTCTGATACCTCTCGCGAGATCTCCGCCGTATGTGTAGTGGCGCACTTGCTTGCCATCACCCAAAAGATGCAGGGGGTCCTGGCCCTTCAACACCTTCTGAATCAAATCGGGTACGACGTGGCTCATCGCAAGCTTGATGCTTCCGGAAGAGACCTCTTCCTCCTTCACCAAGTGCTCGCCTTCCTGACGCCTCAACGCGCGACGTTCGCCGAGACCTACGCAGTTGAACGGCCTCACGATCGTGTACGGTAATCCGTACTGTTCCCACGCGCCCTTGGCGTAGTACTCGCACGCAAGTTTTTGGAAGCCATAGGTGCTCAGAGGAGGTGCGCACTTCTCCACCTCTGCCTCGGGGGTCGGGAAGGTCGCAGCTTGCTCGAACACCATCGAGGAACTCAACACCACTATCTTCTTCAGTCTGCTCTGGGGGTTGCCGTCCTGATCCTTTCTTGTCTTCTTCTTGAAGGCGTGGATGGCGGCGTCGAAGGTGGCAGCGATGATGCGCTCGTTTTCTGCGAGGAGGTCGTAGGCCAGGGCATGGAAGTAGCTGATGCCGCCTATCATCGCAGCGCAGGCGATGACGTAGTCACATCGCTCAGCGAGCTTCTTCAACAACTCCGCATCCTTCGCGTCCCCTTGGTGCAGCTCGTAAGCGGGGTTGCTATCATACTCCCGCTCCACCTTGCCATATTTGGTGAAGTTGTCAACTCCGATGACCCTATACCCGTGCTGAAGGAGCTCCTGGACAAGATAGCCGCCGATGAACCCTGCAGACCCGGTGACCATCACAGTAGGCTTCTCCTCGCCACCGCCAGCATCAGTCCCCGTTTTGGGACCTACGGATACCTGGCGGGCACCCGGCAGTAGCTCAGGTGCCCTCGCGGCCTTGGAGGATGCGAGGAAATCCCAGATGTCGATCACCGGTTTATTGCCGTCCAATAGCGAGTCAACGTTGCGATAGCATTCATGAGGGGTGCACAGGATGATGCCATCGGATTTCTCAAGCAGGGCCTCGACGGACACACAGTTGGTGGAACCTCCCCCATTGGATCCTTCGCGAAGGAAAGGATCGTGGCACAACACCACCGCACCCTTCATCCTGCAGACCTTCTTGACGCGATAGCTGAGACTGCTCCTGAAGTCGTCCACGTTGGCCTTGAATGCCATCCCCAAGAGACCGATGACCTTCCCTGTGAACGGGTGCTCGCGGGTGGAGGTGGGCTTCCTTGTGGAACTCATCAAGGCACCCAAGGAATTCACCACCGACTCGGCCAGTGTCTCGTTGACCGTCAACGCAGCGGAACCCATCGGGAACCCTTGTTGAGTGTGGGTCACCAGCATGCGCGTGTCCTTGACCAAGCAGGGACCCGCACAGAACCCGGGCTTCTTGAATCCTGCAGCTCGGGGGTACTCGTGGATGACTGCCTTCATGACCCTGAAGAAGTCGACCCCCGAGTCCTGAAGGAGGGTGTAGAACTGATTGGCGATGGCGAAGTCGAGGTAGCGCCAGGCGTTCGTCATCAGTTTGGCAAACTCGGCCTCCACCGGCGACAGCCTGATCATAGTAGGTGACATGGTGCGGAAGACGCTGTAGGTACGCTCAAACGCGGGTTCATCCATAGCAGATATAATCTAACAGCAACAACAACAAATCAAAAACAAATTAAGGAATAAAAAATATTACCTGAGGCAAGGAAGTTATTTCTTCGAGGGCATACATCTCGGCTGTGCGCTCGGGACAATAGGCCAACCTACCCGTCTTCTTGCCTTTGGGATAGTAGTCAGCCAGATGGTCGCGCAGGAGAGTCATGGTGCCAGGATACAAGGTGGACCTGAAAATGTAGAGGGTGTCATCCCCGGTGGACTTGACCACTCGATCGAAGACGGCCAAGAGTTCTTCAAGCTTGGGGTTGCCGTTCTCATCGAGGTCCATCCCGTTGGTCAAGATGACGACCGGAGCATCGCTACAGACGCTCACATCGGTGGTACATGTCAACCTACCCGTGGCCAGAGCCGCCTTGAGAAGTTCCTCCCCTTTGTTCTCTTTGAAAGGTACTTCCCCTGAGCTCACCCTTTTCACCGCCTCGGCGTTCACGTCCATTACCGAAACAGACCATCCAGCTAGCGCGAGTCGAATGGAGAGGGGCAAGCCGATATGACCGCACCCGCCCAACACCACAACCTTTTTATCACTGGCACCTTCCATCTCTTCTTCGCTTGGGCATCATCAACACACCACACAAGAAAACGACAAGCAGATTTTCCTTTTCAGTCGCGTGATTTGGGCTGTCTTTGTGTTGAAGACATGTGCGCAGCAGCTGAGCATCTGCGCGCAATAAATAAATTGATCCGACGCCTGCAGCAAGAAGCGGTAGGCTTAATCAACCAAAGTCCCTTTTGGCTTACACACAAAGAAGTTTTTCACATTCTTGCTTTGCTCCAATTCTTTGAGCCCCCTTACTACGGACGTTTCTTCGAAAATACCTAGACGTCCCTTGCTTGCGAAGAGTAATTGATGTCGGAATACAGCTCTTCAAGCTTGCTGGGCCTCCTACATCAGTTCCTTAGTCGGCCTCGGTCACAAGAGATTCTCATTCTGATTGTTCTCTGCACCTGCTTCGTAATTGGTGTTTCATTCTATTTGTCTCATCGAAGCGAGAAGCAGAAAGAACACGAGAGGAAAGAGAAGAAAAGAAAGGAGGAAGAAGAGGTCGCACAAAAGAAGAAAAAGGTACAAGAAAAAGAAGAACAAAGAAAAAAGAACAAGGCCAAGAAGGCGCCAGTCAGGGAGGTAAGCGCAGTATAACAATTTAATCCTGACACCTAATAATCTTTCCAATCGTCAAGGAGAGCCCGCTGTTGGTCACTGTTATCAAAGGCCATGAGGATGATGTTACTGCAATAGCATTCAATCCCAAGGGTAAGAAATTCCAGCAAAATTTTACAATATTTTGTTTATTGGAGAAACATTCAGGACAATATCTTGCATCATTCGGTCGCGATAAGACTCTCAGGCTATTCTCAACTTCAACTTTGACAGAGCGAGAAGTAAAGTGAGTATTCAATGATGGGTCTAACAAACCAACTTACCTATGCCCACTAGACACCAAAGATTTAACCTTAACCTGGACTATGGCGAACGAGCGAGCTTCAGGTACATGAACGCAGAGTGAGATCAAGTACAAGCTAGCTAACATGAGTTTGCAGCGCTGATGGCCACTACCTCCTCACCACCATGGCAGATACGGGCAACTTTCGCATCTACGAAATGAAGGTATTAGCGCCTTTTCTAATCGGCCGAAGATCTATAAAGTAACAACAACAAACAGAAGGGAAAGGAGAAAGGCAAGCTGGAACCGAAAGCCGTGAAGGAATTTCCCAATCCACACAAGGCTGAATTGAACACTCTGGTCATGGCTCCTAACTCTAAATTCATTCTCACCTGTTCGAACGGTAGCCTCTCTATTACTTACCCGCAATAGTCGTTATCACAAATAGTAACTCACCTCCCCCTTCAAATTAGATACAATTCTGAACCTCTGGGGAGTACCTCAAGCAAATATTCTCGAGACTCTGAATGTCAAGAAAGGAGGCAACAACATGTACCGTGCAACCCCCCCCCCCTTTGCTCTCTCCTACCTCGCAGTTAATGTGCTCCAATGATGCATCAGGGCTTCACTGTCTCCGGACTCAAAATATTTCACTCTGGCGACTGTCACCGGGGAGGTGGTGGTAAGTATAATTTGTTTTTAATGATATTTTTCTGTTTCTGTTGTAGAGATACATATATCCCTACGCAAACCTGTCCCACCCCCCTCCCTCGCCACTTTAACAAACGAAAGAGCGATGCATTGAGGATCTGCTGATCAACAATGTTATTTTTTGGTTAAAACAGATTTGGGAGGTCTGTTTCACAAAGAAGGGAGAGAACTGGGAATTCGAAAAGACAAAGAAGGTATCCGCATTGCCGAATGGCCATAGGGTAACGATCTGCAGCAACTCCCGACCCTCCAATCATAGCTGATATCAAATTCCTGATGTAGACCGCCGTCCATGCAGTGTGCTTTAGCCAGGATGGCCATCTACTCGCAAGTGGCAGCAAGGACTGCACGTGGCGTCTTTGGGACGTAAATGGTAACATTGCTCCCTACCGCAGGAACATCAATCATTCGATCGTCTCTAAATTGCTTCATGTTTCAACTCTGTTAGTACGCTATCATCTAAGCGAAGACCCAAGATGTCTGCACACCGTTAAAATGGAGCACGCGGTTGACAATGTCAGCTTCTCTCCTGACAGTAAAACCTTGTTGGTCATCTCAAACGGCGACTTTCATTTTTACGACACCAAGACAGCGTCTCTTGTGTCTACCATCGACCAGCCACACGCAGGTATGCCCTTTTCTACAGCAACAACAATTCCTTCTTTTGGGCAACAACAAAAGTTCTTGCCTGGCAGAGCCGCGTTTTGACATAGTCTTTGCTGTCTTCTGAATAATTGATATTAGGAAAACCTGTGATAAGCTTCAGTTGGTCAACAGATTCGCAGTTCCTGGCGACTGCTGCACTGCGGGACAGAGGCATACGACTCTGGAGGCCAAGGCCATCAGCGCAGCACGCGAAGTAGGAAGGGCGGCCCCTAATAACTGTTTCGCCAACAGCGGTTGCTGTGGGTTGAACACCTTCGCCGAAAACAACCAAGTTTCCCCTTTTTCTGTATTTTTTTGTTGAACGCGTACCAAACAAACAAGAATTTACTAAAAGCGTTCCTCTCGATCATCTGTGGCGTGCGCTGGCAACACACAGATAAATATGTGTATTCGTTGTTGTTTTTAAGTTTTTGTCGGTCACCGACCTGAAACGATAAAAGAGGCTGCAGCTCGCTGCTACACCCCAACATAGAATGCCAGGTCTTGAGGATACCAACGTGAACACACAAACTGCCCCCGCCAAGCAGGACAAACGACAATTCAAGTCATTCGCCTCAAGGGCTGAACCCTCGCCAAAGCGGAAATCTTCTCTTCCTCACCACACGCTACTCCTTGCCCAACTGCCCGACATAGCCAACAAAACAACACAGCCAGAAACCAAACCAGAGAAGAAGATCCTCCCCCGAAAGCTCTCCTTGGAGACAACACGAGGATGCGGATACTGGGAGGACCAAGGACGGCTCTGTAAGTCGGCCCGAGAATATTCTACCAAGCTATCTTCCATTGCAGAGGAGGAATGAACTCCCTCTTTTGCCTGTACTCTATTTATGCTTGCCTACCTTCACCTGCGACGCGGGAAAAGGATGTAAATTTTGCTAGTGTATAAAAATGCAAACTAGGTCAAAAATCAACCTTTCCCCCCCAATACAATTCCAACCGACCAGCCTACCAATGCTTGTCCAGTCATACATAACTCCAGCTGATTCCTGTCGACGTTGCTGGGGACAGATAGCACAGGAGACGGTATCCGGAGATGCATGGTTTTCATATTCATGACTAGCGTGTTTTGCGTTCTTTAATCTTTTAATGTGTGGCTGAATTAATGCCCAGGTGCTCATACCGTTTAGAATAAGACTCGTGGTGACATCTAAGGTCTCCTTATGACGAACTCGCCCGGGCGGGAGGTTGATGTAGTTTTGCACATGGCACATATCATGTGCACCTCCGGATCGTCATTCGATACTATGAGAGGCACCCGCAACCCGGAACACCTCTTCTGGTCGCACAGTGAACTGTAAATCAGCTTGTCGCTTTCTTCTGTCTCATCTTTGCACCTGATACACAACAGGGGAGATAAGACAAGAGGAGAATGAATAGAGGGGTGCATCATCAATCACCCTCAATATGAGAAAGAAAAGCAACACATCTCAAAATTTACGAGGGAGGGAGCAAGGAAGACGCGAAAAAGCGGACAAAACCCAACACGGTACGCGAAAATTGTGCTGAAGCACCTCACTATTACCATTACACTGCGACCACATGGGAGGCTCTGTTTGAGGATAAAGTGTGTTTTTGCAAAGTGTGTATGCTGGTGTGGAGATCTCAAGACAGAAAAGAGATTCTATGATGATAATCAGTATCATCCTTACGGATTCCGAAAGCTCTGGGAAGCAGTTGCTCAGCCTTTCCTTTCCTTCTCCTGGTGTTGTTCGTTATGAGGTTTGGGGAGAGTACGAGAACAAGACTCGTCGCAAGAAGGAGGTTTTTCTCCGCGCTCTTGCTCCCTCCCTCGTAAATTTTGACATGCGGTATTAAAGTAGAGTTGTGAGAGAATACCTTGTGCAACAGCATCGGAAGAAATAGTGCTTCTCCAACAATTCCTGACGGTCCGCTGTGTTACCTTCAACCTCAATGTAGGATATTGAGACCTCTGTCCCCTCAGGAATGAATCGCAAGGCGCGCACAAAAATGTTTCTTCCTTCCTGCATCCGCACACAATTGGGCAAACAACTAAAGAAAGTTTTAGCGAATCGGATTATCAATCAATGATACAAATTACCTGTGATTGAACAAGGCACAGTTGAGATAGAGGCCCCTTCCATAAAGCACGTCGTTTTTACCCCACACCCCGAACTGATTGCATTCGATCTTCGATATCAGAGCCAACAGGCCATCTTTATCAAGCCCCGCTAGAAGATCTGGCGATAGATTTTGAAGAAGCGCATCGCTGAATTGAGAGTTCACTTCCTCCTCCTTCGTCAGAGGTCTTTCTTCCCTACCGTTTTGTTTGTGGTAGTGGCTGACTAAATTATCAACGTGTTCGAAGGTTATTTCATCTTCTTCCTGGCCGTAAATTCGCTTTTCCGTTTCGTATTTTCGCCGAGATAGAACCTTCACCAACAACCGAAATATACTCATGTCAACATCCTGCCATTTAGGAGAGTACATCGTTTTCAATGCTCGACATTCGGCTTCGTAATGACGAGTTTCCGGCGAACTTGCATTTGCCTCAATGCAAGCTCGCGAGCAAAAGAAGGCTTGATTGCATTTTGTACAGGGAGCTATCTTCTTCTTCTTTCTCTGAGACGGTGTGAACACTTTCATGCAATGCGAGCACACAATTTTTTTGTATCCGCATGATACAGCCACTGCGTATGGCATGGAACGCATCACAGCCTCGCCTGGTTGCACATCGCGTATACTTGCCAAGAAACGGCCCTGCTCCGGAGTCTCACGCACGACGGCGAGCGATCCTGAGACGAGGGAGCGCAGTTCTCGCCTCGGCTTGTCTTCTCCCTGAGCGAGCATGCAAAAGAGCACAAAGGGATTCGTGGAATTACAGGTAATTCAACATTCGCTACAGGCACCGTCGCGAGGTCGGGAAGAAAGAGTAGGCGCCATCTTTTTGCCTCGTGTGGTTCTCATTCCATGGAAGACTACTGGAGCGAAAATCACATCCCGTCAGATGATGACAACACAAATAATGTCAGCGATCAACAAGAGTACAACGAACTGAACTACGAAGAAAACTATCCGCCACTCCCTCCTTCGCCCACTATAAACGAGAGGGTAGGGCCTCATCATCGCGCCTCTCCCAAACATCAAACCATGCAAGAAATTCGCACATTTTTACAGAATCCCGATAACCACGATCCAGACAATTTTTCGCAACCTCCCGAAAATCCTAACCGAAGGAGAGTTGAGACCGCTCCCACACAACAGCCACCTGGAAGGAGAGTTCAAGTGCCACCTCGCCGACCGCCACCAGCCCCAGGCCCTCGCCCTCCCACCCTTCGAATTGTCGAATCTCAGGTCACAGCAGACCCGCGCCGCCTTGGTCCTCGTACCGTCGATGCACCCTCAGACAACTCCACCCCACAAACACAACAACCCACACCACCTGCACCAGTACTTAAAACTAAAAAACCTCTGCCGCCCCGACCACAATACCAAGCACCACAGGCCCCACCAGCCGGCGGGATTGCCTACCTGTCAGCCAGCGACAACTTTTTCGCAACAAGACGCCCAACAATTCCCAACGAAAACACCACACAACAACCACTACTGCCTCGACAATCACAAAGACCTAACGTTACCGAAATTCAATCAGAAAATCAAAATACATCCAACCCACAACCGGTCTACGCTGGCCTGCAACGACGTCCATCAGCGCCTATCCTGCCAAGCGCGTTCAACAACAATCAAACAGATTCAACAACAAATGCCGATCCGCCTCGAACTAGCCCCCGACCTTTCGCAGCTGCCACCTCTGCGTCTTCGAAGATCGCCTCTCTACAAGCGAGTCTCGTTGTGCCTACAAAACCCATGCCTTACGGAAGACCCAAACCGCCACCAAAACCCGCAGAAGCACCTATCGAGGGATCTGTTCAAGACATGCTCACAACCTCCGCCCCTTCAGTCCCCATCGCCCACCCCAGTGTAGAAAAAGAGAAAGAGAGAGAAAAGGAGGTGGATCCCTCTAAGGACGGTTGGAACGTGTTAGAGTTGTATTGCCTCGATGT
>Ga0209935_1005194_pt1:2500-11228 | contig 11228 bp, 7 predicted proteins | sample ThiBio_1000_plan_2_FD_183958 | JGI IMG/M metagenome (GOLD analysis project Ga0209935, IMG submission 183958) | Wastewater bioreactor microbial communities from Cape Town, South Africa - Thiocy_cont_1000_plan (SPAdes) | ecosystem: Engineered > Bioreactor > Thiocyanate-remediating >... | reverse complement strand
TCATCATCATCATCATCATCATCATCATCATCATCATCATCATCATCATCATCATCATCATCATCATCATCATCATCATCATCATCATCATCATCATCATCATCATCATCATCATCATCATCATCATTGAATCATCATCATCATTGAATCATCATCATCATTGAATCATCATCATCATCATCATCATCATCATCATCATCATCATCATCATCATCATCATCATCATTGAATCATCATTGAATCATCATTGAATCATCATTGAATCATCATTGAATCATCATTGAATCATTGAATCATTGAATCATCATCATCATCATCATCATTGAATCATCAATCACAAGGAGAAGTGTGGAACGTACAGTGTGTACAAAGTGGCAGTCCCTCCACACTCTACGCCATACCAGAGGTTGCCGCAGGGATCGCCATTGAGCCAGTTTGTGTTAATCCACCATTCAGGGCCATTGGTGGCAGTGTAAAGATCCACGAGAGCTTGTCCTGCAGTACCTCGTTGCTCAGTACGATGGGGCGCAGTACAACACGAGAAGCCTGGTACGACGTACGTTGATCCGCCGGCACACTTTGGCACATAGCCACAACGCAGAGAACAACCAATACGGCTGCCCCCCCGTGACGAAAGCGACCAGTGGGTCGTGCCAGCTGCGACGCCATTGGGATGGACCACGATCGTTACAACAGAAGATGACAAATAAATGTAATCGAAGAGTTTACGCCTCTTTATACTCTGCATATGCCGGGATGCGCCCGCTATACTGCTTTGATACACTCACTCTGCTGACACCACACAGTCTACACACACTAAACACACTATGCACAAATTGCTTGACTCTTGGTGTATGCCTGTATAGATTTTGATGGTTGCTCCAGCGTACCAGCAAATCAACTGCTCGCCTGCTGGATTGCCCGTTCAGCAGTACGGCAAGGAGTCGATGACCCTGGGAGCGCTGACCAAGACCGACAAGTGTATGAATGAAGCACGCTCGATGGGGAAGCGCAATGTTGTAGTACTTGCATCTGAAGGTTGGTTTTATTGTGTTCCACAGACACGGTCGCGAAAGCGTTCCCGGCGAGGACTGCATCCACCTGCCTCACCGCTATGTTGCAGTAGCGAACAGAGACACTAGCGGCCCTACGGTACCGTCCCTTGCCGAGTCGGCCGCCGCCGAGGAAGCTGTGTTTAGCGCGATGCCAGCTGCACTTCGAGACCGATGCGGTAATACCGCATTGATGACTCACGTCGTCGACTTGTTGTGCGACTACACCAGTAAGACATGGGCGCCGCAAGCCGTGCGAGAAATCGACAACCAGATAGCAACTCAGCAGCGATCGCTGGAGTCTCTCGGCATGGCGCCGACGGATCGACGATTTGCCCAAGCAGCTCTGGAGGAAACGGTGCAGCTCTTTGAGCGGACAGTTTCGCGTCCCGAGGTCGGAACATATGCGCATGGCCACCGTTTCCGCGCTTGGAAAGGCTGGACGATGCCAGCGACTCGCTGCATGCGACTCGCACCTGGAGCGCCAACAAGACTGCAGCCGAGAAGTGGGTGCGCGAGTGCCTGGCGCGCCCGAATCCGACCATTTCCTCGGCAGTCTTGGACGATCTGCGCAAACACCGAACGCTCCCGATGGCCTTGCGCCGATTCCAAAGGCTCGGAACTGAGATCGACACCATGTTGCAACGCTCGGTCGACCGTGCGCATGCTCGCGTATGCTCTCTTGACAACATTCGCCGCAGATTCGAGGCGACGAGCGCGGCGCTCGAGGCCACCAACCAGGAGAGCACTCTCGATCGTGGCGCCAGCAAGCTTGCTCGAATCCTTCAGAACGAAGCAACAATCGAGGCCATTGATCAGTTTCGCGGTGATCTGCCCAAAGCCTTCTCGGTCGCAGGGTCTTTGCGGAGGACACCGAGACCTCGCAGAAGCGCCGTGAGCTGATGCAATTGATCGTGGAGCTCACTGAGGTTCGCGGGCTGGTCGAGTCTCTCTCTCTCGTACCCGCTGACCGCCTGTTTTGCAACATTGCCTGATCCTCGTTACTTAGTTCTCATTGCACACACAGCTCTCTGTCTCTCTCTCTCGCGTGCATCTCTCTCTCTCTCTCTCTCTCTCTCTCTCTCTCTCTCTCTGCTCTCTCTGCTCTCTCTCTCTCTCTCTCTCTCTCTCTCTCTCTCTCTCTCTGTTCTCTCTCTCTCTGCTCTCTCTCTCTCTCTCTGCTCTCTCTGCTCTCTCTGCTCTCTCTGCTCTCTCGTCTCTCGCTCTCTCGCTCTCTCGCTCTTACGTAGCATTGATAAACTCATCGAGCTCCTCATCAAGCGCAAAGTCAAGATGGTAACCAACGAACTCGGGTAGCGAAGACCGTGGCTTGCTCCAAGTTGGATCAAACAAAGGAGCGGCGGAGTCTTTGAGCCACAAAAATCGCGCTTTCGTATGAGGATGAGACTGAAGGAAATATGAGCGGTTGCGCCGAGGCCCACACGCGAGACGCGTTACTTCAAGTCAACACATTTGAAGTCGGTCGACAGGATAGGGAGTAGTGTGCGCTTCACACGGGCCCGGGGTCGCGCAGCATCGATCCGAGCGCCGTTGATTGCCGAGGCCACCACAATCTGCAGCCGAGCAGCGGCCAACAAGGACGAAATCAATCGATCGGAGTAAGCCCACTGTTATTGTTGTACACGAAGGCAATGCCGCGCTTATTGACGTATCGCTCCCTCACGTGAGACGCATATATTTTAGCGAGCCGCACGCAGCAAAGGCGCAGGCAAGGCGCAGGTGTGACTATCGATATCCACTACTGGTGGGTATCAAGGCAATGTCGCGCTTACACTGAGCCTGTTGTTTGCTTTCTCGTGTGTGGTTTGTGCATCACGAAATTCCGCAGAGAGATCAGTGATCTCTTGCTTCGTCGTCGTTGGTGGTGTGTGCCTCGCTCCCATTGGATCGTTTAGTGATCCACAAGGCCGCCGCCGAGTGGTTCACACACTGAACAACGAGGAGAAGACTGCGCCCGTACCACGATGGCTGACGGCTGCTTTTCTCACCTTGTCGTCGCACAACACGTTGCGCGGGCTGCGCTATCATCATACGCGCGCGCAAGTGCTCGCTCGCTCTCGCTTTTTGCTTTGCCCTATTGATTGGTTGGCGGTTATTTGAGAGAGACTCTCTGTCATTGAGAGATGAACGGCGTCTTCGCCGTGATGGTGGTGATGATGCTCGTTGCTACGTTGGCGGGTTTCGGTTCAGTGATGGTGATGGCTGCTCCTCCGTACCCTTGCACCTACACGGCGTATGACTGGACAGGGGAAGTCGTTCGCTCGGTACGTCGCCACACATGCGTATATGCATGCATCTCATTCTTCCTCTGCTGCTGGTACTACTACTCGAGGAGGAAGTTGACGTTGTATGTTGTGGTGGATCTTTGGGGGGTCAACACGAAAGTATGACTTGTCCAACATGTGGCGTAATGGCTCTGATGGTCAGATGGACTTCATGGGAACCATGGCGTCTGATGGATCTATATTCTACGTGTACATATCTGCACCACCACCAGCAGTGTATACCAGTAGATAGTGATCGATGGCCGATTCTCACTCTCATACTTGTGTATAATGCCTTTAGCAACGTCTGCGGTGAGACCGTCACGACCAAGTGCGATATGAGCACGAGCTCGCGGCAAGGCGTCTGTCAAATCACGACTGATGGTCGCCAATACGGCGATGGGTCTGCGTCGACGGGCCGTTGGAGCGAGGGTGTCTTGATACGTAAGTGGCGTGTGCGCGTGTGTGTGTCAACGTTGCTCGCAGAGTTTGCTTGACGCGGTCAGTCAGTATAATAACGCCTTTCACACACAGATGATCCGTTTGAGGGTGGCGACACAGAGTACTACCTGCAAATCAAATACACTTTGGCCACTGGAGTTTCGTGTAGTCCGTATGATCCGCGCGAAAGTCATATCCGCATAGCCTGTGACGAAACCGCAGGTGATGGTGAGATTACCTACATTGGCTTGTACTCACCCTCTGGATCAAAGTGTTCTTATAACATCAAGTACGCACCCGCATGAGAGGGAGAGAGAGAGAGAGCCACTTTCTAGTTGCTGTTGTAGAGTATGATGGTGATTAATTTGGTGAGTGGGATATGGTTTGCGTGGCTGTGCGCGCAGTATGCGTTCCAAGTGGGCATGCCCGACCTTGCCACCGGCACAACAATGTACGTCAGCCATCATCATGTTTCTTCTTGTGCTCTTGTCCTTTCTTGTCAATGGCTCTATACTGACTAAACCAATCACATCAAATCAACCCCCAACCAAAAATCGTCAAAATCACAATCAGCATTTCGGTGGTGGGTGATCGTTCTAATGGCACTAGGCATCGGGTCTTTGGTGATTCTCGTCATCTGGCTGGTGTACTTTATCAAACGAAGACGTCTCGCAAACGCGCAGGAGTCCGTTCCTTTGACGCAGCCAGTGGCAACCGAAAGTTCACACAACTAAACAGGTGGCGGGAGACGATTGATTGGCTGCTTTGCAAGCTCGACTTGGTGATTCGAAGCTGGCACGCTCCTTCGACCAATCAGCACTTGAATGAAATGTGGATGACGATATCTTCACACGTACATACAGACAGGCGAAGTCGAACGTGGATATGTCCTTGACTGAGTTCCTGGAGTGCGTGTGTGCGTGTGTGCGTGTGCATGGTCAGGGTGCCCGCGAGCACTTCTGAGCTGTGAGCAGTATCGCGACTACTCGTGATTGAGCGTGTCGATAGGTTACGCGTGTGCGAGGTGCAGTATCTCGGCCGGCTAGCTAGCTGGCTGGACGACGCGCTCTAATGGAACTGCCATATGGGAGATCATAGTGATATTAGGAGCATTGTTGAGGAGATTGCGAGCACACATGAATCAATAATCAGCGCCCAAAGCGCTCGTGCGTGCGTGAGCTTAGTGCGCGCGCCATTCAACAATTAACACTTTGCAATAGATAGATAGATAGATAGATAGATAGATAGATAGATAGATAGATAGATAGATAGATAGATATAGAGAGAGAGACTGCGAGCCTATATCTCATTGTACCAGACTTACGACGACGACGACGACGACATTGCAGTGGTGGTGAATATCACGCTATTGGAATAGATCGATAGCCCGGTGTACGCGCGCGCGCGCGTGTGTTCGAGTCGACTCCAACCTACACATCCAATACAAGCTTCAACTGACGGCAACCAATGCCACGTCGTCGTCGTCGGCTTCCTCGCCCACGAGTCGCTTTCGCAAGCAGGCGCACGCGGTGTACAAGCAGGGAGAAAGGAAGGCCATGATCATGGTTGCAGCCAGACCAATCAGCAAACCTTGAGGTCGTTTCAGGACGACACAGGCGAGCGTGGTCGGCGACGAGCTCGAGTACTGTGGTTCGCAAGTGGCCAGAAGCGTGCAACAATCATTGCCGCAGGGTCGCTTACAACAGGCGCCATTGATGCAGCCGTGACCATGACCACAACTGGCGGCAGTGCAGCTGGGCAAGGTAGAGGGCGCAGAGAGGGCAGCGCACACGAAGCACGCAAGGAGTGCCAGCAGCAACAACAACACGACGGAACAGCGGCCGAGGAGGCGGCGCTCAACGGTTGTCATCGTCGATAAAGCTTGAACAGCGCACAGGCCAACACGAGCAAGGGGGAGGAGGAGGAGGAGAAGGGCAGAACAGAGAGAAGTCCATATATTGTTGTTCTCAGCGCGGTGGGAGAGCGCGGGCTGCCTGTGGGTGTGTGGGTGGGTGATCTGGATCACAGCTCGGGAGATCGCGGGAGATCACTCTGCGGGTCGCGGTGGGCCTTGGCTTGCTTTGCGCTGGATGAGTGGGAGCCTCGGTTTGCTTTGCGCATAGGCAAGCAGGTATGAAATTCCGCAGAGAGATCAGTGATCTCTTGCTTCGTCGTCGTCGTCGGTGTGTGCCTCGCTCCCATTGGATCGTCAAGTGATCCACAAGGCCGCCGCCGAGTGGTTCACACACTGAACAACGAGGAGAAGACTGCGCGTGTACCACGATGGCTGACGGCTGCTTTTTCCACCTTGTCGTCGCACAACACGTTGCTCACCATACGCGCGCAAGTGCTTCAACACACACGCGTGCTCTCGCTTTTTGCTTTGCCTATTGGTTGAGAGAGAGTCTCCCCGCCATTGAGACATGAACGGCGTCTTTGCCGTGACGGTGGTGGTGCTCGTCGTTGCTACGTTGGCGGGTTTCGGTTCAGTGATGGTGATGGCTGCTCCTCCGTACCCTTGTACCTACACGGCGTATGACTCGGCAGGGGAAGTCGTTCGCTCGGTACGTCGCCACACATGCGTAGAAATGCATCTCATTCTTCCTTTGCTGGTACTACTACTACTCGAGGAGGAAGTTGACGTTGGATATTGTGATGGATGGGGGTCAACACGAAAGTATGACTTGTCGAACATGTGGCGTAATGGCTCTGATGGTCAGATGGACTTCATGGGAACCATGACGTCTGATGGATCTATATTCTACGTGTACATATCTGCACCACCACCACCACCACCACCACCACCAGCGGCAGCAGCAGTGTATAGCAGTATATAGTGATCGATGGCCGATTCTCACTCTCATACTTGTGTATAATGCCTTTAGCAACGTCTGCGGTGAGACCGTCACGACCAAGTGCGATATCACCACGACCTCGCGGCAAGGTGTCTGTCAAATCACGACTGATGGTCGCCAATACGGCGATGGGTCTGCGTCGACAGGTCGTTGGAGCGAGGGCGTTTTGATGAGTACGTAACGTGTGTGCGCGCGCGTGTGGGCGTGTCAAGGCTTCTCGCAGAGCTTGCTTGATGCGGTCAGTCAGTAACGTCTCTCGCAGATGATCCGTTGAAGGGTGGTGGCACAGAGTACTACCTGCAAATCAAATACACGTGGGCCACTGGACTCTCGTGTGGTCCGTATGATCCACGCGAAAGCCATATCAGCATATTCTGTGATGAAACTGCAGGTGATGGTGAGATTACCTACATTGGCTTGTACTCACCCTCTGGATCAAAGTGTTCTTATAGTATCAAGTACGCGCGCCCATATGAGAGAGAGAGAGCCACTTTGTAGCTGATTCTCTCTCTAGAGTAGTATGATGATGATTAATTTGGCTGTGCGCGTAGTATGGGTTCCAAGTGGGCATGTCCGACCTTGCCACCGGCACAACAATGTACGTCAGTCATCATTTTCCTCGTTGCCTCTTTCTTGTTGCCTCGTTCTTGTTTCACTGGCTCTATTTACTGACAACCAAACCAAACCAAATCAAAATCAAAATCACCGCAGCATTTCGGTTGTGGGTGATCGTTCTTATGGCACTAGGCATCGGGTCTTTGGTGATTCTCGTCTTCTGGCTGGTGTACTTTATCAAACGAAGACGTCTCGCAAACGCGCAGGAGTCCGCTCCGTTGACGCAGCCAGTGGCGGTCTTTCGGTCGACCGACAGCTCACGCATGTGGCAATAGACGATTGATTGGCTGCTTTGGAAGCTCGGCTCGGCGCGGCTCGGCGCGGCCCGGCTCTTCGAAGCTGGCGCGCATCCCTACCAATCTCAATCAGCACTTGAATGAAATGGATGACGATATCTTCACACACGCACACGCACACACACGCACACAAGCGAAACTCGAGGGTGGATATAATTATCCTCGGCTGAGTTCCTGCTGCGTGCGTGTGTTGTGCATGCTCCAAGGTGCCCGCGAGTACTTCTTGTGGTTTGGGCGACTACTCGTAATCGAGCGTGTCGGTACGTTAGGCGAGTGCGAGATGCAGTATCTCGGCCGGCCGACCGATGCGTTCTTTATAGAGCTGCCATGGGGCACCATTATGTGGTGACATTAGGAGCGTTGTTGATGAGATTGCGAACACACGCGAACACACGCGAACACACACACACACACACACACACACACACACACACACACACACAGTTGGTCAGCCACAGACGTAGCATATAGTCGTTGTTGTTGTTGAGAAGGGAACAGCAACATACGATCGATGTGATACGATCGCGCACAACGCGAGCCGGCACTTACGTAGGCGTAAGCAAAGGCTCACCATCGTCGTTGGTTGTCTTGGAGCAGCGTCGCTTTCGTGATAAGGTGAGACACGCGCAAAACGTGGCGACAAGCAGCGCGATGATCGCCGCTGCGCCCAGGACAAGGAGCCAGGCTGATGTTTTCTCGACACATTGGTAGTCGGTCTCTGAGACCCAGGCGCAAATGGTCGGAGGCACGCAGCAAAGGTCGCCGCAAGGTTGCTTGCAACAGCAGCCGTCGGACATACATTGGTTGGGGTATAAACAACCCTGCCGCTGGCAATGGTACCAAGAACAAGGCGAGTCACCATCGCAGTATGCGAGACGCGCAACCATTGACAAGAGTATCATAATAAAAATAGAAATAACGACAACAGAAGAGCTAGCCATCGTCAAGGTTCGCCGTCGCGGTCAACGAAGCGAGAACGGTGGAGGAGAGGTGCGACAGAGAAGTCCATATGTACTCAGCGGTGCGAGAGCGTGTGCGCGGGCGCGCTGTGTGTGTGTGTGTGTGTGTGTGTGTGTGTGTGTGTGTGTGTGTGTGTGTGTGTGTGTGTGTGTGTGGTGATCTGGATCACAGCTCGGGAGATCGCGGGAGATCACCCTGCGGGTCGGTGGGCCTTGGTTTGCTTT
>Ga0209935_1005193_pt1 | contig 11232 bp, 12 predicted proteins | sample ThiBio_1000_plan_2_FD_183958 | JGI IMG/M metagenome (GOLD analysis project Ga0209935, IMG submission 183958) | Wastewater bioreactor microbial communities from Cape Town, South Africa - Thiocy_cont_1000_plan (SPAdes) | ecosystem: Engineered > Bioreactor > Thiocyanate-remediating >... | reverse complement strand
CTTTTATTTTTCTATGCAGATAATAGTATCCGTGTCTGGGACATTAACTCTGGGGCTTGTGTGAATGTATTGGAAGGGCATGACAACGGGGTTAGGACTTTGCGCTTTGATGGGAGACAGATAGGTACGTGTTGTGTCCCTCCCTTTTTACATATGACAGAGAAGAGTATACTAATCACTTGACTGTTTCCTGTAGTGAGTGGTGCGCGTGATAGCACTATCAAGGTATCCCTCAATCTCTTAAGGTCCAATCTTTGCTTTCCTGTACTAACGTAACCACTTTTTCTTTAGCTCTGGGATATGCATACAGGGGACCTCCAAAATACGCTACGCGGCCATCATTACACTGTTTATTGCCTCGAGTTAGATAAACGACACATCATAAGCGGATCTGTAGATAAGACGATCCGCTTATGGGACAGAGAGACAGGCACCGAAATACGCACGATGAAGGGACACACAAATTCCATTCGGTGTTTGAAATTTGATCAGACAACGATCGTGTCCGGAGCATGGGTATACCTACCCTTTCCTTCCCTTCTTTTCTTTCTTGCTTTTCTTTCTACTGTGTACTAATTTAGTTATCACAGGATAATCGGGTGATGGTGTGGGACTTGGAGACAGGCAAAGAGATACACCGATTTGAAGGACACGGAGATCGTGTCATGTGTGTACAGTTTGATGAACGGAAGATTGGTACGTCATATCTATTTACCCGCCATTTCCCCCCGCCATCATTTGCTTTTCTCGGAGTGTCTGACCTGAAAAAACACAATTCAATACTTGTTACGCAGTGAGTGGGTCTGTGGATAAGTTGGTCAAAATTTGGGATTTGCGGGCCGAAGGCGCTTGTCATACCTTAGCTGGGCATGAATATACGGTGTATCATCTCGCATTCGATGACTACAAAATAGGTATGAAGCTATTTCCTATTTTGCGTGTGTTAATTAATAACACGTCTTTTACCCTTGTTTTAGTGAGCGCTAGTAAGGACAGGACGGTGATCACATGGGACTTCACTACCGAGACACCGCTGGAGAAGAGGAAAGGTTCGGACATCATTCACAGCTTCGACACCTCCACCCACCACATCAGCGCCAATGGCTCCATTGTGAAGAATTGGAGTGTAGCCATTCCAAGCATGGTCACCCCAGCCTCGGCGAGTAGCGGGCCGTCCGGGTCGCCCTCGGAGCGTAACGTCTATGACTACTGTCCGAGTGGGAATGTTGGTCCTTCCGCTGTACCCAGTACCGTTGTACAGCCCATGGACTATCCTTCTTTCTTAGGCAGGCTCTATCCTGGGCCGATCCGACCTGTGTTGAGTACCGGGTTGACTGGCGGAAACACCAACAACAACAGCACCAACAACAATAACCCCAACACCAACAACAACGACAGCCCGCAGGATAATCCCACAACTCCAGCTTCGGTTGGCCACTTTCCTGCTCCCTTGGGCAGCAGCAATGCGGGGCCCAACATACCTGCCTTGGAGAATCTGCGAAGGCGGAGGGACAGGAAGATTCCGGTACCCCTCTTTGCTGCGTTTGGGAATCCAGGTAGAGCTCTAGGCAGAGGAACCTCGGGAGGTAGGCAGGGGCAAGACCGAACCGGTGGTGTAATGGGTACTGGAGGTATGTTAGGCATGAGGGATCGCCTACGACATTTCGGCTACACTGGACCTTCTACGTTTGCTTCTGGAGGGTTGAACGCATCACAGCCACCTTCTACCTCGGCCGTCCCTCCTTCTACTAGCTTGCCCGATCCTACAGGGGGACCTTCCTCAGCTCCCTCGGGCTTCATTCCTCTCCCGCCTCCATTTGCTACATATGGTAGCGAGGGACTGTTTCCCTTCAACCCGAACCAGTCTACCTTTCCTTCTCTCCCTACGCCTGCCCCAACAGCGATCAGCAATAAGGAAGAGGAAGGCAACGCAGAACCAGCCAACGTATCCGAGGAAAGCAGCCCGCCCGATGAACACAACACGAATAGTAGGGAAGACGCGATGGAACAAGAAGAGGAAAGCAAAGATAGTGAGGAAACACAGGAGGGTCTGTAAGGACTACACAACACGCCTTGTGTAAAAAGGATTGTTGACCTGCAATAAACTGTACAGCCATCTGGTCGAGTCAAAATTCATTCTGGTATCATCTGAGTCATCAAGCCAACAGGAGTAGCAGCTCAGTCAGCGCCAACCAAAAAACAAACGTTTTAATTTATTTGTTCCCACTCCGCCATTGAAACAGGCTGTCGCTGGAAGGTTGTGTCTTGTACTTTTCCCACACTACACGACACAATAGGCACATTGCTACACTTCGGTCTCTACTCAGCGACAGTGTAGCGCCTTTTCACACCATAACTTGGCCATGACAACTACACAAACCGGATCTACACAACCAAACACGAAAGATAAAACAGAACTCTGGTTCAATAATCCACATCACGCCTACTCTGTAACCCACACCCCTTCGCGTCTGAACTCGAGGAAAGGTGTCACAGATACAAAACAGGGAGACAACGAATCAAAAGCACACGACAACTCGCCTAAGAGGCAAGCCTGGTTCACGGCGGGACCACGGGAGAAGGGATCGAAACTCATGGCAAGCACACACGTTAGAAGGGTCACTGCCGAGGTGAAAGGTACTTCTGCCGTGCCCGCTGTCGTACTTATCATCCTTTTCCCAGTAAAAAAAGAACGAGTAGAGACTGATGATCAACCTGTTTCGCCGCTTGGTACGACCACGTACGTAGGCTAAGATATTGTGTTCTGGAGATTCTAACACCCCCCAAAACAATATCGTAGCGATACAAAGATTGCAGCTGGCGTTGCAGACTTGTTCGGTAAGTTGCTGGAGCGCTTTGGATGCAACCCCGGCGATTCCAGTACCGACACTCCCGACGGAGCTCTACTCAACATAATGGCTGCTATCTTGAGTTCCCAACATGAAGGGCAAAGCGCAAAGGACGTTCTTGAAAAGGTAGCGGTCCCCGCTACTCCTAGATACAGTCTTCTTACGACTTCATTAGCTCGCCATCTCCTTTCAAGCATTTAGGGCCAGTAGCCTGTTCAAAGAATTTCTGCAACTTCTCCTCTCGTATGGCCTAGATAAGAAGTTCTTAATGGACAATGGGATTGAGGAACAAACCCTTTCTCCCGATAACACTGGTCCGTATTCGCCCCCCCCCTTCCCCTTTTCTCTTCTATGCGGAATTGACGTATTATTAATTCACAGAAGGGGACGACAGCTCTGACGAAGAAGATGAATTTGACGAGGATGAAGAATGGTCAGGCGAAGGCTCGGTAAGTCGTATTTAATGCACATCCTCCTGCTAATCGCATTACAATTATTATTAGCCGAAGAAACATAAGAAGGGCTCGAAGGATACATCCGCCAACTCCAAGAAGAGGAAAGCGCGTGCAGGAAAGAACAAGGCTGAGTCAAAAGCGAGTAAGCGAAGGAGGCTCAGAAAGAGCCCGGATAAGTGGACACCGGTATGTCTTGTTTTTCCTGTTCTACAAACACCATCCCTTACCAAATATTAGGAGGAAGATGACAAGCTAATTGAGCTGGTAAATAAATATGGCGTAAATACGAAGAAGTGGAGAGCCATCGCTGAGGAATTAGGAACCAGCAAGAATAGCGCTAAATGCGGTACGCTGGCCTTCATTCAAATTTGTTAAGTCCTTTTTTCCCTCTCTAATTCCTTCATTAGCGCAACATTGGCGCCGAGTGCTCGCCCCCAATATTCACAAAGGCAGCTGGACTGAAGGTTGATTCTTTACCATTTTCTAAGCATAGGCACTCACTCGCATACTCGCTCAGATGAGGAGGAGAAGTTGTTGGAAGGAGTTAAGCTCTATGGCCTTACTCAATGGACGAATATCGCAAGGGAGATCCCTGGCAGGACAGGTACCCAATATTCTCTTATGATGAAAGAACCGTTACTAAAGAGACCTGCTCTCTAGATATTCAGTGTAGATATCACTACCTCCGCCAGAGGAACAGTAGAGAGCAGGAGTGGACCGACGAAGAGGATGAGCTGCTGAATAAGCTTGCTGCCGCATACAAGGGCAAAGTGAACTGGTTGGAGCTTTCAGATACTCTGGCCCTCTCGAAGCTACGCAGGACTCCGCGTACCGCTCTTGAATGCAAGCAACGGTACAACAGTTTATTGCTAAGAAGGATGATGAGATTAACCTTTTCATTTTTAAATAGCTGGACTCTTACCAACTCCAAGGATAAAGAAGAAAGTAAGTGAGCAGAAGGAGGGGGTAGAGAATCCATCCAAAATGAGATACGTTTGCTTGGGTATGTACTATTTTTTGCATTTGTGAAGATAGAGAGCGGTTTTGTACACAATCTAAGATAGATTGCGCGAGTGGGAACCCCACTCACTGTTTTCCTCTCCCTTCCTCCTGTGACTTCCCAAGGAAGGGATTCCTTTTCCAACGGTCCACTCGAGTGGCGGAACTCCAACCTACACAATAGGTACATCCGCACTTGCTCATCTAGCCCACTTCTTTCCTGCTTAGCACAAATTTGATTGGATGTGGAATTTATAGCGAAAGTCTGAAGGATGCGGCCTAAAAAGTGAATAAATGCTGCCAGATCGGACCAATAGGCATTTCTCAGCGCACATGAAGGGAATACCAATTTCCTTCCAAGGTTCGTGATAGACTACCATACCTTACTAATTGTTTACGTAGGGCAGTTCTTCTTGTCAAGCCTCTCTTCTTTTTTCCTTCCTTCGCAAAAAGAAGAATAGAATAGAAAACGAACGCGCGTCCCTATGGCAGACACGACAACCGACCTCGCAGCTGCCTCCCTCCTGATGCTCAAGAGGGCAAACTCGTCCTCTCCTGAACCGCCTATGGAGCGGTGCCACAAGCTATCCATCGACTTTCTTCTCAACTCGCGACCTTCAAGGGGTTCATCGAAGCGTAAGGATCCTCCCTCTCCCTCTCCTCCGACTCGGGAGAACGGCCCTATGGAGCCTATGTACAGCAACACACCCTCCGATGAATCTATGGATACATCCCTCCTTGATCCTTCACTGAGTGGGGAACTCACGCCTTGCATGGTGAGCCCCGTCGCTCCTACAGCCGACCTACCCCTCTCTCCCACCTTCTGCAAGCGCCGCCGACTCTCCCCTCCGGCCTCGCCTCCCCCTTCAATCCCTAGCATGGATCATCAGCACGCGAACGCCACCCTGCCTACAACAACCACAACACCCTCACCTCCACCTAGCAGTGTTCAACATAATCTCCCGCTGGACTCGCCTGATTCCCCCGCTAAGACACCTAACCTCTTCGACCGGATCCGATCCCTCCCTGAGACCCCGCTGCCTTGTTCCCTCGATACCCTACTGCGTACAAATATCGACGATATCATCACTGCTCCTACCAACAACAACAACAGCAACAACATCGTTCTCGACAATAATCTCCCAACAATCTCCTTCTCGCAGCCTCAACGTCAACGCCAACAACAACAGCAACAGCTACAACAAGGCGCGGCGGCCTTAGAGACTTCATTCCCGTCCAAGAAAGGATTGGCTCCACTGAAGACCCGCAAACGACCTACCTCCTATCAGAGGGCGTTCTTGGAGTACGTCTTCCGATTAGAGCCCTGGCCAGATACCGCCTCGAAGCTGTTGATCTCCCAAAAGATCCAGATGACACCTCAGCAGATCAACACATGGTTTCAGGTGAGGGAAAAAAAAAACACCCAAAAATAATAACATATTGTACCTTGACTGACTATGATGCATATACTCAGAACAAGAGGGCAAGGAACAAGAAGACCATCCCGAGGCCGCAGAACGGCGAGCTTCCCTTTGGACTCTCACAACAGCCTCTGGGTATGCCGGGTTGATCCGACAAGGAGGGGAAGGATGGTGTAATCTAGAGAGAGCCCTCGTTGTAGGTCCCTCAGAAGACCAATGGCTATTTCCCGCAGTTTTGAATCTCCCCCCGTTTTTGAAGAGTGTATAGATCATGATTTTACCCCCATAGCGAGATATCTTGTTTGTTAAAGATATTCTTGAGTGGCCGCTCCAGTTGTTGTTGTTTACTGTAGTCTAGTCCTGTTTTACAAATGAGCTGCTCCCTCCTCTGAACCGCCATCCCCCTACACTACGGTGTTCCTGCAAAGAAGTAGTATTTAACTTTTTAAAAAAGGGATCAAACGAGATATAATCTTCTTTAGGTTCATCACACTACCCTCCTTTTGGAACAACTTTTTCGAACAGACTATTGAAGGAGCCGATTCGGCAAGTCGAAGCAGGAGAAAAAGACGGCAATGGTGGCGTTTTGGCCCGGAGGGGATTCAGCACTAGCTCGAAAGGAAACCTAGAAATCTAAGTGGTGGAGAAAGATATGAATGAAAAACTCCGTGATATCAGATTAGTGTAATAGACAGACAGATAGCAGGGATTTGGCGGGGTGGGGATGGGAGAATCTAGCGAAACTATTGCGAACCGAAGCAACAAAAACTCCTGCATAGTTTGAATGTTAGACAACCATCCTGCTGAGAAAGAAGACCCCACAGAAACCAGGCGGAAGAAGAACATTACCTTAGCCGCTTGACTTGCCCTGAAACCGAATTATTAGACGAAGCTGTAGTTAAGTCAGTCCTGGAAATCTCGACGACTTCATAACCTAAACCTTAGAAGGCAACAAATTGAACAACCGTCATTTATGTCTCCATGGTGCGCTTAATATTGGTTCGCAATATGGACAATTTAGCGAATACTAATTAATTAATAAATCGATTCGAATTGAAAAGATTTATAAACAGGTTTGTTTTGAAGTCTGTATTGTTTTATTTATCGAATCTCCTAAGTCCCGTTCAAAGCTTCACCTTCCCGCCCACCAACAACACAACACAACAGAGGATGCAAGCGAACAAGCACGCAGTCGCCTTCCTCTTGAACTCTACATGCTCTTCTCCCGTCCCACCTTCTTTCTCCTCCTCCTTCCCATCTACAGACTCGCCGCAACACAATCCTACACAACTACCGTGCACTTTCTCCTTCATCCGCCATTCCTCCTCCGTCATCACACATTTCGCTGTCTCCAAGCCGCAACATCCGCACCTTCCTCAACAATGCCGAGAACTGCCTACGGAATCCTTTACCTTTAATCTCTCCGGCAACAACTGCACAGGACATAAGATCAGAGATACTTTAGTAGAAGCCTCGTATCCCCCCGACGACGGCAAAGCTTCCTCCTGTCCTCCACAATATATGCAGCGAACTTTCATCCCCACCATCATATCAGTGTATCCTCCGGGTATCGAGAAGAGATCAGTGGAGTCAGATACCGAAAACACAACAACCCACTCATCAAATATTACAAACGGAGTGACCAAAGCCTCATTCAAGAAACGTAGGGTGAGGCCTACACGAACTCAGAACGACTTTTTGGAACGATTTTTTAGAGAGAATCCCCATCCCGATACCCCAACAAGACTGCAGATATCCGAGAGCATCCAGATGAAACCTAAGACAGTGTGTACTTGGTAGGGTGTCACCCCTTTCCCTCCAACTCCCCTTCACCCAATCCCGCCTTGTCTGACTGTTTTTCTATTGGGGTAACTAGGTTTCAAAACAAACGAGCAAGAGAGAAGAGGACACTGCGGCAAACAAAGGCAATGGTATTTCATTCTTATGCAAACACCGCTGAAGTCGCGTGACCTGGCGGAGTTTTTGTAGACCTGTTAGTTAATGAATAATGTATGTACATAAAGTATTTTCAAGTTGAAAAAAGGAAATGTGAGCTTTTTATCCCCCCCTGGTACATTTATGTAAAGTCTGAAGGATAAGGAAAAAGGTGTTAACCATCCGGCAGCCATTCCTTCCCTGCAATGGTGAACCGGCACACATCCCCAATCAATAGACAGGTCAAACATAATACAAAAAGAGACTTTTGACTTCCTCCCAACTTCGTCCTGGTCAATCCTTCTTCATGGGTTGACGGTTGTCGCACAAGGCCTGTTCAATTGGTGATGTCAACAGGCAGCCTAGCTATTAGCTCGAGGGCTGCTTCGGCCGTTGGCCTGGCCGCAGGATCATGTGCCCAACAGAGGGATACAAACTCTCCCCATTCTGCTTGGCAGTCATGTAGATGAGGCCTCTCCCCATTATAAATCAGCTTCGATATCGACGCTGGTTCTATTTTTGAATGAAGGTGTCAAAAAGTTAAATGAAAAGTGATCGATCCCATTTAAGGTAATCTTGTAGTTCAAAAAACGAATCGGGCGGAAATAAAAAGTAATTGAGAGAGAAACGTACTGAGGGTGCGGTACTCATGTTCGCCTCGAAGACACACATGAATAAGCATGCCGTAACTAAATATATCTGATGGGGCTGAATAAGGTATACCCGGCATATACACCTCGGGCGCACTATCTGTGAGAAGTTGTTGGTTAGGCTTATTTGGCTTTTGTTCTTGTTTCCTTATTGAGAGGGAGGCGGGGGTGGAGTGGAGATATACATGGGATCGTTCCAGGATTGGTTGTCATCTCGCCGCTCTCGGATACGATCCTCGAAACTCCGAAATCTGTGAACAAACAGCGGAAGATTAGATTGCATTAGGGAGCGAGGGAAGAGAAGAGAAGGAAGGGAACGGGAAGAGGAGGCGGTACCGCCAATCTTTGCTCGGATAGAATTGCCTTCCCCCGCGATTAAAATATTTTCGGGCTTCAAGTCTCGATGGAGCACAAACATGGAATGCATGTAGCTCAATCCATAGAGGATGTCGGTCCCAATCTTTTTGATGGTCGCGAAACTCAGAGTCCTGTTGTTGGCCTCCTTTTCCTTTTTCACGAGAGTTCCGAGATTGCCTTGTTCCATGAATTCCATCAATATCAACCATGGCTCCTCCACTGTCGAGGCGGCTATGAATTGTACCTGTCGCATGATGTTAGGGGGGAAGAAAGGAAGAAGACTAAGGCACACTTACCAGGTTTGGATGGCGCAGGGTTGCAAGAAGGCGCACTTCATTCTCCATCTTCTCTTGACTCATGCGGTGTAGTTCCTTCACGGCAACAGGGGCACCAAATCGAGTTGCCTTATACACTTTGTTTTTTTGTTAACAATGTGAGAAAAGAGATTGGAGGGGGGGGGGAATGAAAGGTAGAGCATATCCTTACCGAATCCGAAGCTACCGTGTCCCAACAATTCGCTCGCTTGTCTTGGGCGCGGATAGGCCCACGGGTCAACTTCCTCCCATGTGGCTCTCCGATAAAGTTCCTCAATCTGTTTCTTTCGTAGAGACGCATCGGATTCAAACAGGACCTGCGAGATCGATGCAGGTTGCTGAGGGACTTCTTCGGTCTCGACCGCTTGAAATACCACCCCTTCCTCCTTCTCTTCATTCTCCCCTTTCTTTTCTTCTTCCCTTCTCTCGTTCCCATTTTCTTTCTCATGCGGCTCAGGCTCGGGTTGCAGACTCGGACTACTGTTGCGGGTCCAAATCTTATGCCATCTTTCGTCGGAGAGGCCAAAGATTTTGGTCAGTCCGGTATTTTTGCTAAAGATTTGGAGTAGTCCCTCCTGTGCATGTTGATCCTCGAAGCCGTTGCCCATCAAATCCAATTCCTTGAGGGTGCTATTCTTTTGAAGACTTAAGCCCAATTTACGCACGTCTTCGATCCCGAAGTCGTTCTTTCCGAGACTCAACGCGGTGAGGCTGTTGTTGGTCTTCAAGCCTCTGCCTAATCCGGCCAAACCCTCGGCTCCAAAATGATTAGCTCGACACGAGAGCAGCACCAGCGAGCGATTCGATTTTAACCCTTCACCCAACGCAATTCCCCCTTCTGCACCCAGGTTGTTTCCCCATATGTAGAGATCGCGCAGGGAATGATTGTATTTCAGTGCTTCACCCAAAGCCTTGCCCCCAGCCGAGCCAATGTTGTTTGAATTGAGGGTGAGCTCCGTTAGCGCTGTGTGCCCTCTTACAGCCGCTGCGATCTGAATCGCGCCTTCATCTCCGATGTTGTTATTCCCAAGGTCGAGGCGCGTCAGGGTATTGTTGCTCTGTAACGCACGGCCGATGGCTTTACCCCCTTGAGCTCCGATATCATCACCCCAAAGATTAAGTGTCGTGAGAGATGTGTAGTCTGGTAGTACTTGTGCAACTGCGAGTGCGCCAGTATCCCCGAATGCTTTTTGTTTTCCAGAGAGATCTTTTTCGGTGATCTTCTTGAGGGCGACTTTATCTTCGGCAAGGCCGAAGTTTTTCAAGGCGGATTTAGAGAGGCGTTTGGTCCGCTCCATCGAATAACGATCTTAAAGTCTAAAGCTTTGGGCAGAGACTCACTCGCGTCCTTCTTGAAAGAATTTTAAAATTACAAATGAAAAAACAAATAAATAATTGTTTATTTTGTTTTTATGTATTTATGTATTCCCCTCATCCTCAGTGATTTGTGTCCCTTGTTCTTTCCTTTGTGATTGTTGTTGTTGAGTGCTGGGATGCTGACGTTGATGCACTCTAAATGCGTCCTGTATAACTTGCGCTGCTTTTGCTTTCTTCTTGTATCTCTTGCGGTAAACCTTCTGTATCTTCCGCGCTGCCTCCTCTCGTCTCTCAAGGCGACTCTTGTACCTCTTTCTTGCCGAATGGCCTCGATAGACCGCCTGAATTCGCACAGCGGCTTTTTCCAGGTTTCTCTCCAAGGCGGGACTCCCCTCTATCTCCGAGAAGAGAGTCGCCTCCCTTCCTCCCCCCTCACTTTTGTTTTCGTCCCCAAGAAGCCATTTCGATGTTTGTATTTCCTCTTCCTTTTCTCGTTCCTCTGTTTTTTCTCGTTCTTCGTTGGAGACTGTACGCTGCATTACGTCCTCTCGCATCCTTTCCTTCAATTTCTCGCCCAGTAAGGAGATGAGAATATCGTCATCTCTCTGAGCCGCGTTTGTTGTGTTCGAAGAAACCGCGTCCTCATTCAAGGTTAGCATGGATAGCAACCTATTCAGGACATCCTCTAAGTCTCGTTTTTCTCTATCCTCTTTCTCCCCATCCGTATTTCCTATACAAATATTACAACATGAAAAAAGAGAGAGAAGGAACAGTACTTCTGTACAGCGATGTCTGATTTGGTTTGTTCTTGTATATAAACAACAGGGTATTCGATACCTCTTGCATACTCCGAGTGATATGTAGTGTGACGATACCTTCTTCGTGTGGCGGTGCATAGCAACGCAACACTCCTATTTAGATTTCAAGTTAAGCCA
>Ga0209935_1005192_pt1 | contig 11235 bp, 18 predicted proteins | sample ThiBio_1000_plan_2_FD_183958 | JGI IMG/M metagenome (GOLD analysis project Ga0209935, IMG submission 183958) | Wastewater bioreactor microbial communities from Cape Town, South Africa - Thiocy_cont_1000_plan (SPAdes) | ecosystem: Engineered > Bioreactor > Thiocyanate-remediating >... | reverse complement strand
TGAAACCGGGATGTACATGGAGCTGATCCAGCAGGGCGGCACCTTCTACAGCCAAGTCTTCATCGACACGAACCGGTTCGTTCTCGGCAATCCGCTGACACGCTCGGTGCCGTTTTCGGTAATCGACGGGGTGACTTATATCGACGAAGCGGTGATCCGCTCCGGCTCAATCTCGAAGCACGCCAGCGCTGATAGCGGCGGGCGCAGTGTCGTCACCGGCCTGCCGGTTCGCGCCGGTTCGCGTGTCGTGATTACCGGCGTCTACCAGGGCGGCGGGCAGGGGATCAACGGCGGGGCGGCAAGTATGCGCATCCGGCGGAACGGGGCCGATATCAAGGTCGTGCCGGTTTCGTATGTGTCCTACGCCGTCAACTCGGGCGGCTCGCTCGCCTTCTACAACTGCACGGTGGCCAAGGTCTCGTACGACGTCGGCTACAACGGCACCGACGTAATCGAAGTCATTACCGACCAGGCTCCGGTCCTTGGCGGCGTTCAGGACTTGAACGGCGTCTCCGTGGATGCCGTCTGCTACAACAAGTGAGGCCTGAATGAGCTTCGGAAACGTAATCTTCCCGGAGAACCTGTTCTTCCAGGGCGGGCTGATCACCGTCGTCAACGGCAGTGCGACCGTGACCGGCTCGCTGAATGCGATCGACGGCACCTCGACCGTTTTTTCTTCCGCGGCGCTGGAAGGCGACACGATCGCGATCGGCTCGACCCGGCATTACATCAAGCGGATCGTCTCGGATTCCGAGATCGAGCTGACCGAGCCGTGGAGCGGGCCGAGCGCGGCGAATGCGGCCTACACCGGCGCCCGCGCGCCCTGGCATCTCGCCGATCGCGCGCTCGCCTACAAGTTTGCGAAATTCCTCGAACAGGATGCCAGCGCCAGCGCGACGGCCGCGCAGGCGCGGGACGAGGCGCTGCTGGCGCGCGCCGACAGCATTACCGCCCGCGATCTCTCGCAGGCCTGGGCCTCCCGGCCGGCCGGGCAGGACGTGTCGACGCCGGGGACGCGCTCGGCGCTGCATTGGGCTTCGACTGCCAGCACGCATGCCACCGCCGCCGCGATCTCGGCCACCAATGCCGCCACCACAGTCGCGAACGGCATCACCGACATCACTGCAATCAAGACGGCGGCCGCCACCGAGCTCACCGGCATCAAGACCGATGCCGTGACGCAGACCAGCGCCCAGCGCCAGCTCGCTGCCGACTGGGCGGAGAAGGCGGTCGATGCCGACGTCACCACGCCGGGCACACGTTCGGCCAAGCATCACGCGACCAAGGCCGCGGCCGACGCGAGCGCGGTCGCCACGGACAAGGCCGCGGTCGCGGCGGACAAGGCCGCGGTCATCACGGCGCGCGATACCGTCCTCGACAAGACCTCGCTCGCGCAGGAGTGGGCCGAGAAGGCGCCGGGCGCGCCCGTTACCGGCTACACCGACCAGTTTTCGGCGCGGCATCACGCCGCCGCCTCTGCTGCCTCCGCAGCTGCCGCTGCCGCGATCGTCTTCGCCGGCACCAACCTGATCGATTACGGCTTCTTCACCGACCTGCCGACGGATTTCGCCGACTACGGCACGTTCTGATCTTCAGCCAGACAGCAAGGACTACGCTATGAGCGTGCAAGTTCAGCACCGCCGCGGCACTGCGGCCGCGGGGGCATCGTTCATCGGTGCCGAAGGAGAGATCGGATATCTGACCGATCAGAAGCGCTTGGTCGCTCATGACAGCGCAACACCCGGCGGCATCCCGATGGCCCGCCTCGACGAGGTGACAGCCGAGGTCATGCGCCAAGTCGGCAATGCCGACTTTCCGTTCCAGATCACCGATCGCCTGGTCGCGCCCAACGCGACCTTCTCGGCGCCGCGCACTGGCACGCTGCCGCTGGCGAATTCGGTCGCGGCCGGCCGCACCATCTCGTTCTTCGACGCGCTGCCGGCGATCAACGGCGCCAATGTTCTCACCGTGGCGCGCACCGGCACCGACACGATCAATGGCGCGACCAGCTATGTCTGCACCCAACCGCGGGGCCGCTGGGATTTCGTCTCCGACGGCGTGTCGAAATGGAGCGTGCAGGTCGAGCGGGCGCCGCTCGCCTCCCCAGCGCTGACCGGGACGCCGACGGCGCCGACCGCTTCGGCCGGGACGAATACGACGCAGCTTGCGACCACAGCCTTCGTCAAGGCGGCGATCGAAGCGCTGATCGCATCGGCTCCCGGTGCGCTCGATACGCTCAACGAGCTTGCTGCAGCGCTCGGCAACGATGCCAATTTCGCCGCCACCATGACCGCTGCGCTCGCCGGCAAGCAGGCCAGCCTCGGCTTCACGCCGGTGCGGCAGGGGGGCGGCGCCGGCCAGGGGGTTAATACGATCCGGGCTGGCTGGAACGCGACGCTCGGGGCGCTGACGGCCTTTGCCGACAGCCTCGATCTCGGCCGGATCTGGACCGACTACAACGCACCGATCTCGGCCGGCTTCGCCGGCGAGGCGCGTCTGCCGAACGGGCTTTCTCTGAAATGGGGCGCGCTCGGCCACGTCTCGGCCGACTACGTCCACGTTTTTCCGAACGCCTTCGTCACCTCCTGCTGGGAAGTGGTCGTCACTCCGAGCAACCGCGGCATCGAGCCCGCCATCGCGCATATCGCGGTCGACCACGACGGTATCACTGCCTCGGGGTTTACCGTCCGTCGCCGCATCATCTCGCTGACCGGCGACGTGACCGCCGGCGGCGTCGCGGGCTGGTACTTCGCAATCGGGAACTGAACCATGACGATCTATGCGACCTTCTCGCCGGAGGGCTTCCCGACCGGCTTCTTCACCGAGGCCGTTCACGGAAGCGGCGTTCCGGCCGGCGCCGTTGGCATCACCGAGGCGCAGTGGCGGGAGTTCCTGGACGAGCCGGGGCTCCGGCGCTGGAACGGCTCCGAGATCGAAGCCTATGTCCCCCCGGCACCGGTGCACACGCTGGACGACTACCGCCGCGCGATCCAGAGCCATGTCGATGCGACGGCCGCTCAGCGCCTCTACGACAGCGGGGTCACCTGTTCGTCCTATGTGAACTCGACAAACCCGACATGGGCGGCTGAGGCTGCGGCCTTCGTGGCTTGGCGCGATGCGGTTTGGGCTTATGCCTATGCCGAGCTGGCGAAGGTCGAAGGCGGCACGCGCCCGCAGCCGAGCGTTGCCGAGATCGTTGCGGAGCTGCCGGCGATAGACTGGCCCGTCTGAAGCTCACCCCATCGCCAAGCCATCCCGCCCGCCCTCCGAGGCGGGCTTTTTCGTGCCCGGAGAACACCATGACCGCGATACTGAAGCGGGGCAGCCGAGGCGCTGCCGTCCGCGATCTCCAGACATGGCTGAGCAAGGCACTCGTTCAGCCGATCCATGTGGACAGCGACTTCGGAGAGGCCACGGAAGGCGCTGTCCGGGCGTTCCAAGCGCTGGCTGGGCTGGTGGTCGACGGCCGCGCCGGCCCGCAGACCATCGCCGCGCTGAAGCAGGCGATCGCTGCGCCGAAGCCCGGGCGGCCGGAGCCCGACAAGTCGGCGATGGCGCAACCGGCGCCGCCCGCGCAGCCCCTCAGCATCACCGCCGCGCCGCCGCCCAACGTCGCGAGCCTCAAGCTTCTCGACACCGCGCGGAAGATCGACACGCTGTTCGTGCATTGCGCAGCGACGCCGGAAGGCAAGGACTTCACGGTCGCTGACATCCGGGCCTGGCACAAGGCGCGTGGGTGGTCCGATATCGGCTACCACTATGTCATCTATCGCGACGGATCGATCCATCTCGGCAGGCCGATCGGCCAGGTCGGCGCGCATGTCGAGAACCACAACACCGGCTCCGCCGGCGTGGTCTATGTCGGCGGCGTCTCTGCCGACGGCAAGACGGCAAAGGACACGCGCACCCCGGCGCAGCGCGCATCGCTCCTCTGGTTGAGTGCCCAACTCGTCGAGAAGCACAGGATCAAGCGCGTGCGCGGCCACAACGAGGTTAGCAGCAAGGCTTGTCCCAGCTTCGACGTCCGCAAGGACGAGCTCGGAAGGCTGGTCTGATGGGCGCGCGCGGTGTCTTCCGCCTCGGCCAAGGTGGGCGTCTGCTTTTCTGGTGTCCGGGGTGCGACGGGGCACACCAAGTGCAGATCGGCGACGGCCCGGGCCCACGCTGGGGCTTCGACGGCAACTATGATCGCCCGACGTTCACGCCCTCGATACTTGTGCGAGGAACTCAGCCGATCACCGACGATGAGCGCGACCGGATCATGAACGGCGAACGCATCACGCCTCGCCTCACGGTCTGCCATTCCTTCGTCCGCGACGGCCAGATTCAGTTCCTGAGTGATTGCACGCATGCGCTCGCAGGCCAGACAGTCCCGCTGAAGCCATTCGATGAAGCCTGATCCCAACCGGTCCCAAGTGGGTCGGCGCAGCGTGTCTGCGAGCGGCGAAGTGCCTTACTGATGCGAACCTTGTACTCGGCCCAAGAGCTGACCGGCGCATGACACGCTGCGCAGCGAACCAGCCCGGTTTCCGCGATTGGATCCGGCAGCGAGACCGCCGGCGAACTGCAAACCTCACATCCAAAAACGAGATCGCGGTCCATGTTGCCCTCCATCGCGACGCAATTACGCCGCGGAGAGCAAACGGTTCCGCGTCTACCCCGCCGGGGCTCGAAGAGCCTCTCAGATCAGCGGCAGGGCAATCAAGGCTCCTAAGCCCACCAAGATAGCCGCCCTGATCCAGGCGCCGCTTACGTCGGATGAAGTTACTCGTCGCAACATGCCACATACCTCCGCCGCCGAAGATCTGGGTGGCCAGAATTGCCGCGTCAACCCTTCCATCCTGGAGATCATCATGAAGCTGTTCGCCTATCTGGGCGCGCTGGCGCTCGCCTGCGTCGTCCTCATGCTCGCCGCCGTGTCCGCCGAGGCGCAGACGCTGGGCGATTCCCTGCTCGGCGTGTTCCGCCCCTATCTCGTCGAGCTTGCCGGCATCTTTGTCGCGGCGCTCGCCGCCTGGCTGTTCAAGCTGATCCGCGAAAAGCTCGGGCTCGACATCGAGGCGCGGCATCGCGAGGCGTTCCAGACCGCGCTGACGCAGGCGGCTGGCATGTTGATCTCCCGGCTTGGATCGGGCGCCATGGCGGTTCGGCTGCCGGTCGACAGCCCGGGCATCGCCGACGGCGTAACCTATGTGCAGCAGGCAGTTCCGGATGCTGTCGCGCGCTTCGGGCTCGATCCGGACGCTATTGCCGAGAAGCTCACCGCGAAGATCGGCGTCGTCGCCGCAGCCGCCACGGTGCGCTGATCCCCCTCCTGGCCGGAGCCTGAGCCTATGCCTGACAGAATGCCTCCGGCCATGCTTCCGGGCGATACCGTCCTGTGGTCCGCCGACATCCAGCGAATGATCACGGCCGCGGCGCTCGAGGCTGCGCGAGCCGTCCGGGAAGACGCGATCAAGGCGGACGATGTCGAGGACATGGTCGAGACCGGGATCCAGCGTTTCCTCGACAAGGTCGGCATCGACGACATCCCAGCCTTCCGAAAGGACCTCTCCGCGATGCGCGCGGCGCGCGAGACGCGCGAGGCGCTGATCAGCCACGGGCTCAAGGCGGTGGTCACCGTCCTGCTCGGCGGCGTCTGCACGGCCATCTGGCTCGCGATCAAGGGAGCGAAATGATGCTGTCAGCGAAGACGGTCGCCGCGGTCGGTGTCTGGGCTTCGGCCGGCGCCATCGGTACGGCGCTTTTCCTCTATGGCACGCCGATGCTCGAGGCGCGGTTCGCGCCGGTGCTCACTGAGCAGCGCGTCGAGTTCGAGGAGGAGGACCGAACCCCGGGCCGAATGTGCTGGACCTGGCATTGGGTGAAGGCGCGCTATGCGCAGCCGGTGGTGGTGTCGTGGTCAATCACCGTGGACGGTACAGCGGTCGAGTTCCCCGCGATCACGGAGCGCCAGCGCGACGGCGCCGTCCTGCGGACGCCCCAAGCCAGCGCGCTCGGTCCTGGCCGGAACGATCTCTGCGTGATCATTCCCCGCGAGCTCGATCGTGTCCCCGGCCTCGTGATCCGCGGACAGATCAACTACCGCATGCCGCACGGGCTCTGGACGATCTGGCAAGAGCTGCCGGTCGTGCGCGTTCCGCCGCTGCCTTCCTGAGATCGCCTCGGCGATGGCCTGGCCGGCCTAACCGGCTGCGAGTGGCTCCGGGCCGGCTCGGTTTGACGCCTCCCTGTTGAACTGGCCCCGCTGGCTCGCGCCGGCGGGCCTTTTTGCTTTGATGTCCGCTCGTCAGAAATTGACAGCACCCGAATCCAATGCAACTTGGCTTTGGGCCGGGGGGACAATCATGAACTATGCCGCGAGGCGTCGCTTGTATCGTGCGATCGAGCGCGATCGAGAATCACGAGTACTCGCGTTTGTGACCGGCGATCGGCAGGGGATGGAAACCCAGATCGCTGGCGATTGCGTCAATCTTTTTGTCGAGTTGCTCGACCAGATTGGTCCCACCAAGCGAATCTCGTTGGTCCTGCATACGAATGGTGGTCAAACCTCCGCAGCATGGCGTCTCGTCAATCTGATCCGCACGTTCTGCGACGAGCTTGAGGTGATCATTCCGCTGAAGGCGATGAGCGCGGGTACCTTGATTTCGTTGGGCGCTGACCGAGTCGTTATGACAAAGCAAGCAGCCCTCGGCCCTATCGACCCGAGCTTGAACCACCCGCTCAATCCTGCCGTAGGGCCGCAGCAGCAGCGCGTTCCGGTGAGTGTAGAAGCCGTCCGCGGCTACATGGACGCCGCTCGCGAAGACCTCAAGGTCACGGACGCCAATGCGCTCGCCAACGTCCTTATCGACCTTTCATCCAAGATCCACCCTCTTGTCCTCGGAGAGATCTTTCGATCTCGAGCCCAGATCCGCTTTCTGGCAGGGAAGCTGATCAAATATCAGGTCGATGACGAGGAGAAGGTGAAGTCTATCATCGACTTCCTGTGCGCGGATTCGGGAAGCCACGATTATACGATCAATCGCCGCGAGGCTGCTGCCATGGGGCTTCGCGTCGTCAAGCCGTCGGACTCTCTTTACGCTTTGATAAAGAAGGTGCACGCAAGCTACAGCGATGAAATGAAGCTGCTGCAGCCATTCTCGCCTCAAGTGGTTATCGGGGCGGCGGCCCAATCGAACTATTCCGAGGTACGGGGGTTGGTCGAAGGCTCCGGTGGTGTAAGTTTCGCATGCATCTCCGAAGGCATCATGACGCGATCGCAGGTTCCGGGGCCCATGGGGCCTCAAGAAGCAATCACCGACCAGCGCACGTTTGAAGGTTGGAGGCGGATATGAGCTCAGTTTATCACACGACAGCTGATGCTACGGGCATTTACGTGGAACGGTCAGCAGTCGAGCTGGCTCGCAGCGAGACCGCTATGGAGCAGCTGGACGCCGCCCATTTTCATATCAACAGCACGCCGCTTTTTTCCGGTGTCGCGTACGTGCCTGTCCACCGCCCTCCGTCCCGAATTCAGACACTTGCCCGACACTTCGAGGTTATCGAGGAAGAGCACGAGATCGCATTTTTGGCGCGCTAGGCGGATTTTGGCTGGGATGGTGCTCTAGCGCCGCTGGGCGGTAGCTTTTTTGCAGTGTTAGGCCCGGTCTCGCTCACGCGGGCCCGGGCCTTTTTCGTTTTGGTCCGGCTCACCCGTCCGAGCCGCTCGGCCGGTGAGATGGACTATCGTGGCGGGCTAGGCTCGCTTCATAGGCTTCGATGGCCGCTGAAAAAGCCTGATAGGTCAGCGCGTCCACCGAGCCGGGCTCGGCGTTCGCCAGTCTCTCAACCTCTAGCCGGGCAGCTTCGTATTCAGCGGACGTGGTTATAATGACGACCGGCTGTTCCGGGCTATGTCGCGTAGGCAAGGTCATTCGCCCCCTTTCTGCGGCGTGATAATACTGCTCGACCGAAGCGGAGGCCAGCCATCGGTGCTCCGCCCACGGCTACGGAACGAGTCGGCCCGGTCGCCGTTTCGACTCCTGTGTAAGGAGTTGCGTCATGTGTGCTCAGCGGATCCTGCGTTCCGGCCCGGGCGCCGATGTCGTCCGGAGCCAGCCATCCCGGCGAGTTGATGCCCGGCAAGGTTCCTTCGATCTTGATCCTCCAGAGGCTGAGAGCACAGCTGAGCAGACGATCTACCGGCTCGCGCGTGAGGTTGCGGAGCTCCGCCTGAAGCTGGCAGGAGCGGGGGCACCTGAAGGTCCCGAAAGGCTGACCTATCGCAGCTATCACTCCGGCCGCGGTTGGATCGATGCGGTCGACCCGATCGCTCTCACGGCTCGACAGTTCGCCCATCGGCTCGCCGACGTGAGATGCATCCGCCAGTTGGGCCCCGCTGGCGATGCGACCGAGGACAACGCGGAAGCCGTCAACTACTACATCGCCATGGTCGCGGAGGAAGCGGACGGTCTTATCACCGCCCTGATCGAGGATGCAGAGGCCCGCGGCCTGGAAGCCACCGGCGCGTGGATGAAGATCCCTCTGGTCGAGGTCCGGAAGTTCGAGCCGATCGAACGAGACCCGGAGCTCGAACGAGCCGACGACATCCAGGACGACAAGCTGAATTCGTAAGGCCGCCTGCCGGCGGCACAGTTGCGTGGTGGCGAGTATGAGACGTCCGGCTTCACGTCGCGCATTGAAAGCCGGGCTAGCCGGCGAGACGCTGCAGAGTGCTCTGGTAGCCCCGGCGCGCAGTGGCGTCTCGTCCGGCGACCTCTTCACTGATCCCATGCCGGCGCGGATCGAACCCTGCCTGGCGCTTCTGATGCCGAAGCCGCCTGTAGGGCCCGACTGGGCATTCGAAGTGAAATGGGACGGCTACCGTCTCGCGATTCACCGCCAGGGCGCCGAGGTCCGCATCATCACCCGCGGCGGGCACGACTGGACCCATCGCTTCCCGACGATCGCCGAGGCTGCGGCGGAGCTTCCGGCCGACAGCTTCATCCTGGACGGTGAGGCCGTCGTTCTCGACGAGACCGGGCGGTCTGACTTCGGCGCGCTCCAGCAGGCTCTGGGCGGCCGAGGCGGCAAGGCCAGCGCACATCTCGCCATACTCTACGCCTTCGATCTGCTCTATCTCGATGGCCATGATCTGACCCGCATGTCGCTCGACGAGCGCCGGCAGATGCTTGAGTTCCTGCTGGCGCCGAGCGACCAGGCGATCAGGCTCAGCGAAGAGGTCGAAGCCGACGGCGCGCGCTTCCTCGAGCAGGCCTGCGAGATGGGTCTGGAAGGCATCATCGCCAAGCGACGCAGCGCGCCATACCGGCCCGGTCGCGGCGGTGATTGGCTGAAGATCAAATGCGTGCAGTCGGAGACGTTCCTGATCGTCGGCTATGAGCCATCGGCCGCCGCGCTCGGTGGAATCGGCCGGCTGCTGCTTGCGGCCCACGGCAATTACGGGCTGACCTATGTCGGCAGCGTCGGCACAGGCTTCACCCAGCGATCCGGGACGGATCTGCGCAAGCAACTCGACCGGCTGAAGACGGCAGCGCCGCCCGTGCGCGCCACTAAGAAGGGCGTCGTCTGGACCAAGCCGACGCTCGCCGCCGAGATCGCCTTCCGGGGCTGGACGCATGACGACAAACTTCGGCACGCCTCGTTCAAGGGGTTGCGCGATAAAGCGGATGAGCTCGCCATCTATCGGTTGGGCTGATATCGTCCCGACCCGCCGGTGCACCCTTAAGACGCCGCATCGAAGCTGTGCCCATTGAATCTGCCCGCGTCATTTCGGGCGACTGGAATAAGAGATGCCGATCGACGGAAGAGGAGAGCGCCTCCAGATAATGCTCAGTTCGGATGAGCTACGCACAATTGACGATTGGCGGTTTTCCAAGCGCATGCCGAGTCGCGCGGCGGCTATTCGAGAACTAATGCGGAGAGGCTTGGCCGCCGAAGGTTTCGATATCGCGGGCGAATATGTCCGCTCTAAGCAATTCGGCGTCGTTGATAAGCGCGGCGCGGACGCGTCGTCGGACGACAGCTAGACCTACCGCATCGTCACGCGGGACGACGGCCACATAGCTCGATCCCGCTCGGCGAGATCGGCGGCGACCCGCGTGCGTAGCGGTCGGGGCGCATCCTCGAACCGCGTCAGCGCCTCGACGAGCCGCGAGAGCTGGGCTTCCTCGATCGTCCCCTCCAGACAGCCCGCAAGGGCTTCGATCTGCGCTGGCGCGGCCTGAAATTCATCCTCGTAGATGAACATGCGCGTCGGCACGCCGAGCTTCTCGCGACGCACGCGCTCCAGCACTCCGTCGTATTCCAGCTCGGCGAGATAGTCGGGCCACCGCTCCTTTACCGCCGTCTTGGCATCGTCCAGCGTCTCGCTGCGACCGGCGTAATCCGGGCGATGTCGGTACTGGAAAGCGCCGAGGGACCAGCTCCATGGCGGGGTGTCGCCAGGGACGTGCTTATCCAGTCCGATCCGTCCGATCGTGTCGCCTTCCTCGTTCAGCACGACGAAGTTGTCGGGGGCGTCGGGGGCCACCTGGCGGAGACGGAGCATGCAGCGAAGCTATCACCGCCAGGCACCCGTCCACCAGCCCCATACCCCAACTGCGACGAGCGCTCCGATCAAGGCCAGCATGGTGGTGGTGTTGGGGCGGATCATGCTGGAACCTACCCTCGTGGCTTCTCCAGGGCGAGGCACCAGTTGTGCAGAACGGCCGCGACCAGTTCGCCGCTTACCGTATCCTCGAATGACTTCGCGTCATTGATGCGGTTCGCGAGTTCACGACTGAACTCGATGAGCTCGCCGTAGGTTGCGTTCGGAACTTCTGAGAGCATGATCTGCTCAAAGGTCAGATCCGATTTCGCCTTCGTCAGCTTCTCAGCCACGGTTTTCCTCCTTGGGTGGGTTCGGAACGATATTGGCGCTGACGAAAGTGGCGCCGCGTTCGGCCGCCTTATGGTAGTTGACCAGCAGCCACCGGGGCTCGTCGTTCGGGCTGATCAGAACTTCGACATTGTTGATCTTGATCTTCGCCCAGCATCCGCAGCGGCGAGCAACCCCGCAGGCGTCGGAGATGACCTGCTCGATTTCTCGGCCGGTAAAGTCTTCCAGCTTGAGCATCACGCTCGCCATGCCCTCAGCCCTCCGCGTCGGTCGCGAGGGAGGCGCGGAGCTTGTCGCGGACCCTGTACGGCATGATGTATCCGCGCCGTTCGTCCCATTCGAGCGCGAGGCGG
>Ga0209935_1005187_pt1 | contig 11245 bp, 18 predicted proteins | sample ThiBio_1000_plan_2_FD_183958 | JGI IMG/M metagenome (GOLD analysis project Ga0209935, IMG submission 183958) | Wastewater bioreactor microbial communities from Cape Town, South Africa - Thiocy_cont_1000_plan (SPAdes) | ecosystem: Engineered > Bioreactor > Thiocyanate-remediating >... | reverse complement strand
GCCCACATTCTCTCTCGCACTCTCTCCAAGGAACTCCCATTCCATCATCCGTTGTGATATTGTTTCTCGTTTGATATATGTTTTGATTGTTTTGTTGTCGTCGTTCGGTCGTTCACTCGTTCACTCGTTCACTCGCTCGCTCGCTCTATCTATCTATCGAGCCACTTCTACTTGTAATGGTTGTTTTCAGTCGCTGTTCGAGAGGAGGGCGTTTGCACGGTTTGGTTCTTGTGCATTCCCTCCAATGGCAGCGACACTCTTACGCGCGCACACGCACGCAGACGCTCAGCGTGTGTGTGTGTGTGCGTACGCATGCGAGTGAGCGAGAGGAAGGTTGGAGTGTTTGCTGGTGCTGCAGCTTCATGTATAAATCTCCTCGATTGAATCCATGTCGCATGCCAACAACAACAACAACAACAACATCTCATGAGAACAGGAAGGAGCGAAGGGTATCAGGACCTTGCATCGTCGGCCTGCCGTGTCGTATGGATCAGGAATGCTTGCTCGAGCGCCGCTGGCTCAGCACTCGCCAAGCGGCCTCCCTCGCCATTGTGCGAGAGACCGAACGAAGTGTTGAACAAGACTACGGGCCGTGTTGTCGATCGAAACAGCTGCTTGACGAGGCCCAAGGCACCTGCTACCTCATCGACCACCACCACCACCACCACCAGGGCCACGACGACCATGAGGGCGCGCGTCAATGCAAGTGACGGTACTTTGCACGGCGACGATGGTGCCCCCGGCGTACCTGAAGCTGAGTGCTGCATCTCGCGGATACGAGCGACGTATTTCGCCGGCTGATATACTGGCACTCGAAAGTCGAGGGTGGAGGACGTGACTGCGTGGCGGCGAGCGAGCGAGCGTTGAGCATATCAGCGCGTGTTACTGTGGTCGGCGAACGCGACGACAAGCTGCGTACCGAGCATGTTGGGCAGTGTGTCGAGCCTGGGCTGCAGGCCGAGCTGCACGTACGGATCCAAGCGAAAGAGCGAGTAGAATGTAGGTCGATCGCACGGGTTGCCCCACTCGTCGTACTCGTGGATCGTGAGCGGCAGTGACTGGTCGCGCATCGTGTTGAGCACGTCGACGAACGGCACCTTGAGCACCACCGAGCGGAACAAGCCCGGCGCATGGTTGACAGCAGCGGCCACGAGCAAGCCGCCGGCGCTTTCGCCGAGTGCCGTCAGGCGCGCTGGATCGACTCCTTCGTGGTCCACGAGATGCTTGGCACAAGCGACAAAGTCGATGACGCCGAGCAGCTGCAGCGTGGGGCGTTGGCGTCAGTAGCCTCAGGCATCGGCATCGTGTGGCGGCGGCTGCGCGATCGGTACCTTGTTCCGCTGCTTGCCGGCGACGTGCCACGAGCGGCCGAGCTCGCCACCTCCTCGCACGTGAGCCATGGCGAGGATCCAGCCGCGGTCGAGGAGAGACAGGTAGTGCGAGCGAAAGTACACCTCGAGATTGTGGCCGTAGGCGCCGTAGCCGAGTATCAAGGCAGGCGCCGAGTGCTTGGTGTCAGCTCGCTTGACGATCGTCAATGGGACGCGAGTGGCGTCGAGATCGTTGCTCGGCACCATGACGCGATGGCACGTGTAGTCTTGTTGTCGAAAGTTGTGCACGGTCTCGGTGCGCACGAGCGAGAGGTGCTTCGAGTCGAGGTCAAAGTCGTACGTGTGCATCGGATGGATCGGCGACGAGAACGAGTAGCGTATCACGTTCAGGTCGAACGACAGGTTGGCGCCTGGCTCGACCTCACCCTAGCCAGCGACGATGCAGCAGCAGCAGCGAGAGTTACGAGAGGAGCCTCCAGTGGTGCGTGGGTAGTGGCTCATGGATTCCGGTTTGGTGCGCGCACATACGATCGAGCTTGGTAGCGGTGCACAGAACCACGACGGTGAGGTTGGGGTTGGGGTTGAGGTTGACTGCTTGGCTTGCTGATCGAGTGGATAGACGCGGATCTCGGGTGAGGCGTTGACTCTCGTAAAGCACACGAGATGGCGCTGTGGTCAGGTGGCAACGGCTCACCGAGCTCATGAGAACGACTGACGCGCGCTGGCGCGCTGGAGCGTGAGGGCGGGTGCCGAGTACCGAGAAGATGTCGACGTCCTCGATCTTGGTGGCGGCGCAGTGAGGTATCAGCTCGGTCCAGTTCGAGAAGTGCTGGTCGGCGACGATCGGCGAGTCGGACGTGAGGAGCTTGAAGTTGTGAGCGCCGTCGGCGTCGGTCGCCAGGTAGAACCGACCGTGGGCGTGGTCGAGGTAGTACTGCACGCCATCGACGCGTGGCTTGACGAGCGTGCAACCTCGTTGCGGGCTGATGATGATCGTGGTGATGATGATGATCGCGGTGTTGGTAGTCGTCGTAAGCAGCCGCGTTCAACGAGCGAGCGAGTATGAAGGTTAAGCGAGCACGTACTCGCGAGCGTCGATGATGCGCACTTCGGAGGAGGTCTTGGAGGAGGAGGACAGGAGCAGATAGCGCCAGTCCTTGGTGAGCGTGATGTCGAGGAAGCACGCGTCGTTCGGCTCCTCGTACAGCAGCTGGTCGTCGCGTTGCGGCCGTCCGAGCGTGTGAAGGAACGCCTGCACCGGCGGCGACATGCTGGTGGTCAATCGCCGCGCGTCACTCGCTTGCTCGGTGAGGCTCGGGGTGTGTACCTTGTGTGGACGGTGGAGTTCATCGGTGATCGTGTAGATGACGCGCGGTGGAGCGTCGGCGGCGTCGGGCGCCACCCACTCGAAGCTCATGACGTTCTCGATCACGTCGAGGTCGGTCGATTGGCCGCAGCGACGGAGCACCAAGTCCCACTTCTCGGAGCCGCTCGTGTCCTAGGCCGGGATCGACGAGTGTCGTTCAACAAGCGCGCTCGAGCGAGCGAATGCGAGAGATGGCGCCACGCGGATCGAAGAGAGAGACACACACATACTCGCGTGAATCCGATGTAGCGCGTACACGGCGACACATGGATGACGTTGATGGCAATGTAGCGAGCGTTGGCGCCCTCGGCCTCTTGATCGATGAGCACGGTCTCGGAGACCTGGAGGCCGTCGGCGTCGGCGGAGTCGTTCGAGCTCGAACGCGCTGCCGACAGACCGTGCAGCCGCCGCACCGCAGCATCGACCTCGGCCGCGGTGGCGGTGGCCGAGTTGCCGCTGGTGAGGCGTCTCGAGCCACATCAGCGTCTCGAGCGCGCGCACATTGTCGAGGCAGCACTCTCAGAGTCACGAGGTACCTTGTGAGCACGGTCGCTCTGCAGTAGACCGGATGGTTGGACCTGCTCGGGTAGCGCAGGTAGTACCAGAGGTCGCCGACGCGCTCCGGCACCGAGAAGGCCTCGGGCTCCGTGTGCGAGTTCATCTCCCTGACGAGGCTGCGCTGCAGCGCCGCGAGGTGCGTTCTCCTGTACTGCTCGCAGTACTCGTTCTCGGCTTCCAGATACGACAACAAGCGCTCGTCGAGCTCGCCATTCTCTGCGCGCGTGTGTGTTAGCAGCAAGCGAGAATGCGAGAGCGAGAGCGAGAGCGTCTACCTTGCCATGCGCCCCGCATCCAATGGAACGGGTCCATAATCGATTGGCCATGGTCAGTAACCACGAACGGTACAGAGGGAGCACGTGGCAGCGATGAAGAGGAGGCTCGCTGCTGCTGCTGCCGCCTTCGTGGCGCGCGGGAGCGACCTGCCTGCGAAGCTTGCGAATGGGCCGCTCGCTGCGCACGCGATTCAACCGAGACCGCTCTGCTGCACAGGATGCTGCAAACGATCCTGAGAGAGCGCAAGCGAGCCCGAGCGGTCGCAGCAGCAACAGCGAGCAGCAACGCCATACAGCCAAGGAGCAGTGGAACGCAACGCCGCGCGCGAGAGAGATTGAACGAATGAGCGAAGGAGCGAGCGGCGGAACAGTGTCGTGCGTGGGGCTGAGAGCGATATATTCCAGCGATTGGTCGCGCACGCTGCAGAGCAAACGGAAGATGGATAGACAGCAGTGTTGCGTTCAACGCTAGCTTTTCATCGCCCGGCTTCGGTACAAAGACAGAGAGCCATCGAACCCGATGCGGAGAATGGAACGGCGTGGATTGCAGCCAAATCCGCCGAACGTGCTGCTGCACACATACCCAGATAGCAGGCGGGCGGGCGGGCCGGCGGGCGGGCGGCCGTGGGTAGGGTGGGGATAAGATCGCGCGGTGGAAGTGGACATGTGACACTGCCAGAGTGAGCAGCATCATCAAGACAATGACAGAGTTTGGATGGATCCGACTGCCATATCGTTCGAGATTCGGTTCAGCCGCTCCTGCAAGTGGGCCTGGAAGCACGAGAACACGCCGCCGGTGTGAACGAACAGCACGCTCGCACCGCGGTACTCCTCCTTGGTCAGCTCGTGCAATGTGCCAATGAATCCTGCAAGCACACATGTGATCGTTAGGCTTCGATGACGACGGCGGCGTTCAAGTGGCGCTACCTTTCAGACCATAGGTTGGGTCGAAGATGACGCCATTATCGCGCGCGAAGCGCACCAGCCACGCGAGCTCGTGGTCGGTGTTGAGCGCGTAGCCGATGCCCTCGAAGCCTTCGATCAGGTGCAGAATGTCGCGCGATCGAAAGTCGTCAATGTGCATCTCGTCGTGCAGAATGGCGTCAATGTCGCGATGGAAGATGTCGGCACTGTCGCACACACCGACGGCGTGCACGCGAGCAGCGCTCCCGCTCAGCTTAGCACCAAGTGCCAGACCAGCGGCGGTGGCACCACTGCCTACAAATGCCGAGCAGCGCCGTCGTCAGGCCAGAAGGCGGCGTATTCTCGCCACAGCACATGGCACCGAGCGTACCGATCGATACGAACACGTGGTCAACGTCGAGCGCCGCGTGTTCGAGCTGCTGCTGTATCTCGTTCCACGCCTCGAGGTAACCCCAGCATCCAAGTGCACTACGCGTTCCGTTCCGTCGCGTAGCGTACGATAGGCATTGTAAGCGGGAGCGCGCGCGCGCGATAGAGCGAGAGCGAGCAGCATACGAGTGTGCAAATGCACCTACCACGTGCCTCCCATTGGGATCGGAAAGGGATTGTGACCTTGTGCTCGCAAGCGCGCGACGAGCTGGAGCGCCATATGTTTGGTGTGAGTACGCGTACATTGCGCAAGAGAGAGCGCGAGTGCTGCGTCGGTACCAGGTCCAACACGCCTCGCGCACCACCGTGGCTCAGGTAGTCGGCGCGCGACACGAGATGCATCGAGGCTCCGGCGAGCTTGTTCAGCAACACGTTGCCCTCGAGCGCGAACGCGGCGGGCTCGAGCGGCTCGGGCGTGCGGAGAATCACGTGGCACGGCAGGCGCATACGGTTGGCGGCGACGGCCGTCGTGCGGCAGTGGTTGGACTGGTTGCAGCCGACGGTAGCGACCGAGTCGTAGCCGTGTAGCAAGGCGTGCGCGAACAGGAACTCGAGCTTGCGCACCTTGTTGCCCGATACCTGCAGGCCGCTCAGGTCGTCGCGCTTGAGATAGATGCGCACTTGGTTGTCGCACACGGCGCGCAGTATCTGCTCGATCGAGCCGAACTTGCCGCCAGCGCCGCCAGCGCACAACGAGCTTGCGTGGTCGAGGTGGAGCGGGAAGGGCTCGATCGGCGTGGGATCGTTAGTGTCGCGCAGGTGCACGCGAGCGGTCGGCGGGTCGCCAAGACCACTGGCCCAGCTGGGCGGCTGGTACGGCACGAGATTGACGGTGGTCGTCGTTGCGGTGGTGGTGGTGGAGGCGGCGTTCATTGGGAGGCGAGAGCGGAGAGGGGGACAACGGCAACGGCAGCAACAACAACAGATCGCGATCACGTTCAGGGAAGCAACGCCTCACCGGCTCTCGCGCGCTCTCTTATGCGCCGCGCAATCAATCAATGGCATAAATCAATCGCCGTCGCGGTAGTTAGCAGATGTGATGATGGTGGTAAGATCCATCCATGAATCAATCAATAGATATCGACAAGGTATGGTAGAGGGAGGAAGGGGACATCGCGTAGCAACCACCAAGTGCGCACGCACGCTGGGAATAGGTGCACGCAAGTACGACATTTTGATGGGTCGTCTCGTAGAGCGCGTATCTATACGCACCGCTATCTATGTACCTGCTATCTGCTGGACACGCACCAGAAAGCGAGACATTTCCGGGAGGCGAAGTCGAGTACCGCGCGACGGTCAAAGTCGAGCACCGCGCGCCGGGCGGTGGCGCGAGGCGATCGATTGCAAGCGAGATATGCGCTGAGATCGCGTTGCGAGCGAGCTTGGTAGGCGACTCGCAGCTCGTACCGGAGAGTAGCAAAGGCGGCGCAGGTGTGGAGCGCGACGACGGCGAGAGGTCGGTCATTCGGGACCGGATCTGATCAGTTCGCCGTGCGCACCTCATCGAACGCGTGCTCTCGACGGGACATGGAGCACGCGGTGGTAGATCTGATCTGATCTTTGATCTTTGTGTGAGTGGCTTCGGAAGCTTCCGGAGATGGCTCGCGAACTGCGCGTGTGCCGAGGGACAGACCTCGCGCCGAGAGACGAGGTGGGTGATCGCGACCGAGCGGCAGTCAGCAAAGCACGCAAGGCAGCGCGGGCACAGGCCAGCACAGAAGCGGTGGCGGGAGATAAGGACAGCCAGTGGCGAGAGAGGAGAGCGAGCGGCTGCAGGTAAAAGGAAAACTGCCGTGTTTGTCCTGCTGTTACAGAGAGCGCGCTCGCTCTGCGTGCGGTCTCACTCTGCCCCACTGCGACCACACGCTTACGCCGAGCGCCGTCGTCGAGCACGATCTCTCCTCTCTCTGGATCTACGCTCCTCTCGCGATCTTGCCGAGCTCGCTGGTGCGAGTCCCTCCCTCCCCCTCCGTCCCTCCGTCCCTCGGCTGCGGGAGCGGCTTGGTAAGGACATATCAGGTAGGTTTGCTCGTTGCTGGCTGTGCACTTGTCTCCTCCCTCTCGGAGAGCTGCTGCTGCTTCTTCTTCCTGCGATCGATCATGAGTGGTGCTGCGTATTGTGCTAACGCTGGTTGTTCCTCGTCCCGGCGCCGGGGGTCGGTCGGAATCAGAGCCGGCGGCGGTGGTGGTGGCTGGCGATCCTTATGGAACGGCGCGCGCACGGGTCTATGTCGTCTCTTTTACGCAACCAAATATATAACGGATCACGAGGAAGAGGAGGAGGAATATGTATTCAAACAAACAAGCACGGCGCGCGACATCGCTCAAAGTCTCCACTGTCATCGAGTGAAGAACGAGGAGGAGGCGTTTGGCGCCATCAACATATGGAACGTCAAGAACAAGCAACAGGAGCGAGGGATAGACATCAATACAAGGGAGCGGCAGCGCGCGAGAGAGATCAGATCTGATCAGATCTGATCTTAGAGAGAGAGAGAGTGGGTTGGACTACTGTTTACACTGCTGCGTCGTGTAGCGCCGTGGCTTGCCACCATATCGACACCACGGCGGCGGCAGCAGCAGCAGTGACACCAACATCATACAGCAAATCAGGTAGTAAGTTTGATCGCCACTCACACACACACAGATCATAACGGCGCGGCGGATCGATAAGGAAGGAAAGCGGTGATATGGAAGATATCGCGGGCTGGATATCAGATGGATATAGAGATGCGATCGATCGATCGATCGTTCGTTCGTTCCTTCGGCACGGCGCGGCGCGAGAGGGCTTCACGCCTCTACACAGCCGCAGTCGGAGTTGGCGACGAGGCCTCAGCTTCGGCCTCGGCTTCGAGCTCGAGCTCGACCTCGATCCCGGCGCCAGTCGCTTCCGCCTGCGCCAGGTCGCCCCAGAAAGTACCACGGTACTCGTCTGAGGCGTAGTTGCTGGCAGCGGGACCGCTGTTGTCAAGGCAGTCGTCACCCAGCATAGATAAGCCGGCTGGAGGCTCGTACGTGGCCATGGCTATTGGTGCCGGTGTGGTGGTCGAAGTCGAGCTTGCCGCAGGGATGGTGGTGGCGGCGGTGGCGGTGGGCACGGCGGCGGCAGTGGCAACGCTGCAGGTGGGTTGGTTCTTGGCAGCCGGGCGCTTCTTCTTCTGCTTGAAGATCGGCTTGCTAATCGACAGGCTCACGGCCGAACGACCGCTCTGGCCTCCTCGCCTTGACCTCGGCTGCGACAGAGTCGAGGCGGCGGCCGAGGCCGTGGCAGCGGCAGCGGTCGAGGTCGAGGTCGAGGTCGAGGTTGAGGTTGAGGTCGAGGTTGCATGATCGGTCTCGAGGCCGAGCGGCGACGGCGGCGACGGCGAGTGCGAGGCAATCAACAGCGGCGACAGCTGGCTCGGCGGCTTGGGCGTCGGCGCCTTGTCTCGCTTTTTGCATCGCAGCTCGATCTTCTCGAGCGCGAAGCGATGCAACACGAGGTCGTCGTCGAGAAGAATCGACACCACGACCTCGAACCAGCGGCCCGATGAGTTGAGATCGATCGTCGGCTCGCGGGCGCTGTGCACCTTGCGGTTGCGCGTCTCGTGTATCAAGAACGAGTCGTACAACTCGCGAAAGTGCGGCACGTTCTCGCACGCAAAGGCGCGGAGCTGCTCAAAGTCGGCGCTCCACTCGCTGGCGCCCTTGGCCGAGCGCGAGCTCTGTGACGCCAAGGTCTCGAGGTTGTGGAGATCGATCCGCACGCCACGGCGGCGCCCGCTGCCACCGTGGCGCAGCCAGTAGCTGCGCGGAACGAGTACCGCCAGCCGAGGGAAGCGGTACTGGCGGCGGTACTCGGTGTGCGTGTTGACCGGCGAGAGCCCGAGCACCACGAGAGGGAGCTCGGTGTCGGGGAGCTGGGCGCACCAGTGAGGGAGGATGTGATCGGACATGGTAGAGAGAGTGGATAGTGGAGAGAGCGGAGAGAGCGGAGAGAGAGAAAGCGAGCCGCGGCGAGGGTGGCACACTCAAGCGAACAGAGCGACAACAGCGAGGCAGCCTCGACACCGAGCGAGCGAGAGAGCGCACGCGCGACAAAGGGAGAGAGCGAGAGCGAGCCACGAAGCAAAGGGAGAGGGGGCGAGAAAAGAGGAGATGAGCGAGCGAGCGCGCACGGTAGATAGGGGCGTAGGGATCGGCAGCACAAGGCGCACCTGAGCTCCCCACCACCGTTCCTTCCTCTTCTGCTTTCCTTTCTTTGCTCCTCGTGCGACCGCACCGCGTCGGCGTGTCCCCTCGCATGCGCAGAGCGGAGCTTGCCGAGCTGTTATCTGTGATCTCTGACTTGGCTTCGTACCGCACCAACCGCTGCACCGAGCATGCCCTGCCACTCCGTACCGAACGCCGGCAGCTCCGGTGCGAGCACTTTGAAGATCTCGCCCCTCCGATTCGAACCTGCGACGCCAACAACGAAGCGGAGAGAACCAGAGCACAGGAGCGCGTCGCTCTCCTCCGTGGGTGACGTGAAAAATTGTTGTACGCGCCCTTCCCTCCTTATCGCCAATGACGTGATGCTCACGACTCACTCGCTCGCTCGCCCACTCCCTCGCTCGCTATCGTCTCCGCCACTCACCAAGCTCGCTCGCTTCATGGTATCGTCGATCTCTCTCGCTCTCGCTCTCGCTGCTTGATCTCGTTGCGTCACTCATTCCTTCAACAACAACAACAACAACCACAACAACAACAAGGGTAACGCATGTCCCGCTGCACTTCGTGAGAAGCTCACGCGCGAGCGCATCATCTCGTCGCCACTCGTGGCCGAGCTCTGGCTCGCGGCAGATCCACTTGATCGCGGTTGGATCTCGCCATCGGATGCCATCGACATGTTTCGTTCGTTGGCTGCCATGCTCGACGTACGACATCGCGCATCTCGTTCGCTCGATTGCCATGGTATCGATCGCTGACTCGTTCATCCCGCTCCATTCACACGCGAACAGGAGAAGCTCAGCAAGGAGGACGTCACCGAGCTGCTGCGCAAGTGTCAGTGCCCACTCACTGGCCGCGTTCCGTTCGAAAAGTTCCAGAGCCTGCTGGTCTACAACGCTCCCAGGCTTCGACGTACGTAGCTGCACGCACGCACGCGCGAGATGGCGATCGCCAACCGACTAAGCAATCTCGCAATCACAACCACTACGCGAATTATGTGTGTGTGTATGTATCGCGCACAGTTGGCCTCTCGAACTCGATGACGATTCGTCGGTACGTGGGTTGGCTGGTATCGCCGCCTCACCGAAGCACTGACGCGTTCGTGGTACACACATACACATACACATACACATACACATACACATGCCACCAGCACCGACATCCAACGCACGTTCATCTCGCACTACATACTCACCAATCAGCTCGAGTATCTCGGTGAGTACCTCACTTCCCACGAGCCTGAGCAGGTATACTCCTACTCCTATCACACGCTTCCATCGATCATTGCCACTCTCCATCTGACCAAGCACACTGATGCCTCGCCAAGTTCGCCGAGCCGATGCTGTGGGCTCTCGCTATCGGCGGCAACACCGAGCTCCTTCCAACGCTGTATCGACACTTTCAGATCGGCGAGGCGAACCCGTACGCCAGGATCGCGCCCGAGTCTGTCCCATTTGCTGCGGCCCATTGGGACATCAACGATGTACTCGAGCTTGATGCATATGCGCGCGCGCGCGCTGCTTCTCTGCGCTGACCAATGTGTTGCTCGCTCTGGTGCAGAGCAAGTATCGAGTGTTCGCTCATCAGCAGACGGCGCAGCAAGTCAAGGCGCTGCTCGACGCCAAGGCCGATCCGAACGTCAAGTACGGCGTACGTATCGCGCGCTGCTCGGTGTGCTATGGCGGCGGCTCCCTGCGCAGCGTGCCGACTCGTCACTGCGCCGCGCGACACAGGACACGACGCCCGTGCACTCGTTGGTGAACGCACCGGGTGCCTTGCTCGAGCTGCTCGCCGGCGGCGCCAGGCCCGACATGATCCCGTACCCTCTCGTGCGTTGAACAACCAACCACCAAACACACACGCGCCGCGAGCTCACGCGCCCCGCTGCTCGATACGCGGCAGGCCGAGCCGGCTACCGTTGGCACGCTGCTCAACGGCTGGGCGCCGACCAAGCTCGAGAGCCTCAAGCACCTCTTGAACTTTGGCGCCGACCCCAATGCCCGCGACCATAAGGGCGTACGTCGTCGTCGTCGTGCACGTCACGCTGCCCGTGTCTCTCTCGACTCACACCTGGCCTGCTGCGGCCCTCGACAGCACACGCTCCTTCGCTGCCACGCTGCCCTGGCCATCACTGCCTACAGGTTCGACCACGAGGTCGAGGAGAAGGTCGTTCAAGA
>Ga0209935_1005183_pt1 | contig 11251 bp, 8 predicted proteins | sample ThiBio_1000_plan_2_FD_183958 | JGI IMG/M metagenome (GOLD analysis project Ga0209935, IMG submission 183958) | Wastewater bioreactor microbial communities from Cape Town, South Africa - Thiocy_cont_1000_plan (SPAdes) | ecosystem: Engineered > Bioreactor > Thiocyanate-remediating >... | reverse complement strand
TCTAATAGCAGTTGATTATTCACAAAATTACGAAATAAAATTATCCGAACCTTCTTGATGAGATAGCCAGATTCAAAGATAATAGGAGGGAGCAAAAACATGAAGAACAGCTGGTCGTCAAACTTCACCGCCTTCTCCAGTCTGAAAAGAAAATTGTTAAACAATTTTTAAATCCGACCTCACTAATCAAATCAACCTGTCCACATGAGTGAAAAAGCGAATGAAAGCCCCAATCACGGCGCCTAAGACAATCGCTACACCAGTCTCATGAATGAATTTCACTTGCGGTTGTATTTGCTGCAGCAAGTATGCCGATGTAAAGCACAAAATCATTAAGAAGACCTACGTAATGCATCTTAGCAGGCGTTGTAAAATGCAAGGGAAAAATAGAAAGCGATCGTACCACAAGCAATAAAGTGATGCTCGTTTCGACCTCTTCATCTTCTGTTGGCTGCACCGGATCACTGTCATTTGGAGTATGATCTACGCGCGGGGCGGCTGCGGTTTTAACAAGACCCTCTCCGATGTCCAGAAAGAAGACGAACAAGAACAATGTGCACAGCACCAGCTTACTTACTGGTGAGCTGGTCATGTTTGTCGTGATCACAGTCGCTACACAGTCACTCCTGCGTCCTCTTCTTGCTGGTTACGAATTCCTTTACAAGAACGAACATGAAAAAGTTTGGCACGTAATTCCTTTGTTGTTTCAACGGGATACAAGGGTAGGTAGGTAAGACAACGTGGGAGTAAGGTACAAAGACAACAACCGCCTTGTCAGCTCCTTTATTTGTAAAGGTTGTGTTCTTCGATGTACTTGATAACAGGATCCGGAGTGAGGTACTTAATCGACAGGCCACGCGGGATGAATTGGCTAAGGAAAGAGTAACTAAGATAAATAACTGTACAGAAGGGAGAGGGAGGGTAGCAAGTAGTACCGTATTTTAGTCGAGCTGATGTCATTCGGGATGTACTGCGGCACTACAAAGATATTGCTCTGAACGTAGATGAGATTTAGATGATACTTTGCTATTAAGATGAGAGAGAATGTAGACCCACCTGGTTTTTGAACAAGATATCGTTTGCGGCGATGACTTGTTGAATGTCTGTGCCAACTCGCTCAGTGCATACAATCCCATATTTACCTACAATCGCTTCCATCTAGGGGTGTTGCAAGATTTGCTGAGTTATTATGATTGAAAAGAGAAGGATGATATTTTACATCTTCATCGGACCATACACCCGGCTTGTTGAAGGACTCCAATAAATCAGATCCGCAAAGAAGCATCACTTGTGGTTTGGTCTCGCCTGTTGACAAGATAAGCGTGAGCCGAGTAAACTTCAAGTTCATCAGTATAATCGCAGACCTTTCCAATGGGTATTTAGCGCTGATTGAAAGTAGTCGAGTACTAGAACAGTTCTTTGGTATTCTGCTTGTGCGCTTTCCCAGCCATCAACCATAAGCCATTCAGATGATTCTACTGCAAGTGAGCACATGGCCATTCGATGATTAGCGGAGGCTAATCCCTTTATGAAACGGTCACGATAAGTTATGTATCGTTGAGTTTTACCTTCTTCTGGTACGCATCAGTGACTGGGGAGAGATATCCGCCAACGACTTCATAAGAGGGTCGATATTTGAAATAATCCCTTGCTCCCTCTAAGATATTAGTTTGTCCGAACTCATTAACTCAAGGAAACCAAACCAAACAATCGCAAGTGCATGTGCGTTACAGGAGAAAACGAGCCGCATGCTAATAATACAATGGGTGTGGCATTCTCTAAAGATTAGCGGTTAGAATTTTTTAAAATCTCATTCACGATTCGTACTTTTGGTTTGCGCCAGTAACTTGTGTGTAGGAAACGAGTAGGACTTCATCTTCTAGAGTTCTTGGTTGTTCAGGCTTTGTGCGCTTCTTCTTTGCTGAGCACTTATGTCTAAAGTGCGTTCTGCGAAAATATTTGACGAAGAAAAATAGAACAGAGTACTCTGTAGCGAAACTCACTCAGTCTGTCGGAGGAGGAGAACATCTATGGTGTCACCCAGTTTCGATCTGACAATGGAGGAGTTCATCCAGTGATACCTCATCTCGGAGGAGACCCTCAGGACCAAGTTTGTGTATGTATGTTCAAGGTGGAGGGTTCTAAGCCAATGGCAGACAAAAAGCCATCTTGGAGTTGGCAAGAAGAATAACTGTAAAAAAAAGAGATGACAATGTAATCTACTGCCGCACCTTTTATTGCTATCAAGTTGAAGAGTCGGGCTGGGGTGTGAACTGAGTGTAGTTAGCAAGAGATGCGTTTTTTTGTAGCTCTTGGAAGCAGTCGGGTAGCTTCTGCTTGAACACCGCAGGTGAGCCCCCAAACACTGTGAATGGTGGCACCACAGTTCCGGGTGCGAGAACACTTCCTTCCTCAATCCAACAGCAGTCCTTCAAAATACAAAGTTTGGACTGAAAGGACCAAGATTTAATGTTAGCCAAGAATTCAAATCGCAAGATTACAATTTGTTTTTCGTACCACTACAGCTCCCTTTCCTATATGCACATATGAGCCGATGCTCGCTGCGCTCACTACGCAGTCCTCGTCGATAAATACAGATTCTCCAATGTTGACTGGAAAATAGGCCATGGTTCTGATATTGTTAAAATTAGTTGAAAATCAAACCAAAATTTTAATAATATTTTTTCAATTACCCCTTTATCCGTTTGCAAGAAGGGCGAACCACAGCTCTCTTCCCTATAACTGAATATTTGCCTACGTTAATTGCAGCCAGATCTCCCCTGATCATGGCATCTGGCATGATTATCGTCTGTGGCAAAATTAAGTGATAAAAATTACGCTAGCACGCCAATACCTTTCCATGTAATCGTATATTCTGAGAGCCGCACAAACTGGATTTCCTACTGACTTTGTTTCCGGTGAGTGTTTCGATATACTCGGCCTTGTCATAAAATTGTGGTGTAGCCTCCATCACGGCTTTCTTTCGGGCGCCTCTCTTCCAAGAATCGAAAACTTTGCTTCGAACAGCAGAACGACGGCTGGCTTGGAGTCACAGCCTGTCGTGTCACTAGGAGGAAGTGGCCAATATGTCGTTGAGGGCGCAGAGACACCGCTTGATGGCGCAATCATGAGCCAAAGAACAATTTAGCGGAAACCTTTTCTTGCGGTAATTGATATTGAGAGTGGGCAAGCCGGAGAGAAACGCGCCGGGCGATGGTATGGCAATGTCCTGACGGTTGTTCCGGAAATGGAAGCTGTCAATCGGGAACCTGTGCTTGCTACATTGGGTGGTTCACCTCAAACTGCAGCCGTAATGCGATATCCTACTATAATCTTGTTAGTCTTGCCGCTTCCCCTTAAGAGTTTTTACTGACAATCTGCCATGCCGTTTCTGCACACAGGAGTGGGATATCATAACGGTAACCATGGCCGGCCTCTTTGCTGCTGTCACCTTCTTTGCTGGTGTCCAGCTTCTCTATTTACTGCTTCGAAAGAAATCCACCGGCTTCTACAGGTTTGCGATAATCTCCCCGTTCTCTGCCCTCACCTCAGATCCGCCTTCGTGCATACCTAATTCTTCCCACCACAACCGAAAACCAGGAAAGCAGTCCTCTTGTTCATATTATTAGCGGCGGGGGTACGGGCGGTTTGGTGTGTTTTGGATCCCTTTGGGTTAAAAGGCCTCTTACCCCTTGTTGCTGAGAGTCTCATGTCTCAGGTATGCCCTTTTGGCAGCTCACGACAATAACCTTTTCCCACCAGTTGGTACCTGGTTTCATAGGCACAGCCTTCAACTTTATCATAGCGATTTGGTCAAACACTTCCCGCCAAAAATGGACACGCTACAAAAACTCACCATCACCCCCCCTCGCAGGATCAAGTTGATCATGGTGACTCATCCGAGTCCACCTCGATATTGTCCTCCAATCACGCCGGTTCTCATGTTGGGCAATTTGTTGGCATGGCTGAGCTTGATACCCTGTGCTGTCCTATTCCGAACCGTAGACCAGGAGTCCGCGAATTGGGTCATGCTGGCCTACACTCTGTATGTATGTGCCTATTTATTTTGCATCGCAGCAGGATTCTTGAGTTTTGGACTCAAAGTATATTTTTCTGTGCGGCGTGTAGTCGGTCCGAGTCTAATGAGGTAAGTAGTGTGAGATCATTGCTGTTTGGTTTTAACTGATAGCCTTTCAGAAGCAAGATGGTTACTAAGGTACATTATCAATTTCAAGATAGGGAAGGACTAACTCGCCCTATAGTTCACAATTCTTGCCGTACTGACCTCCGTACTGGCCATAGCCACGATCGCATCGTTACTTCTGGGCTGCGATTTTGCGATTAACTTTGCCAGGTAGACAGATCCCTTTCCAAGCCACCAATTGCCTTATCTTCTTTCACTCCCCATCTTCAGCTCCCCGGAGAAGTTTATCATATTTCAGATGGTAGTATACAGGGCCGAAGAACTCCTGTTCTGCATTCTGGTGCTTATCCTTGCTGGGGATTGGGAGTGGAGGCGATGCCAGACGCAAAAGAGTATCGGTAGCACTCTCGATGACTACACATATGGACTCTCCGGTGAGCCACAGAATGATCTGTTCACATGATGCAGAGAATGTACACTTGTGATTACGTAGGAGGTGACAAGGGAACAAATAAAGAGATAGACTGGGCATGAAAAGAAAAGAAAATAAAAGGAACGCAAGTTTATCAACGATTTGGTCAGTTGGGCAAAACACCGTGCAAAGCGAGGGGCCGTCCCCCTGCTAAGCTCCTCAACGGCGCGGAGAGTTTATCTGTCCGGGTTTGTTTGCACTCAGGGGGAATGGCGAAGAGGGAAGGATCAAGTTGTTGGGTATGCACTTGCCAGTAAGCTGTGGAGCACGCTGTTGAGTTCGGAAGATTTACCACAGGAATGTTTGTCCCGCGTTGAAACCAGAAATTGAACGTGAACTAGTGAAGTGTGAGATAAGGAACAACTGCGGTAAGGACAAGAAATACCCTGAAGACGGGATCCTGCCCGGTCCATACATCGCAAGGGACTTGGACATACGTAGCGGTAGTGTTGTACCGTGCAGTGGCCAGCCAGTGCCACCAGTGCAATCCACCTGTCCAAGGTCCGGTTGCTGAACAGAATCTGACACTCATGTTCGAATTGCGAGTAATCGAATAGGTTTCGCCCAATCCTGTCTGATTATTTACAATCTGCAGTATGGTGACCAGCCCGTTTATACCAGGTTGATAGAAGTCACTACGTGCACTTCCGCCGACCTGGTCGTAATACTCATGACCTACAATAGGGGCTGTTCCGCATTGCGGGGAGATTATCGTCGCATCGAAAAGGAGAAGGCCAGCAGGGGGTGTTGGTTGTCCCTTACAGAATAGAACCAGCCCCAGTAGGAACAAGAGAATACGTGCCATTGTTTGCGAGTCACAACTGCAGGGTCTTGCCACCTGCGACTTTAAACCGCGTTCCGTTCCGGAAAACTTTCGGGGACCTTCATTAATGCCTCGAAAGTAACCGGCTGTTGAAGGTTCGGCCGTTGCATATGGGTTACGCCGAGAACACATAGATAGAGCTTGATTCCTTGCTGCTAGAGCGGGAGCGGACAACAGTGCAAAGATTACTTACTTCACACAGTGAAGCCTTCAAATGATATTTATTATTTATTTGTGAAGAAAATACAGTAACGAATTACGGGAGATCGGCCAGCGAGCGCTTGGGAGGTGGGCCATTGGTTTCCTGTTTGATGGTCTGTTGGCGATAACCTTGAGGGGTATGAGCCCCTTCTGCTCCTTGAGAGGACGGTGTCCAATTACGTTCGACGGGTCTTTTAGTATTTGTCTGGACCTTCTTAGAGTCCTCCATCTTTTGCTCGAAGAGCGCCTTCGCAAAAAGAGAAAGTTTAATCTAAGTAGCAAAATGATATCTAGAGAGGGAAAAACAAGCTCACACCTTCATGCCCTGTGCGCTTTTGTTCGCCATGGTTCTTCTTCTTTGTTGCGAAGATGAATTAAATTTCAAAGAAAAGCGCAATTTAGACAGGCAGTGAAGAGAAGAACAAGGCAACAGACTAAGTGAGTTTATTCGAAATGCCAAAACAAGAAGCTTGAAGCAAGAGGAAGAGGTTCTGAAGATGCCAATAAGTTAGATAGGAAAGGTTGCAAGATATGCAGCAACTCCCAGCCCCAAGAGAAGTAAACTGCCAGGATTGCCGTATGTTTGGTATTTTCTGAATACGTAGAAGTGGCTGTACAGGATGGCGGCATGCCGCATGTGGCGTAGGACAAGGAGTATCTTATCCACTGTCGGCTCGGTTAGGGCGAAAGCAGGATTTTCAAGTTGCCCTCTGATGTTGAAAACGTCTTCGGCCTCTGCCTCGCGTCGTTTTTTTGATGATGGCAAGTAATTGATGGGGTTCCACCGAGATCCTTGTTGTTCTGGTGGTTGAAGTGTGTTGATGAGGCGGAAAGCGGATAAGACACCCTGGAAGGCGCTCAAAGCTATTATAATAGGAGGTGTAAATGTTTGGAAAGGAATTGATTCATTAATGTAAAAAAGATTACCAACAGATAGCTCAACAAAGGCATGATGCAAATGCGGGATCTCTTTGAATTCAGGATTTCGATTAAACAGGAATGGAACCACCTTCCAAAGCAGAATAGGGATCGCTATTCTCTTTAATGTGTGCGTCAGCTTTTGTCGCAAATCCCAATGTTGCCCTTCATAGCGAGCAAGATTTTGGCAAGTTTCCAACACAGCAGGTGGAATGTAAGAGAGAATTCTAGAGAATAATTAGAAATGAATCATTTTGGAACAATGATTCGTACCTGTCTTTCAGATCTTTAGGTAGATATTGAAAGCCGATTGTGAGCGAGAACGTAGATAGAAAGGCAGTAGTAGAACAAGACAGAGCGAATCCGTCCAGAATCACTTCGCGCAATTGACAGATATACGACCATTGCCAGTCAATGAACCATCGCCCAAATCCCGTTTCAGATCCAAAGGATTTCGCAAATCGTTGCAAAGAATTGAAACCCGACACACGGCCAATTCGGTATTCGTCATGAATATTGTTCAATCTATTAAGCCAGGAGTTTACCTCCCTAGGAAGCGAGTTGAAGGCGTTCCGTAAAAGGGCCTCGGGGATACTCGTGGTGTCTTCCATGCGACAGTAGTAGCGTTGGGTCTGAAATAAGGACGGTTATCGCCCCGCGTTGCCTTCTTCAACTCGCAAAGTTGATTATTTCTTTTCCTAGAAATCTGAGCTTCCCGTATTGCGATGAAAAGCGAAGAGGAAGACGACTATGTTATGCTCTCTGCACCAACACAGCCCGATCCCACCCCGACACCTACCACGCAACCACAGACAGCTGTATGGCGGCACGGGCTAGTAATATTCAACGATAAATTAAAGGGACAATGGTTGTCGCAGATTGCGGAACTAGATAAAGCGATTGAAGAAATGGGAGATATCCTTGAAGGAAAGCGACCAGCAGTGGTTGCTACACCTGTGGTAGATAAAACAGAACCGGAAAACGTAATACAAGACGACGAAGAACAGATAACAGAACCTGCTACAACAATGAATGAGCTTCTTCGTTCGCCGCCTAGAGGAGATGAGGTCCCGAAACCGCTAACTGCTGAAGAGAAGAAAGAAAGGGAGAGGGTCAAGAAGATGTTAGCAGAGATGCAAGAAGAAATTGAGAGAGAAGAATTAGCAAAGGACCACAAACGGGTTGAGGAGGATCGACAGAGGGCCGAAAAACGGCAAGCAATGTTGACGGAGAAAGTGGTGATTCCACTTACAAAGAACGATTGGCTGCAAGGTGATAAATGCCTCAACTGCGGAAAGAAATTCAGTGTAAAGCGGTGGTCACATCATTGTAGAAATTGTGCGGGGTAAGATTCATCGCATCATTCGAGACAATTAAGCTAATTATTATTATTCAGGATCTTTTGCCACAAATGCTGCTCACAGAAGACTCTTCTTCCTGGCCATGGAGACAAAGAAGTACGCGTTTGTGTGCGATGTTGGAGTCTTCTGCTTGACAGAAAGATTGAAAGTACAATTGTTACCGAAGAAGAACAGCACTAACAATAAATAAAATAATCAGATGTATTCTTTTTAGCGAGCTAAGTAGTGACAGCGTATCTACAATCAATGATGCTTCAGCCTCACTGCCTCCACTAGATATTGTCGAATCTGTCTTATTGTATCTGGACCATTATGATTGTTTGGGTTGGGATATTACATTCATTAGAGCTGAGTCTTTGTACCTGGAGTGGTTCTACAACAGCCTCCAATGATTGATGCTCCAGCTTCATGCCACCTTTTGAGCAACAAAGACAGGTTCTCTAACAAATGAGGCAAAAAGGTGTAAGGTAGGCAGAGGAAAGGGGGATCGAAGAATCCAAACCTTGTTCTTCATTCTTGTCCCAGCCACCATCTGAAGGGCGATATATTTCTCCCGAGTTGGGATACACAATGAAAGGCTTATGGTTGGGTACACCCGCTGCTGCGTTTTTGAGTAATCCTTCGATGTGTGTCGGGGCTGTGCAGTTGATGCCCACTGCGACCACACCCTCCCACTCGCTCGCAAGGGCAACGCAGTCCACAAAGTCCTCGCCGTGACAACAATGCCGCTCCTCGCAACAACTGAAGGTGAGCCATAGAGGCACTACTCTGCCTTCTCGATTGGTCAGCTTGTTTTCTCGGAACAGTTTGATGAGGGCTTTGGCCTCGGCAAGGCAAGGGATCGTTTCGCATGCTAGAAGGTCGGGTTCTGTTGCAAGAAGATGTTTGATGCGTGGAAGATGAAATGCTATCAATTCCTCCTCAGATAGCTTGTAGTCGCCTCGATATTCAGAGCCATCATGAAGCGTTGCGCCTTGAAAAAGAACAGAGGACTAGGTAAGTATACTTACATACTCTCGCAGCAACTATAAAAAAATACCATATGCCCCAATCGAGGCAGCGACCAAGGGGTAGGTCCGCCCCTCGCGATTTTGTGGATCAGCCCAAAATTCCTCCCGCACTTCCTTGCTACCAATGTTAGGCAGCGTACATGGATTAAGCCGCTCACCTTGGCAAGTGTCGTGCTGAGGGTCAATAGTGCAGATGCTTGTTCAGATGATCCGACCCCTTTCTGCATGAATCCCTCAATTGTTGCTTGATAACTTGCTGTTATAATGACCTAATGTGAATCAATGTTACAAAAAGTTTATGGCCAGTGTATTGCAAGTACAAAACAACAAATGATTGAGAAGGAACGTACATCTGCCCCTGCCATTAAGTAATTTTTATGCACCTGTTTGATCAGTGAGGGATTTTCAATCAGCAATTTTGCAGACCACAACGAATCTACGAAACGAACATGAGTGTCCATGTGGAGGGTGTTGAATCGAACCGTTGATATTGGCGCCAAGCCTTTCTAATTCTGTGGCTAATCCTCCATCGACAACGACAAACCTTTGGAAAAGGATTTGTTAACGACTGCGTGAAAGAAAGGAACGAAAAAACCCTTGTTGCGTAAGGATTGAGGCTATGGGATCTTCCATTGCGTCGTGGCCTTGGTCACACTTTGCGTGATCTTTTTTTCTGCGAAAGAAAGTTTTCCCAACAAAGCTCCCTTTGCGCAGCTCCGCACACGAAGAGGCTAGCCATGGACAGGTCCACAGGTATCGTTTGGTATTTTTGTTAGCAGGAATGCTAACGCAATTTCCTCTTTTATCGATTCAGGGGAGATCTTAGCTTTCTACACCGTTTTGGGGGTGGATAAGCCTGATCATCCACTTCTTGAACTTGTATCGCAGGAGAATAAATTGCGCATTGACAAAGAGACGATAGTCCGGAGCATCAAACAAGCGAACAAGGTGTTCACGCATCACAAGGGCAAGTTGGAATTGCTTCAAAAGCTGTTTGCATTGAAGAAGGAAATTGATCGTCTGAGGAACAAGATTGCGGTTTTAGACAGCGCCGTGCAGGCTGGGTCAGAGGCCGTCTCAAAGAAGAAATGGCGGGATATGAACGACAAGCTGAGTCGGAAGGATCGAAGCCTTGTAGAACTCAAGAAGAGATTCAGATTCGAAATGGCTAAGGAGCGGGCTAGGAAGAAGAAAATCAAGATGAAGAGAGATATAGCGGAGGGGAAGCTACCGCAGGTGTATAGAGATAAGGTAAAGGAAAAGCAAAACGCAAAGAAGAAGACGCAAGCACTGAAGAAGCTTACCCGTAAGAAAGGTGAGAAGGAAGAGGAAGAAATGGAAGTAATTGGTGATGAGGAAGATGATCCAGATGATGGATTGATGGAGGACGAACGAGATGCGCCATGGAATAAGTTCTTCGACGAAGCGATCGACGATGAGCAGTGGGAAATGAAACTCCAAGAACAACAAGAAAGGATTTCGGATGCCGAGTTAATTCTTCGAGCATTCTCGCAGAGGTATCAGTTCATTCATCATGAACTCGAGGGAACAGCTGAACAGATCAACACCGACATCAAAAGGTTGTACAGAAAAGTGGCCATGGTACTTCTACCTACTTACCTCCTCCCCCAACAAGATTTGATCAAATCACTCTCTTACTCATATCCCAATAGCTCTATCATCCGGATAGATGTACTGGTGCTGGGGCGACGCAAATGTTTCAACTTGTAACAAAGGCATACAGCGGTGCGTATTTTTTTATACCCTTTTAATAACGTTTGGCCTAGCCTTGTTTTTTTCTGAATTCATTCATATGCAGTGCTCAGTGATGTGGTAAAACGGCCTGTATATAATCAGATTTCCAACCACTTATTGTATACAATGACATATGGAGAAGAACGAGACGATTTGTGTATGTATTCATTTACACATTATTGTAATGAGGAAATAATAATTGTGACAACACCCACCATATGTGTAGTGCGATCTGATAATTTGCATGACCAGAGAAGGGAAGCAAAGCGCAAGAGAGAGGCTCAACAACAAGCGCTATTGACTAGCGGGCTGCCGAATCGACTACACAAGCCGACTGTGATAGTGATTGGTGAGGGTCTCTAACAGCCAATTTGACGTTACTCATTTTGCTCTACAGGAGCGGCGTTGAAGATTACCTGGGAAAAACACCCGGAAGAAAAAGGTAGGAATTTGTGTGGGGTGTGTGGGGTGTGTGGGGTGTGTGGGGTGTGTGTGTGTGTGTGTGTGTGTGTGTGTGTGTGTGTGTGTGTGTGTGTGTGTGTGTGTGTGTGTGTGTGTGTGTGTGTG
>Ga0209935_1005182_pt1 | contig 11253 bp, 12 predicted proteins | sample ThiBio_1000_plan_2_FD_183958 | JGI IMG/M metagenome (GOLD analysis project Ga0209935, IMG submission 183958) | Wastewater bioreactor microbial communities from Cape Town, South Africa - Thiocy_cont_1000_plan (SPAdes) | ecosystem: Engineered > Bioreactor > Thiocyanate-remediating >... | reverse complement strand
CAACAACAACGCGACAACAACAACGATGACCACAACGACGACTGGCTCCTTGTCGCAAGCCTTAGGTCGCTCAAAGAATGATTACTTGGCCTCCTAGCCAACCTCTCACTCACTCTCTATCTTGGTATTTTCTATCGCTCAGGGGTGTGTAGTCGTTCCGACGTCTAACTCCGATGCTACCCCACCACCAACACCAACCAGGGAGAGAGAAAGTACCACACACTCACTCACAATAAACACTCCCCAAACACACGCGCACCAAGAGACTTCAGACCAACAAACACCACTGTGCGAACACGCAACACACAACAATACCACGCTCCGAGAGAGAGAGCTCTCGTTGGACCGTGGCCGGAGGGAGACGGACGCAGCGCACAGCAGCAGGTGCGGTGGGCAGCAGGCGCGGGCAGCAACGAACAAGGCGCCAGGAACACCGACACCGACAAGAGAGAGTACGGCGGCGTAATTACCGACCCGGGGTACTGCGTGATTCCGTAAACTACGCACCGATCTCTTGCTTCGTGTATTGGTGTATTGCCATCGATCTCTTGATTCGTGTATTGGTGCATTGTCATCAATCTCTTGATTCGTGTATTGGTGTATTACCATCAATCTCTTGATTCGTGTATTGGTGTATTGTCATCTATCTCTTGATTCGTGTATTGGTGCATTGCCATCAATCTCTTGCTTCGTGTATTGGTGTATTGCCATCAATCTCTTGATTCGTGTATTGGTGTATTGTCATCAATCTCTTGATTCGTGTATTGGTGTATTGTCATCAATCTCTTGATTCGTGTATTGGTGTATTGTCATCAATCTCTTGCTTCGTGTATTGGTGTATTGTCATCAATCTCTTGATTCGTGTATTGGTGTATTGTCATCAATCTCTTGATTCGTGTATTGGTGTATTGTCATCAATCTCTTGATTCGTGTATTGGTGTATTACCATCATCTCTTGCTTCGTGTATTGGTGTATTGCCATCAATCTCTTGCTTCGTGTATTGGTGCATTGTCATCAATCTCTTGCTTCGTGTATTGGTGTATTGTCATCAATCTCTTGATTCGTGTATTGGTGCATTGTCATCGATCTCTTGATTCGTGTGTTCGTGTACCATGAACGATCGCCTCAAGTTCTCGATCGGCACCGCGATGGGCTCTGCAGACGGAGAGTTTCATGGGCCTGCCTGCTTAGCGTTTGATCATCTGCGTGGCCTCTTGTTCGTCGTCGATGCCTTCAACCATCGAGTGCAAGTATTCTCGTGTGATGACGGATCGTTCGTGAACAAGTTTGGGCAACGTGGCTACGACTCAGGCCACTTTCAGTATCCATTCGGCATTGCGATCGATCACGATCATGATCGCATCCTCGTCACTTCAACCCAGCACGGTAAAGTGCTGCCGTGGTCTCTGCGTGACTACTCGCCATGTATCGACGAGCAACACTCGAACCGTTTCGTGCATAAGTATCCGCAAGCTCTCGCAATTGACACGCACCACAAACGTATCTTTGTCGCTGACTTTACAAAGCATCGCGTACACGCGCTGTCGTCAATCGATCTCTCGTTCTTGTTCTCCATCGGCGGCAACGAAGGATCTCGACCTGGTGAGTTCAACTATCCAACAGGCATTGCGATCGATCATGATCGGCATCGAATCATCGTCACTGATACCATCAATCATCGAGTGCAAGTATTGTCGCTGATCGATGGCTCGTTCTTGTTCGAGTTCGGCTCTCAAGGCGATCAACCAGGCCAGTTCAGTCATCCTCGAGCAGTATGCATGGCCAACCAAGGCCGAATCATCGTCGCTGACTGTTACAACCGTCGATTGCAAGCATTCACTCACGAAGGCCATCACATCTCATCGTTCGATTGTAACGCATTTCATCAGCCTTGGGGAGTTGCATTCGACGAGCATCGAGGTCTCATCGCCTTCTCGGTATACCATCAAGTGCATGTGATTGGAGCCAATCAATGGCTTCCTGACACGGAGTTCACATGGCGTCCAGATCTCCATCGATATGCTCCATCATGGATGAAGAGAGCAGTCTCGACGATGACGATGATTCGATCGCTGGTCGATGAGTCGGCAATGTCGATGATTCCGAACGAGCTGTTGTTCGAGATCTTTGCGTATCTTTGATGATACTGATGATGATTTGACATCGTCCGACACACGATGGTCTCGAACGATTGGCACCGATCCACGCACTCTCTTGCTCGCATTGATATCGTCGCACCCAAGTATCAATGTGTTGCTCTTTCTCGGTCGTTCACGAAATGCCTCTCTTTGTGGATGATTCCAATCTCAAGCAGATCTCTCTCTCTCTCTGTCTCTCGAATCAATACAAGCATGCTCGATCAAAAGACGCTTGCGATTGCTCGCACACTCGCTCTCTTTCTCTTGATGTGAGTGAGCGGGTGGGTTGGTGTGTGTTGGAGGTGCTGTTCTTCGTTCCTTCGTCGATCGGTCGTTGCTTCGTTGCTTCGTTGCTCGCTCTCTTCGTTTGAGTCTGTCGCGAGTCTCGTGAGCTTCATCTCTTGCTTGCTTGCTTGGAGATTCGGCAAGACATCGCCGTTGTCGTTGAGTGCACGAACCTGAAGATGAGTGGTCCTCTTGTTGATGATGATCGTGATGATCGAATCAAGCTCTCGATCGGCACCAAGCAACAAGGCCATGCTGATGGCCTGTTCAACACACCTCGAGGCTTGGCGTTCGATCCTCATCGAGGCCTCTTGCTCGTCGCCGATTCCAGCAACCACCGAATACAGGTACTGTCTTGTGTCGATGATGGATTCTCGTTCGTATCCAAGCTCGGCGAGGAAGGCGACCAACCAGGCCAGCTAAAGTATCCATGGGCCGTCGCGATCGATCACGATCATGATCGCATCCTCATCGTTGATAGCGGCAATGATCGAGTACAATCATGGTCATTGAGCGGCCAATCGCTCTTGTCGTGCATCGGCCACCATGGATCAGGAGAGCTCGAGTTCGACTATCCTCGAGGCATCGCTATCGACAAGCATCATCGTCGCATCATCATCGTCGACTCCGGCAACCATCGATTGGTGTTCTTGTCGTCGGTCGATCTCTCGTTCTTGTTCTCGGTCGGCGGCAAGCAAGGCAACCGACCTGGCGAGTTCTGCTATCCATCAGGCATTGCGGTCGATCATGATCGACATCGAATCATAATTGCCGATACCAGCAATCGAGTGCAAGTATTGTCGCTGATCGATGGCTCGTTCTTGTTCGAGTTCGGCTCTCAAGGCAATCAGCCAGGCCAGTTCAGCATACCCGAAGAATTGTACATCGACAATCAAGGCCGAATCATCGTCGCTGACCATTACAACGTTCGGCTACAAGCATTCACTCACGAGGGCCATCACATCTCATCGTTCGAATGCAAGACCAAGTATGGGCCGTATTCAGTTGCATTCGACGAGCATCGAGGTCTCATCGCCTTCTCGGCAGGCCATCAAGTGCATGTGCTTGGAGCCAATCAATGGCTTGCTGACACGTTCACATGGCGCGTGGATCGACATCGATATGCTCCATCATGGATCAAGCAAGTTGTATTGACGATGACGATGATTCGATCGCTGATCGATGAGTCGGCAATGTCGATGATTCCGAACGAGCTCTTGTTCGAGATCTTTGCGTATCTCGAGCCCTTGGAGCCTCGGCCTCGCCCGACTCCCAAGAACACGTCCAACTGCATTGCGATGTGATGGCGAGGCGGTGTGTGGCAGGATCGCCACGCCGCTGTGTGTGACGCAACAAGTCTGCGCCATGCGTCACGATATGCCTCTGCCCTCTTCCACATGCACAGCATCGCGACTGCAAGTGCGTCTCGACTCTTGGTGCAGTTGGTCTCTCTCTCTCTCGCGAATACAAGCGTGCTCGATCAAAAGACGCTTGAGCGAGTACTCCCACTCTCTTGCTCTCTTTCTCTTGATGTGAGTGAGCGGGTGGGTTGGTGTGTGTTGGAGGTGCTGTTCTTCGTTCCTTCGTCGGTCGGTCGTTGCTTCGTTGCTTCGTTGCTCGCTCTCTTCGTTTGAGTCTGTCTCTCTCTCTCTCTCTCGTGTCGCGAGTCTCGTGAGCTTCATCTCTTGCTTGCTTGCTTGGATATTCGGCAAGCATTGTCATTGCGTGAGTTCACGAAGGCGAAGATGAGTGGTCCTCTTGATGATGATGATCGTCGAATCAAGCTCTCGATCGGCAACGAACAAGGCCATGCTGATGGCCTGTTCAACATGCCTCGAGGCTTGGCGTTCGATCCTCATCAAGGCCTCTTGCTCGTCGCCGATTCCAGCAACCACCGAACGCAAGTACTGTCGTATGATGATGGATTCTCGTTCGTGTCCAAGCTCGGCGAGAGGGGCAAGCAACCAGGCCAGCTCCAGAATCCTTCGGATGTCGCGATCGATCACGATCATGATCGCATCCTCATCACTGATAGCGACAACCATCGAGTACAATCATGGTCATTGAGCGGCCAATCGCTCTTGTCGTGCATCGGCCACCATGGATCAGGAGAGCTCGAGTTCGACTATCCCCGATGCATCGCTATCGACAAGCATCATCATCGCATCATCATCGTCGACACCAAAAACCATCGATTGGTGTTCTTGTCGTCGGTCGATCTCTCGTTCTTGTTCTCGGTCGGCGGCAAGCAAGGCAACCGACTTGGAGAGTTCCGCTATCCATCAGGCATTGCGATCGATCATGATCGGCATCGAATCATCGTCACGGATTCCTACAATCATCGAGTGCAAGTATTGTCGCTGATCGATGGCTCGTTCTTGTTCGAGTTCGGCTCTCAAGGCAATCAACCAGGCCGGTTCTCGTCTCCGTTTGCGGTATGCATCGCCAATCAAGGTCGAATCATCGTCGCCGACTTCAGCAACAATCGGCTGCAAGCATTCACACATGAGGGTCATCACATCTCATCGTTCGAATGCAAGACCAAGTATGGGCCATCGGGAGTTGCATTCGACGAGCATCGAGGTCTCATCGCCTTCACGGTATACCATCGAGTGCATGTGATTGGAGCCAATCAATGGCTTGCTGACACGTTCACATGGCGCGTGGATCGACATCGATATGCTCCATCATGGGTCAAGCAAGTTGTGTTGACGATGACGATGATTCGATCGCTGGTCGATGATTCGGCAATGTCGATGATTCCGAACGAGCTCTTGTTCGAGATCTTTGCGTATCTCGAGCCCTTGGAGCCTCGGCCTCGCCCGACTCCCACGAGCACGTCCAACTGCATTGCGATGTGATGGCGAGGCGGCGTGTGGCAGGATCGCCACGCCGCTGTGTGTGACGCAACAACTCTCTGCGCCATGCGTCACGATATGCCTCTGCCCTCTTCCACATGCACAGCATCGCGACTGCAAGTGAGTCTCGACTCTTGGTGCAGTTGGTCTCTCTCTCTCTCGCGAATCAATACAAGCATGCTCGATCAAAAGACGCTTGCGTTATTCACAATCTCTTGCTCTCTTTCTCTTGATGTGAGTGAGCGGGTGGGTTGGTGTGTGTTGGAGGTGCTGTTCTTCGTTCCTTCGTCGATCGGTCGTTGCTTCGTTGCTCGCTCTCGCTCTCTTCGTTTGAGTCTGTCGCGAGTCTCGTGTCGCGAGTCTCGTGAGCTTCATCTCTTGCTTGCTTACTTGGAGATCCGGCAAGACATCGCCGTTGTCGTTGAGTGCACGAACTTGAAGATGAGTGGTCCTCTTGTTGATGATCGTGATGATCGTGATGATCGAATCAAGCTCTCGATCGGCACCAAGCAACAAGGCCATGCTGATGGCCTGTTCAACACACCTCGAGGCTTGGCGTTCGATCCTCATCAAGGCCTCTTGTTCGTTGTTGACACTGATAACCACCGAGTTCAAGTGCTATCTTGTGTCGATGATGGATTCTCGTTCGTGTCCAAACTCGGCGAGGAAGGCGACCAACCAGGCCAGCTCCAGAATCCATGGGCCGTCGCGATCGATCACGATCATGATCGCATCCTCATCGTTGATAGTAGCAACCATCGAGTACAATCATGGTCATTGAGCGACCAATCGCTCTTGTCGTGCATCGGCCACCATGGATCACGAGAGTTCCAGCTTAAGCATCCTCGAGGCATCGCTATCGACAAGCATCTTCATCGCATCATCATCACCGATTCTTGCAATCATCGATTGGTGTTCTTGTCGTCGGTCGATCTCTCGTTCTTGTTCGAGATTGGCCAGCAAGGCAACCGACTTGGCGAGTGCCCCTATCCATCAGGCATTGCGATCGATGATGATCGGCATCGAATCATCGTCTCTGACACCAGCAATCATCGAGTGCAAGTATTGTCGCTGATCGATGGCTCGTTCTTGTTCGAGTTCGGCTCTCAAGGCAATCAACCAGGCCAGTTCAGTCATCCTCAAGCAGTGTGCATGGCCAATCAAGGCCGAATCATCGTCGCCGACGCTGGTAACAATCGGCTGCAAGCATTCACTCACGAGGGTCATCACATCTCATCGTTCGATTGTGGTCGCGAGTGGCCATCGGGAGTTTCATTCGACGAGCATCGAGGTCTCATCGCCTTCTCGGCAGACCATCAAGTGCATGTGATTGGAGCCAATCAATGGCTTCCTGACACGGAGTTCACTTGGCGCGTGGATCGACATCGATATGCTCCATCATGGATGAAGCAAGCAGTATTGACGATGACGATGATTCGATCGCTGATCGATGATTCGGCAATGTCGATGATTCCGAACGAGCTCTTGTTCGAGATCTTTGCGTATCTCGAGCCCTTGGAGCCTCGGCCTCGCCCGACTCCCACGAGCACTTCCAACTGCATTGTGGTGTTGTGATGCAGCGCTCACCAACAACGTGCGGCTTACGCATGCTGCATCTCAGTTCCTTGTGTGTCTAGTTACCGCAAGTAAACACCTTGATTGGGGATCGCCATCTTTTGTTTGTGTGGGGTGTGGGTGTGCATCATGACAGCCACAACGTATCATAATGGGCAGCGTGGGCCACTGTGCGAGCAACGTGCGCCTGCTCCTCCTCGACATTGCCTCTTCTGTATATGTACCTATGGTACGTTATTGTTGTGTTGCGGGCGGGGGTGTGGTGGTCATGGTGGTCGTGGTGTGGATGGTCCAGTCGGCCGCATCGTACCCACCACCACTACACGAGTATGGTCATGGAGACACTTGGCTTCGGGAGTTACGAAACGGGACACGAGAGCGGAGCGAACGGAGTGGCCTTAAAGGCACGCGAGCTGGGCTCTCATACACACGCAAGCTTGTTGTTGTTGTTGTTGATACCATTTATCGTTTGTGGTTGATGAGGGTGAGTGGGTGCCGGGGGCCTCAAGGACTAGCGGGTCTCCTACTCTTGCTACTTGCTCAGTACCTCTCTCTCTCTCTTCCTCTCTTTCTCTCTCTTTCCCACCACACGGTGTGTGTGTGTGGCTGATCTCTCTCATCTTTGATATTACGGTCGAATACCTATTGAGAGCGCGAGCGACGTCTCTATCTCCTTCGTGTGCGCGTGTGTTTGCTTCTCTCTCTGTGTGTGTGGGTACGTTCATCGCTCTCCACAGGGCAGAACGAGAGGTGGAGTGACGATTCGTATGCGTTTAGAGGTGAGCGATTCACTGGTGTTTGTGTGGGGGGTGTGTATGTGCTACAACAACAACATCAACACCAACAACAACAGTATCGTGGTGCATTAAGCTATTGGAAGATGAATCGCCACGACGCACGCGTGCGGTTCTCGATCGGGGCTGACCAGGCCGATGGGGGCGCCATCAACGCCCCCTGTTGCCTAACGTTCGATCACATCCGTGGCCGGTTGTATGTCGCTGATCGTAACAATCGCATTCAAGTGTTCTCGGCCGAGGACGGCTCGTTCTTGTACACGTTTCAGTGTCGCGGACGTGCGGGCGACAAGCTCAACTGGGTGCAGAGTCTCGCGGTCGATCATGCGCACGATCGCCTCGTGGTGGTCGACTCGGTGAACCATCGCCTCGAGGCCGTGTCGGCGCTCGACTTCTCGCTCGTGTTCCATGCCGGCAGCCACGGCGGCGGGCCACTCGAGTTCCAGTACCCGTATGGCGTGTGCGTCGATCGCGATCGTCACCGCATCGTGGTCGCCGACACGGGCAACCATCGCTTGCAGGTCTTGTCGTCGATCGATGGCTCGTTCTTGTTCGAAGTCGGACGCAAGGGCGAGCAGCAACTCGAGTTCCAGTATCCGCGCGAAGTGTGCTTCGATCGCGAGCGCCGTCGCATCGTGGTCGCCGACACGGGCAACCGTCGCCTGCAGGTCTTGTCGTCGATCGACTACTCGTATTTGTTCGAGTTTGGTAATCGTGGCGACGATGGCACGCTCGCCGCACCCGGTCGCTTGTGCATCGATAATCAAGGCCGCACGATCGTGGCCGACGTCCAGCACCGCCAGCTGCAGGCCTTCTCGTCACAGTATGCGGGCGACTTTCTCACTGCCGTGCCATGCTTGGCCAGCCCGAGCGGCGTAGCGTTCGACGAGTCTCGCGGCCTCATCGCCTTTTGCACCAGCGAGCACCAGGTGCACGTGATTGGAGCCAATCGATGGTTGCCAAACACGTACGTCTGGCGACCCGAGCGACATCGATTCGCCCCCAAAGATCTTAAGATCGTCGTCGAGAGCATGACCACGATCCGAACCCTCGAGCATCGCTCGGTTGTCTCCTGGCTCCCGAACGAGATACTCTTTGAGATCTTCAAGTGCTTGTAATGCGCATTCCAATGATTATTTCTCTCCACAGTCGACTGTGATATTTAGAGCGATATTTGTGTGTGTGAGAGTATCTATTTCTGCACACTCACACTCGTTGCTCTTCTCTGATATTCCTTCTATCGTTTGTTGCAAGTATTTTATACACACACTTATTATTTGCTCTTCAACAACAATAACGCGGTCGGGCACACCAACGTGGTTAGTTCTTCCCTCCCTCACTGTTCCATCCCGGTACGATCTAACTCACCGGTATGGCACCGTGTCGACGCACTCTCAGGTCAGTGTATCCATTTCTACAAGATTGCTCCGAGTGTTTGACATCAAGCTTGCAACATATATTATCAACACTGTGCACTTCGGCCCGTTGTGAATGATTGGTAGGTAGGCTGCATTACCACACCCACAGGTTTCGTGTATTGTTACAAGGCAAGATTGATTTGACACAATGTGTGGTGCAAAGTACACGGCGGCTACACGAGGCAGCGAGCTCTTGGATATGCCAGTGACGTGGTCGATACAAGTACGAGCGAGAGGGAGGCTCCCGTGAATCAATGGAGGTCGGTGCCGATCTCGCAGACTGGCAGGCCCACTTTCCACGAGTATTGCTTGGGTTCGGAGAGAGAGCGAGCGATCTCTCGCATCCTATGTCGCGACGCGTGGACGATCAGGCGATTCGATAACGCCGGAGTGGCCCATCAAGATGATGCGGTTGAGGATCGCTCCGGCAGTGGTTCCAACGATGGCCCAATAGAACGCACGATGGTACTGCGGGAACTTGCGCCACAGGCTAATCACTGTATCGCACAACCAGCATCGCCACGTAAGTATCGCGTAGCGTGGCATAAGCGAGGTATGAACGTACAGATGTGGGTCGTGGGCGCAGCTACTACAGGTCCGATATACAACCACTGAATCGGGCGAGCCAGCCGAGGAGCATTTGCTCGTGGTGTTCCATTCGATGAAGTATCTCGGCGCTCCATGATGATAGACTGTGGTGGTGGTGTAGTAGTAGGTACTGAGTGATAGCGGTGATGGTATAGTGGCCCGGGGACAGTGGCCGTGGCGCGAGGTCGGGCTGGGTCTTTATTCCAGACCCTACCGCAGGTACCGGAGGGTGATCCTCCGCTTTCCACCATCACCACCTGACAATTCCACTGGAGAAGTCCGGACCGACCCTGAGCCTCTCCCTCACAACGATATCCATCAACAAGAACAGTGAAGCGCTCCCATGTTGAGATTACAACCGCTGCAGTCTCACAGGAGATACTTGGAGTGAGCACTGAGGATAGATAGGCAACAAACATTACGAAACTGAAATAAAGCAGTGTAGGCTTGCGTCCTCAAGTATTTGACTACTGTTTAAGCTCGCATACGCTCTATTATTTGATTGCTGGCTTCCTCTCGCATCTCGGTCGCCTACACGATCAATATCTCGTCACAAAGGCATACACGCGCGGTTCGATTCGATTCGATTCGATTCGTTGGATGATGGGAGTCGAAGAGAGGTTCAATGACAATATCCAGACGCTCGGTGTCGAGGCATTCGAGCGCATTCGAGAGAGTAAGATCCTCGTGATTGGAGCGGGAGGCATCGGGTGCGAGCTGCTCAAGAACCTGGTGCTGTCTGGCTTCCGATCGATCGAAGCCGTATGTCGATCAAGAAGATAGATAGATAGATAGATAGATAGATAGATAGATAGAGATGTAATCTGTAGATTGAGGGCTGAGATGGTGGGTTGTTTGGGCGTCGTTGTGTAGGTGGACCTTGATACCATCGACCTGAGCAATCTCAATCGTCAGTTCCTGTTTCGTAAGCAACACATTGGACAATCGAAGGCCAAGGTGCGCCGGGTGGCTCGCTAGCTGTTGGTGTCGCTTGCGTGGATGGATGATGGTGTAGATTATTGGTTCTATCGAGATGAAGTACTCATCAATCATGATACTTTGGATGATGCTCGATGCTTTGGCTGATGCTCGATGCTTTGGATGATGCTCGATGCTTTGGCTGATGGCTGATGCTCGATGCTTTGGATGATTCTTTGGCTGATACTCGATGCTTTGGATGATGCTCGATGCTTTGGATGATGTTTGGTGCTTTGGATGATGCTCGATGCTTTGATGATGCTCGATGCTTTGGATGATGCTCGATGCTTTGGATGATGCTCGATGCTTTGGATGATGCTCGATGCTTTGGATGATACTCGATGCTTTGGATGATACTCGATGCTTTGGATGATACTCGATGCTTTGGATGATACTCGATGCTTTGGATGATGCTTTGGATGATCTTTGATTCTTTGGATGATACTCGATGCTTTGGATGATGCTCGATGCTTTGGATGATGCTTTGGATACTTTGGATGATAGATTGCAAGCGAGGCAGTGAAAGGCTTCGTGTCCGACGTGGACATTGTGGCGCATCAAGCCAACGTCAAGGACAGCATCTATGGCGCAGAGTTCGTCAGTCGGTTCGATCTGGTC
>Ga0209935_1005179_pt1 | contig 11255 bp, 18 predicted proteins | sample ThiBio_1000_plan_2_FD_183958 | JGI IMG/M metagenome (GOLD analysis project Ga0209935, IMG submission 183958) | Wastewater bioreactor microbial communities from Cape Town, South Africa - Thiocy_cont_1000_plan (SPAdes) | ecosystem: Engineered > Bioreactor > Thiocyanate-remediating >... | reverse complement strand
ATAATGTATTATCAATGAAAATTACAAATGTAGTCTTTTATTTTAAAAAAATATAAAAATAATGTTAAATGGCCTATTATAAATAAAGTACGTTATTTATAGCAAAACTTTTAAATAATATAAAAAAGATATAAAAAAAGTATTTAAAAGAATGAGAAAATATAAAGTAAAAGCTAAATCCAAGAAATATGAGTTCACTAAAAGAGAAATTATATTTTTTAGATATAAAATAAGTGAAAGTATGTTAAGAACAAAAAAAAATACAATAGATAAGATAATGAACATACTAATGTCTAAAACTTTGAAAAAAATTAAATTATTTGTGAGTTATTATAAAAAATTCATACAAAATTTTACTAAAATAGTAAGACTTTTAATGTATTTATAAAAGAAAAAAGAGTTTTTGAAATTAAAGAAAATAAGAAAAAAGGAATAAAATACCTGAAAAGGTAAAAAAGACCATTAAAAGATTAAAAAAAGTGTTAATAAAGGAATTAGTTCTAACATTACTTGATTTTAAGAAACTTTTTGAAATACATACAAACATATCTAAATATGTGATAAGAGGAGTATTATATCAAAAAAATGAAAAGGGGAAAAGACATCCCATTTAGTATGGTAGTTAAGTCTTGATCTTAACTAAACAAAAATATAGTACTATTAAGAGAGAAATATTAGTGGTATTTACATAAGTAAGGTATTAGAAGGTCAACTTATGGGAAAGAAAGTTCATAGGGTATACAAACCACAGTTCACTATAAACTAGCATAAAAACTAGCAAAGATATTATGGAAAGGTTAATGAATATGGTACTTAGATTATAAGAGTACGACTTTGAATTAATATATTTACTTGGAAGAAAAAACATAGTAGTAAACACACTATTATTGAATTCCGCCTTCCGAAACTCCATTCTCCCTCGCAATCATGCTGGAGGGCCACATGCGAGGCTACCATCGTGATATTATTGATCTCTTGTTGAAGGAATCTGCAGGTGATTCGATTAGATGGCATTTGGATGTGAAGAGTCTCAGCATAGCTTAGTTGCACGCCTTTATCGCAAGGAATTCGAAGCTGGCGGAGATTCTCCTTTCCTGAGGTGCTGAATTCAACAAGGCTAACAAGAAGGGACTGACGGCACTCATGATAGCTGCAAAACGGGGTGACTTCTGGAACACGGTCGATAGCACTCGATTCCTCTTGAATGCCAAAGCCGAAGTGAATGCTCGTTCCAAAGACGGCCATATTGCCTTAACTTTGGCCTGTTCTGGAAGAGCGGAGCATGTACATCTCATAGTAAAGCTTTTGCTTGCGGCTGATGCTGATGTGAATGCGGTCCCAACGAGGGGTAACTACACTTCCACCCAACACTTCTCCATCAGTTAACTCTTTTCCTGGAATTTAAATATTTAGGCAAAACTGCATTCAATTATGCAGTCCAGTACGGGACGCCAGACATGGCGGAAGCTTTGTTAGACTACAAGCCAGAGATCAAGGGAAAGATGTTGGGGAAGGCGTTGAATTGTGCAGCAAGAAGAAAAGGCTTTACTGTGGTAGTACAAGGGTTGCTTTCCATGTATGAGGTTGATATCAACTTTGCCGGCTCTTCCCAATACACGGCTCTCATGTTTGCAGCCGAGAACGGCAGAGATGACGTAAGAAACAACACACATTTTATCTCTTCTTTCTCTTTCTCTTTCTCTCTCCCTTCCTATGCTACTCACTTTTCATACAATCACAGGTGGTGCATATGCTATTAGAGAGAAACGCAGATGTGAGCATGCAAAGTGATATAGGGAAGACGGCATTAGGCAACGCTACTCGTGAGGGATTCGTTAGCACAGTGAAGATACTCTTGGAAATTGGCCACGCCGACCCCAACCAACCAGCAGAGCACGATAACACCCCGTTGATGCTCGTGGTGTGCTATGGTGAGGAAGCCTAGAGTAACTTGCTGTTGGACCATCATGCCCAAGTCTTTGAATGGCACAACGATGACGGAGAAGATGCGGTGATGGTAGCACGCCGAAAGAAACACAACGACCTGGCGAATTACTTGCAGGAGGTAGGAATGAAGCAAATTCGCGACCAGACGGGTGGAAATTTTTGACTTTCAAAAAAGCACAACTGCATCCACCTCCTGGCATATGCTCAATGCTAAATGTTTCCAAGAAAAGAGATCTGGTTAGTGGTTTTCCAAACACACATTCGAAAATGGAGGAAGAGGAACGTATCGTACACGGTCCTGAAGGTGTTGAGGTGGTCATTTCCTTCCTTCCCAACAACGAAATACGCGTTCGCGTTCCGCCATCATTTGTTGTTAGCTCAGAAGATAATCTTGCGGTAAGGTTTAGGCACCTTTTCTTCCTGAGCGCGATCCCCAGCGTACACTCAAGCGGAAGGCACATGAAGCAACCAATGAGGAAAATGAGGATGGCAGGAAGAGAACGAAACTCGTGCAACCTCTTGAGCTTTCCTTGGGGTGGGAAAGCCTTCCCAGTGAACTCATTCAGTTGCTCTGTGAATGGCTTCCCTTCGGCAAGGCAGTTCGCTTGAACGAGGTTTGTTCCCTCTGGAAGGCAGTATTGGATGACGAGACCCTTTGGCGACGACTATACTCAGGTCACTTTGGACCCCTCTCGAGTTGTCACCTAACAATCCCTCTGCCGCCTCATTTTCGTAGCGGCGCAATCACCCCAACGAAAGTGCTCAAATGGAAGAAACGGTTCACCTTGATGAGGCACTTAGCGATAAGAAGCAGTGAACGCGGTAGCAACATGACTTGGCCCCTTCTTCACGGCTGTGCACGGCTTGTGTTGAAGAGAGGTTATTTCGATTCGGAGTGCAGGCCTGACGTTGCGATGAGCGCCCTCCTTGTAGACGACATAAAGCTCCTGAAGTGGGCCATACGATGCGATGATAACATGTTCATCCTCGGCAACGACTCCTCTCAGCTGGTAAGAACAACATCATTTTCCTACTTCCTTTTTAACAGGCTTGTGTTTGAAGGGGGAAGAGGTTGCATGCGGGGGCAAACCTAGATCGAACATCGGCTGTCGAGACTCTTGCACAATTATCACAATGCACAGCGTATGACGCCTGCCACGTTCTTCCGCTAGTCTGCCGTCATGGTAACATAAGGCTCGCCACGATCCTGCTCGAAAAATGTAGCGGAGTGCAGCTAGACGACGAGAGCATAAAGGCGCTCCATGCCTCCTTGCGGGTGGTTCTCAACAAGAGAAACGCGGCGCTCATTAGAGCCATCCTGCCGCTCATTCCCAACCAGGATTGCCCAGAGCACCTCTACTCAGCGATTAGGAGAGGTGATTGGGACATCGCAGAAGTACTAGTCTCTTCCGGTAGGTTCTTACCCATTCAGGAGGATTAGGGTTCTCTCAACGTCTCCTCGTTCGGCAGCGATCATGAGTGGGGTAGGTGCTGATGTGAATGCTTTAACCCTGATTGGTACGAAAGTCACTGCATCATCTCATTGGACTCCTCACTTTCATTCAATGATCCTATTTAGGAAAAACAGCGCTGAATTATGCGGTTTTACGAGGGAATATAGCAATGGTGGATACTTTATTACAAGGACACTATCATGTGAACATCAGGAAGATGCTAAACAAGGCCTTGATTGGCGCGTCAAAGCATGGCTATGTCGAAATTGTGTAAAGGCTCCTCACCCTTCCTGTAGTTGATATCAACGCTACCGACGCACTCCAACGTACTCCGCTCATGCATGCATGTGAGAGGGGCCATGAAGACGTTAGTACCACAAGCTATTCCTCTCGCTCTTTTTAGCTTTCTTCTTACTTGCCTTATTTGTCTTCTACCTCTCGTTCATAGGTTGTGCTACTTCTGTTAGAGCGAAATGCAGATGTAAGCAAGAGGAGTAGGAAACGGACAACGGCATTAGGCAATGCAGTACGGAATGGCCACCTGGGTATTGCCCTGCTGCTGTTGGATATTGGGCTCGCCGACGTCAACCAGCGTTCAGAAGATTGCACTCCCTTGATTCTCGCTGCCTTGAACAGTGATAAAGAGATGACTGACCTGCTGTTGGAGCACGACGCCGAGGTTTTCGGATGGTACACCAACTACGGATATGACGCAGTGCAGCTGGCACCCGAGGCGATACAAAGATACCTCTATGACATAGGGGTGAAGCAACGGGAAAGGCCGGAGGGGAAGTAGTAAGTTAGGACCACAGCGCATCTGCCTGGCGGCCAGATGGTCCCATCCCGGTTGTTTATTCTCTTCAAATAAAAAAATATCTTTTTCAACCGAAGGAATCTATGTTTTTTTGAGTACGTGTCTTAACTGCACTTATCAATAGAATAAATAATTGACGAACGATCGCATTTGGGTTGATGGTGAAGATGAGGTGGAGGTTCCACCAGTGGAGGATGGTTTAAAGAGGATTTGATCGAACGAGGATTGTTGAAGGTGGTAGGGTTCTCCTGGAGCACTCCGATTCTGATAGAAGTAAGGCACGGCAAGGCTTATCTCCTTATCTTGCATACGTGGGGATCCCGCTCCTCCTGTACAAGACCCGGAGTGGCTAAACAGATAGCTTTGCATTCCCACCGCACCGTTAGAGAAGTCAACTGCGTTATTGATGGTGTTGCCCTGAAATGGAAACACAACGCAGCCCTCATAAGTCGAGACGTCAACCTTCAATGGAGACACCATCACATAAAACGTTCCTAAGTGCATATGTTGTGTTAGGGCGCGAGACCGCGTGTAGTGTTAGGGTGTCAGAAAGTGAGCGAGAGATGTGTTGTGAGAGCGTGAGAGGAGAGAGCGAATAGAGAGATGTGTGTGTGTGTGTGTGTATGAGAGAGAGAGAAGAGAGAAGAGAGAGAGAGAGAGAGAGAGAGAGAGAGAGAGAGAGAGAGAGAAGAGAATTACCATTGAACTGTACAAGAGTACCAGCTTCAAAGCCGTAAGGGAAGAATGTATTGTTGCACCAACTGCCAGGCTCTACTAATATCCTCGGCGCAGTCGCGTTAATGAAGAGCGGGTTGGTGGCCGATACAATCCTCAAATCAAATTGCAAAGGAGACGGGCTATGCAAACAACCTAAACTAAGCCACCATGTAGTACCATCACTCCAAACACTCGGCTCGGTTGTAACTCCGCATCCTTTGTAATAAAGGTGAATTCATTGTCAATCAATTCAAATATCGCTTTGTATTTACCTGCAACATAATTGGATGACAAAGGGGGGTTGTTGACAACCAATGCCAACTCAGTCGGCTGCGCGCCTTCATTGGCCCATAGAACCCAAGTGTTGATATTCGGACCCGAGAAGTTCTCAGAGCCAAATTGGGTGGGTCCGCCTGGCTGCGTTGAATTGAAGAGGCCAAGCTTCATCCGAAGACTGAAAGCATTGGGGTTGTATTGGCCCGGTGTTTGACAATAATGATTGTAGTATACCTCTGATTGATATTGGGGTATGAGGTAAGTACGTATCTAAAACGAAAAGGAGTAAACTTACGAATCACTCTAGGACTGCCTTGGTAGGACTGGAAAGTGAAGGTAGATACCTCGTTAAAGCAAGTCCAGGTCGAATTCTTAAACTCGTCAAAGGTAATCTGAGTTACGTTACCTAAGGTAGAGGGTAGTTTGTTCGCACAATCTGCTTGCTACAAATTCAAAACTTACCCCAACAGGCGGATGACGAATAACTCGAAGCCATATACAAGTGGGGGATACTCAGCACACCCGTAAAGGTGATCAACTCAACGCCTTCGAACGTCCTCATTTCAGGATCTGCCACAAAGGAGGTAGAGGACAATACCTCCCCTGCGCAAAATTGGAGAAGGGGTGCCTGGCTGCCTTCCGGCGTGTCACACTGCAAGTCTCCCTAAGCGCGATGAAGAAGAAAGCATAACAGCACGACGAGCCGCACAACCCGCTCAACAGCTTCCATCGTTAGATGATCAATTATCGTAATTCCAATTACTCTGCCCCTCGCCTATTGGTCAAGCAGTAATTTAAGGTGCCTCAAACATACACAATAGATCGTTGACTTCCTTTTGCATAACGGAACTTTGGCACAAGATTTATGTGTTTTCTGGGAAGGGAGATAGCGAGAGCCAGATTATCCGTCAAGCCGAGAAGCTAGCAATCTTTTCCGGTTAGCGGAACTCATTTGAACACAGATGACAGCCAAAAATAAAACAAGCAACCCGGCTGACAGTTAGTCAATACACCGACAACAACAGGACCCACAACACGCACAACCACCATGTGGAAGTGGGGCCGAAAGCGCAAGAACGTAGTTCCTGAAGCGACGCCGGTCCAACAACAGCAAGGAGAAAAAGAAGAGGAAGAACATGTTCACACCGCAACATTTTCGACTGGATGATTTTGGACCCCCGATGCCGACTTTGGCGTGGCAGAGGGGGTACTTCGCACTCGCGTCGGTTACACAGGAGGATCTTCGAAGCATCCTACCTATCATGCAATGGGAGACCATACGGAATCAATTCAAATTGATTATGACCCAGAGAAGACCAGCTTCCGCAAACTTCTCAAGATCTTCTGGAATTGTCACAGTGTGACCTCTCATCCTTGGTAAATTTTGTTGAGTGTGTATTAATTTTTAACCATGATAAACATTTAGGAGCAGACAATACATGTCCGCTATCTGGTATGCAAACAAGGAACAGAAGCAAGACATCGAGAAGTCCATGGCCAAGCACCAAAAGAAGTTGACCGCGAAAAGCAAAGGCAAAATCACTACCCATATTGGCAAGCTGGGAGCCTTTACCCTAGCCGAAGATTACCATCAAAAATGGTATCTTAGAAAACATTCAGTCTTGGTGGAAGCGCTTGGTAAGTTCCAGACGCTGTTTAGCATGTAATTCTTTCTAAGTCTTTTAATTTTTTTGCAGATTTAACAGATGAAGAGCTCATTAATTCTACCGCGGCTACCAGATTGAACGGCTTTGCTTCTGGCAAGGGGACCTCCGAGAACCTGGCAGTTGAGATCGATGGCTTCAAGCTAAACGATCAGGCAAAGGAGTACGCAACACAGCTTGTCAAGAAGCAGCAGGGCAAAGGATTCTTTTGCTCCGGTTGATGATTGACCAGATCAACATCAAAAACGATCAGGGATCCGAACGGGCGAAGGAAGGTTGGCCGAGGAGGCAAAGAAGAAGAAAAGGGACATGATATCGCAGCGGGGAAAACCTAACGGTCCCTCTGCGATGGAAAAACAACAGGGAAGGGTAAGTGTTGTAGTGCGGTGTCGTGGACAACACACAAAAATACCGACGCGAGTGCACTCTCCGCCACACCGCACTACAACACACGCACCCCGGTGCGACTTCCCTCGTACTTTCTTCTTCAGCTCCTTCTCCCATCCTTCCTTTACTTGTTTTCTGGATGCCCTCTCTTGTATGTACCAGCATTTGTAATAAAATTTTTCATTCTACACAACAAGGTATATTTATTTTTGCTTGGACTGCTGTGCCTTTCTGGCTTCTAACAGGAGAGGGACAAAAGGTGGGTTTTTAACCCTTGTGATCTGGATCACATCCAGTCCGATGCTGTTGTAAACTCCATTAACCTTGGCGCCGTGCTTCAATAGCAACTCGCAAATGTCTTTACGCGCCGAAGGCATAAACATAGGCCGCGCGGCAGCGTACATCAAAGGGGTCCAAGAGCAACCCTCATCATCTTCACACAGGCGATCGATGTCACATGTGTCGCTCTCCAACAAGACTTGAACACTCTGAAGTTTGCTGCGGGTGACGGCATACACCAAAGCAGCGGATTGGTGAGTAGGTGCATGCCCATCCACCCCCAATGCCAATAAGAGTTTTAGAACCTAAGAAAGTTTTATCGTAGTTAGCTCAGGCTGGGAAAAAGGGGGGTCAAGATACCTCTGTGCTGTCATGATCAATGGCAGCCATGAGCGGAGTGACGTCAATGTTATCATCGTGATAGTTGACGTCCACCAGGGGACAATCAAGCAGCTTTCGAATAAAATCAATATTGCCCGTTCGGACCGCGCAGACCAATGCATGATTTAGCGCATAGCTCTGTTTATATTTGACTTGCATCAATCTGTCAAATATTTCCACGTGTCCCTTCCATGCGGCAAAGGAGAGTGCTGTATTTCCTATTTTGGATAGCATGATTCTTTCATAGCATTCCTGCATTAATCATCCCTCTTACCTCCATGAGAACATGCCTCTGGATCGGCCCCGGCTGCGAGAAACAGATCAACGAATTCCAAATAACCTCTCTTTGAAGCGAGCGTCAGTGGGGTATTATGATGTCCCGTGAAAACATTCACATCGGCATCGCAAGCAAGCAGCATGTGGGCGCTGTCTAGATCCGCCCTTTGCACCGCAACGACGAGTGGGGTGTATCCACTGGTGTCAGCCTCGTTGACTCCAGCGCCTTTATCCAAAAGACGCGTCATCAACTGCTTGTCTTGTTCTTCGCTGAAGGCATGCAGGAATGCTCGGCTTAAGGAATGTTCGGAATTTGTCCAACTAACCCCGGTGCCCTCGATTTCTTCGGCTAACAAAAGTTCGATGACTTCTTTGTTTCCTCGAACGTTGATGTACAATTTCACCGCCAACGAGAGGGCGGTTTCGAACAGGATTTCATCCATTATATCGGCTGAACAAGGACAGGTCCATACCTTGTTGAATACATCAATTCATGAATTCAAAAAAAGGTAATCATACCCTGTCGCCATAAAGATTTGGATCCGCACCTAATGATAGGAGTAGTTCGACAATTCCTTTATCTTGTGTGCTAACAGCGTTCAGAAGTGGGATGCCACCGGGTTGTTCTCCCAAATATGCGCCATTTTCAACTGCCCATTTTACAGCTTCGATGTTACGTTCGTTTTCGATTAGGACATTTAACGGGCTGGCGTAGTCATTCTTAAGCTTGTCCGAAAACTTTGCGCCTACACACAAAAACAAGGTCATAACAACGCTCTGGGTAACATAACCTACATACCATGAGATAACAATACACGGGCGACGTCCCAATGCTTCCGTTTCGCGGCAACAAGAAGAAATTCGGTCAATTGCAATTGGGATACCATGTTGGATGGAACCGCTCCAAATAAGGCATCCACCATCTCCGTATGTCCTCGCTTTGCAGCATTTCGAAGGGAAGTTTGGATGCTGTCTATTGGATTGTAGGGCCAGGTATTTCGCCACGACAATTTGGAGAGAAGAAGCTTCACCATTCGAAGGTCGCCATTTTTGGTTGCTCGAGGCAGTTCGTAGGTGAGGTTGAGTTCTAGAAAAGTATATTGTTTATCCCCTAAAATCATTTCAACCGCTTCCCTCCGCCCCATCTGGACTGCAAACTTCAAGGCTTGTCGGCGCTGTGGGTGTCGAAAACTTAAGTTATTGTTAAAGAATTAAACAAGGGGGAGGTTCCTACTAAACCTGTTTGGGTATATTTTGTAAGGTTTCTTGCAGAGCGTCCATATCGTTGATGAGGATCGCCTCCTCTGCATGCTCGAGGTCTCGGACGATCACGGCACATCCGAGAAAGATGCAACAGCGGGGAAGAGCACCTCTGTTGGAGCGCAATCTTCTCATGAGACAACAACGTTTCTTCCACCTCAACACAGCAGGAGGAGTTGGAAGTAATCCCGATGGACCTGTTGAAGGATGTTGGAGGGTGGAGGGAACTGGAAGAGTGAGATGAACTTCCGATAAGGGTCCAAATTCTCTTGTATAGAGTCCCCGCCAGAAGGTAACATCATCCGTGGATGATTTCCAGAATCGACAAACCTCATTGAGGCGAATCATCGTTTTGAAGGGGAGGTGAAGGCTGATCTGTTGATGAAGTTCACAAGGAAGCTGGTCTAATCCGAATGGTACTCCGCTATCGATGTGAGATGGTTGGATTTTCTGCCGCTTTGCATGCGGTTCCGAGATCGCTGCTTCCCCCTTGGGGTTCCTTCGTTTGAAACGAGAACCAGACCTCTTCTGTTTCCTCTCCATCTCACAACAAAGAAAAAGAGACGAAAGAAATTTCGAAGAAATGGGCAATTTATTCCACCGGTCAACCCTTTTCGCCCGCCCAGTCATGAAGTTGGCGACTTCGCCAATGAGCACGGATGCGGTCCCACGCTGTTTTCATAAAGCATGACGTTGGCCGAAACGTCGGTTCAGAGAGAAACATCCCGAGAGGCTAACAAGCCTGGAAGTGGCCTCGCCGTTTTGAACGGCGTCACAAACCCCGAACATATTTTTTGTTTAGCATAATTTAAAGTCGGTACAGGGGTAACATACAGACAGGTCTGCACACACTCCCGTGCCAGCAGGAGCTGCTATTGCCCGGTCAACCGTAAAATTGTAGCGGCCAGCGCAAGAATTCGAAAGGCTAAAAAAGATAGGAGCAAAGTCAAAGCGGAGAAAGCATATTCTCCCGCTTATGACGCGCAGAGCGAAAAATTTTTTTTAACGGCACGAAGCCAGTTTATTGCGAGGGAAGGGAGTACAATGGAGCTAGCTCCTGCCCAGGGCTTTACTTCTCTCCACCTCCTCCCTGTAATCTTCTCTCTACTTCCCCCAAGCCGGAGCTGACTGAATGATGTCAAAGCAGTTGGTGTTCTTGCAAGAAGGACAACAATTTCCGGCACTCCTCTTGGTACCATCCTTCATTTTGCTAAATTTTTTTTTGCCCAACAAAGAACTCGGTGAGACTAATAACGGTAACAACAAACGCGAAACACTTACCCGCAGCTGTTGCAGTGAATATCTCCACACTTCTTGCACTTTGCCCAACTGTTCGAGGTTCCACAATGAGGACAGCCCTTCCAAAAGGTTTAACAATGTGATAGGGGCAGGGTGAGTACCATTCTTAGTTGTTTGCCGTTTGTTGTTTGCTTTGTGTCGGTGAGACAAAAAAATCACCTGCAAATTGCTGCCTAGTAGTAGGAGCGTAATCTTTTTATTGGTCCTCTCTTTTCGGTTTAGCCTGCTCCGATGGCGGTTGGCCATTCCTGTCGGGGCAAACCCCGATAGCTCAAAAAGAAGAAAGAAGAAAAAGAAATTGCGAGATCAACTTTATTCCTTCTGCCTTGCTTCCTCCAAGAGGGGAACAACAGAGGGGTTTTCCACCCTTGCGATATTAATCAAATCCACCCCATTATTGTTGCGCAATCCACTCACCCTGGCGCCATGCTTCAACAGCAACCTGCAGAGCTCTTTGGCTGGGTAAGGCCTAGTGTTAAACCCAAGGCCTGCGGGATACAA
>Ga0209935_1005176_pt1 | contig 11265 bp, 13 predicted proteins | sample ThiBio_1000_plan_2_FD_183958 | JGI IMG/M metagenome (GOLD analysis project Ga0209935, IMG submission 183958) | Wastewater bioreactor microbial communities from Cape Town, South Africa - Thiocy_cont_1000_plan (SPAdes) | ecosystem: Engineered > Bioreactor > Thiocyanate-remediating >... | reverse complement strand
GAGGGAAGAAGATGAATGCTAGAAACGTACCGTAGCACTTTGTTAACGATCCTATGATGGCCTCGAGCGCAGGCCCAACGAAGAATTCCTACTGGGCTCTCTCCCGCGCACTCGTGCTGGTTGCGAAAGGTGTCCCAGTGAGCCCTCCAACTTCGCGTCCTTTTCTGGGACATCTTCATTCCGCCAAACCAGCGAAGGTGAGCTGTCTGTTAAATTGTTGGGGGGGGAGTAAAGTTAACGTTAGGGTTTCTGCTGTTTGAGAGAAATGACCTTCCAGAGGATGTCAGATGACACAATGTTTCGCCACCTGTGACAGACGATCTCGGCACGAACAAGGCCAAAAGGATCCAAAAACGAGCAGATGTGCACGAGTACTTCATCAGGCACGTCACCTATCCATGAATAGGCTTCTTCCTCTGTACTTCGCCCACTCATATCCTGAACTCTATTAGCTGCTCAAACTGACCGCAAACACGAGACGTTGCATAGTTCGCGCCTGGTATCTCTGTTACAAGAAAAGTCTTGGAAACGCTTTTTGCAACAGAAAAAAGCTTGAAGGAAAACGGTACTTTTTATTGCTGACATCCACATAAGAAGAATAAATATTGGGTAATACTTGACCACCAGCAGGTTAACGGTGCTGTTCCGGAAGACGATTGGACTGGAACTTGAAGAGTCAAAGAGATCATTGAGGCATTCTTGACGAGTACGGTAAAGCTCTCAGCACCAAACAGGGTAAGATTGACTGGCACAGACCAAGCAAGAGAAGACGCAGCGCCTGGATAGAAGATGTTCTCCCACATGATGGATATGTTGGGACTGTAGAACTCCTTAACACTTCCAAGTGCACCCGCGAAGGAAGACACAGCACCACCAGCAAAGATGGTGACGTCCGCCGAGTTTCTCAGATCCTTGTTTATCACTAACACCCGCAATTGGTTGTCCCCCGCGCTCTGTTGTATAGTGGCAAGTACCGTGATAACGGGCAAGCCTGATTCATTCCCGCAAAGCGATATATTCGGCGAATCGAATGTCGGCGACACAACCGTTGAGTTGAGCAGGCTGACATCCTGAGCCAATATGCTCGAGAACTCCTGAAGGATGTGATAACTGGGCCTGGGCAATAACGTGGTGACGTTTTGAAGAACTGTGCCGAAGGTGACATCCTGACTCGAACTCCAGTAGTTGGCCATCAGGATATCGTCGCGTGAAGACAGGAACCGGATGACATCAGCAATATACAAGGCACCCAGGTACGATGTCGAGTCGAGGTAGTCGACGAACATTGTGTTGAGGTAGTTATATTCGGTCACAGCAAACGGGACATTCACATAGTCGGGTTGATATAGGGCCAGTGCTTGCCGAATGTTTTTCATGTCGGTTTCGATCGATTTGTAGGCCGCCATTGCTGCGAGATAGACCTCCTCCTGACTCACTGGAGAAGAAGCAAGAGGAAGGTAGGCATCATGTACCGAGATCGCGTCGAAAGGCTCGGTGAGGGTCTGAAGCACCATGTTGAGGTAATTCAACGGCCAGAAGGAAGTCACCCAGGTTTGTCCATTACGAACCGCTGTTGCCAACGGGATGCTGACTTTGATTGTTGGATCGACCGCCTTCATCGCCTTAATAAACTTGTTGATCGCAATCGCAGTGACATTGGGTAAGCGAGAAGGACTCCCATAGGGTTCATTACCAATCTCCCAGTAGAGAACTGGCCCAAGACGATTTCCTGTTTTAAAAATGTTATTGTAAAACAAAGCTTTCTTAGATATCTAAAAAGGAAACATACCCGTGTTTCTGGAGATCGGACGGATGATATTTGTGTAGTTCACCCAAGCGGCAGCCTCCTCTGCTGTTCCGTTAAAGATATTGACAGTTATGATAGGTTGTGCCCCAGAAAATTCGCAAAATTCCAAATATTCCAGAGTCCCAAAATAAACTATCTCCAGAGTACTATCAAAGGGGTTACCGCATAGCTGCCGTTCTGATAGATTCCTATTTACGAAGGCTAAAAAATCCCCCCCAAAAAGACCTCGAGGGGAAGATACCCTTGACCAGCTTGCCAGTTGAAAAGATCGGCATCGCTTCCTCCAGGATACCTATTTTGGGTTAGGAAGGAGACCGAGGAAGGAAGGATACCGAAAATACGAAGGCTTCAAGGCAGCTACAGCGTTGTAGAGTGGTTGCTGGGGGGTTGGGAAAGGTAACGTGGGGTTGCTGACAGGATCGACAAGCAAGCCATCGCCTCGCCCTCCCCACTCGACGTTATTGCCCATAAGACCATAAGGGGGATAAGCAGTTGCCCGTACCTCCCCCAACGTTATATTTGCCTCAAAGATCACATTTTGCCCATTCGACCTCGACCAAAGACAAAGCGAGATGAGCAACGTAAGGCAGACTGCTTGACTGGAAAGCATCTCCCGCTCCTCCTGGCGTCGCAGAGTTACTGTTGGAACAAGTAAAGGGGAATGAATGGATTTCCTTGCATCCAAAACCAAGCGCTCCAATGGCTGTGGTATTCTCGAACCGTAGTCATCATCGCCCTCAGGATGGTAATACCCCTCACGCCTCTATCGCCTTTTTCTAACTTACAATTGGTACTGTGATGTGATTAACAAGCTAGTTTTGTAGTTATAAAGTACAAACACGAATAATTTATTTCTGTACACCCGACGCAAGGTTAAGGTCTGCCTGCTGTGCAGCTTGTAACCGTTGTTGGTCTTCCCGTGCAAAATGGGAGTCCTTAGCATCGGGAAGTTGCACCGAGGAGTCAATCGAATGCGGCAACCCTCGATGGCGACCCAAAATGATACACGTAATGATCAGGAATTGACAAAACGGGTTCAACACCCCGGATAAAGAATAGTTTACGCCAGGATATCCTAATAATAAATAGAGAGAGAGATTTAAGAATGTGTGTAGGTAATAATACCGAGGCTACTAACCTATGGAGATGCCGCAGCCGCTGTATCCTGCTATGATTTCGAACAGGATATTAAATTGACTCAGGTTCGGATCGGTCTGTATGCGATCCCCTTCGATGATACAAATGATCAGCCACACAAAGAAGAGATAGATGGTATGTCGCCACAAAAAGTCCAACGTATGGGTCCACATCGACGGCTTTGAGCTCTCCTCCTCTTCCTCTAACTCGGCGTCGAGGATTTCGTTGTTTTTGTTTGGGAAGCCTTTCGCACTTCGTCGTTCCTCGTCTTGTTTCTGAAGTTCTTCCTCGCGAGCCTTCTGTTCGAGCACTCGCTGTTTGATTTTGTTCCAGCTTAAGTCAACTTTGATCGGCGCGCTGTCCAACACCTCGCGACCGGCAAGATCCCTTGTCACAGGGACCACGACTCGAGCATTTGGATTCGATCGTCTCATTAACACCACAGATGGAGCACCACTCACCCACATGGCACCTAACATCAACACTAAGCTAGCCTAAAAAGATAATTGTTAATTATTTTGAGAAGATTTTTTTGTATTGCTGTGTTGAATTTAAATTGTGATATTGTTGTTTTGGTGTGGTATAGTTGCAATACGTACTGGTCGAAGATTGGCAATAGGTAAAGTGTTGAAGCCAGTGTGGCGTGTATTCGATGTCGTAAACAAAGCATTAATGAATTTATCGCCGCCATCCAGATCGCTCAGGGTGTTGTTATATTCCAAACCAAAGAAAATGAAAAATTCAGTGATAGAGATCACCAAGAGGCTGACCACCAACCACAGCGTCTCCCTACAGGCAAAAAAAAAAAAGCCTTGAGGTTTGGCTCCTGCGCGTTCTTTCTTCTCCGTCCTCCCACTTCCAGGAACGAAAAAACTGAAAGAAAGAAGGAAGTTTGCGTACCGCACAGGAAAGAGGTATGAAGAGCAACGCCGTGGGTTGGTAAGGATATACTTCCAATAGCGCTTTTCGCTCCTCCAACGTACTTGTAAGAACATTAAGTTTTGAAACACATCTTTCAAATTAAACTTACGGGCTCGAACCACTCGGAAAGAAGTCCATACAATGATTCGCAAATTGATGGGATATGCAAGATCGCCACACATACTGACGAAGATGAAACAGAGAAGCAGAAACGGTTGGTTCTGAAGAGGGATGAGACCCGCGCCGCCCGGAAACAGCGAAAATCCTGTTTGATGAAAGGAGGATGCAACCTCGAAAAACGGGAACCACGCGGAGTTTACATCGTTCGTTGACAATATCTCTTCCGTGGTAGGTTGTGTGTTGACGTAGATGCCCACAACCATCCAATGAATTGCCTGAATGAGAAACCAATAGATCACAGGAATGAACACCAGACGCCGTAAAGCACCATATTCGGTTCGTGCTGTCTTCGATTGCAATATCGTCTTACGGCGCCGAAAAAAGAAATAGAGCCGCACCACCAACGGGATTGTCGATAGCAGCACTACACACCAAAACGGCACAAAAAAAAAACAAGAAAAGAAATGCGGTTAGGTAATTTCCTTCATCAGTCTAGCAACTTACCCACATTGCCACAAAACATAAGGAATAGCAAGATGACTTGCCCAGTGACCGTGAGATTAAATAAGTCTGCGGTGTAGAGCCCTATGTATTAATTGAGTTAGTATCTTTTTTTTTGTTTTTTTGTTGTTGTTTTTTTCCAACGGCTGTGCGCTTACCATCTTGTCCTAGAGAAGAAGAGGCGAAGAATAGGCCATCCAGCCATTGGATAGGATCCTCAGAGGTCTCTTGAGAGGCAAAGAGAATTGTCCCACCGATGAGGGCAGCTATCCATATATACAGAAAGTGTAACCGGAAATAGTTCAAGAAATGTGTCTTTTTCCACCGTGCTTTCAAAATGCGTATCCAGTACCGCAGGTACGTCGCCATAAACTTTATCGCCTTTTGGCCTCGTGTGCGTTGAGCAACGGCTGCTTCAGGGTCAGCCTCTTCTTCAGCACCGAGGGAACACTTGCGGCACAGGCAAGGCGAGTCATGAGAACCACTCTCTGCTTCGCTATGGAGATCTGACTTCTCTGCGTCTGTTCCCTCCGTGTTGTCATAGTCGTCGGCCCTAGGACTAGACGAGCTCGCAGAAACAGATCTCATATGGTTCGTTTCTTTCAATTCCATTGTTTTATGAAACTCTCCTCAATCACCCCACTTGCTTCCTCTTCCCCTTGCGCGTCCAGCTTGTGAAAATGATGACGAAGAAGGGGCTCAATAACCCCTCGCTAGCGAGACATACGCAAACGACCACGAAAACTGCCACCGCCAAGAGGGGAGGAAGAACTTGGTTGTCGACCCAAAAGTTCCCGAGATTTCTTTCGAAGATCTGCGCTTGCCGTTGCTATTCCTTGCCCAAAATTTTTCCTTTTCTACCCACCACATGACGCAAATCGAAGAAGCTGTCACAAAACGACGGTACGCACAGTTGGTCCATCGCCTGTCGTGGTAATCAGCTTGCCAATACGATCACCCCCAACCAGCTTCCGCAGCTTCGGTGCCCTTTGTTGTTGGATGACAATCACTGGTTGCTGCTTCGCTGCAATTTTGCCTCTTGCCACCGCCGCTCTCTTATCGCAATGCCGTACAGAGTAAGCTATCTAAGGAGGAACTGAAGTGTTACCATGAGGAATACGGGCCAGTAGCGACCTTCTGCTCTTTCAGACTGCGCTTTAACCATCGTACAATTGGCGCAGAATGCAATTCAGCTCTTCTGCTTGCCGTATCTTGAGCTCGCGCCAACAGGCCTATTGGTAGCATGACATTGGCGAGGAAAGAGGAATGGTAGTTCTGGGTGACTATGAGGATTTCTGCAAAGTTCCGCCCACTAATCGCCACCAACGATGTACGGAGAGCGGCCTGCTGGGAATTCGAGAGCTCATGAGGAGTTGCATAAAGATCGAGAATGAAGAGGCATCCATTCTTCCTTGCGGCAATTTCGTCTCTTCGCGAAGGTATTCGTTTTCGGCCAACAAGTAATTGCGATACAGCGCCTTCTTCTTCATCCACGTCGTCCATCTCTTTAAGAAATAATGGACAGACACAGAAATCCTTCACTTTATTTATCGTTGGTTGTGAAGTCATTTGCTAAATCCACCAGTATTTCATGCTCTCATACAGACTGGGAAGGCTTGAGAAGCAAATCTTGCCTTTGCTCTCTGCATACCAAAAACATCTTAATTAAAGCCGAATGCTCGTAGAAATCTCGCTAAAATTAGCATCTTAAAAAGGAAATTTTGTGCTTGCTTGGCTCCGCGACTGTTGCTTACTATCCCCGCTGTTATAAAACGCGCGTACTGCAATGCTAGTTGCTCGTTCTACCTGACATTTATGTCTATCCTAGCGCCATGCAAGCACAAGACAAAACCACCACACCGCACCAGGAAGAACTGCAACTTGTTCATGCCCGCTACCGGCAACTTCTACTGCACAAAGAACAAACTTTGACAGAGCTGCGGAGCCGGCTTCTTGAGTATCGGGAACAGCAACTTCGGGTCAAGGTCACTCTGCTGTCTCTGTTAGAAAGACGAAGAGAGCTTGCTATCAAACGCGAACGACGGCTTGAGAAACGAAATGATTCTAGGTACCAAACGATTTCCTCCGACCCAGAGCAGATCCTCAAAAAGCCTTCCAATCTACACGCCAGAATTCTCCCTGCCTCATCTTTACTCTCACTGGGGGTGCCCCTTCCCACTTCGAAGCGGGCATCACCTCCCAAGTCTCCAGAGAAGAAAAAGCGCACATGCCGGATGAAATGGGTGCCCTACCCTAAGAATGCTGACCCCCCAATTTGTAAATAATATGTTCAGGGGAGTATCTGTACAGTAGTCCCATTTTGTATCAACCGGAATAAAAAGCAATGACAAGAAGCAGATTATGGAACGAAAGTCCTTGCAAGCAACTTTAACAGCCGGACAATCCACAGCGCCAAGAAAGTGAAGTACGGCCAGGGTCCATTCTTCATGCGAATCCACTTCAGTACGTGCTCATGGCCTCCGAAGAAAGCCACAACAGAGACAAACCTACTCAAGGGACAACCATTCTCTGTCGCGTAGCTCAATACATCAAGGTGACCTCCCATAGCCGCTGAGCTGCAAGTACTCGCATCCCATTCACAACCGTTTTCTCTGGCCCACTTCACCACCGCATAATGGCCCGCCCTTGCTGCTCCCGAACACGTTTTACTATCCCAATCACATCCCTTCTCTCTTAACCACTTCAACACCTCAAGTTGACCTCCTTCCGCAGCATACCGACAGGTGTCCTCATTCACCGGACACCCATTTTCGGTCGCCCACTTCACAACTTCAATGAGACCCCACTGGGCTGGGAAACATAGAGTTAAGGAGCCCCAAGGACAACCATTTTCTCTCAACCACTTCAATATCTCTAGTTGATTCCCCATAGCTGCACAGGAACAAGTACTGGCACTCCAGGCACACCCATTTTCTCTTAGCCACTTCAGTACCTCAAAGTGGCCCTTTTGCGCTGCGGCTGAGCAAGCATTCTCATCCCATTGGCACCCATTCTCCCTCGCCCATTTCAACACTTCAAGATGACCCCCGCTGCACGTTCTAGAATCCCAAGGGTAGTCATTTTCTCTCAGCCACTTCAACACCTCAAGGTGTCCCCCTCGAGACGCATTGGAAAACGCTGACGCAGAGCAGGGATACCCGTTCGCGATTAGCCACCTCAATATCTTCAGGTTATCCCCTCTTGCAGCATACCCTATAATGTATTCAGCACAGGGACACCAATTCGCCATCAACCACTTCAACACCTCAAAATGTCCCCCTTTTGCTGCCTTAAGGCATGCCATGTCGTCCCATCGACATCCACTCTCTCGCAACCATTTCAACACCTCAAGATATCTCCCTCTAGCAGCGCTAGCACAAACATCGGAATTCCATGGGCATCTCATATAGCCACTCAACCATCGCTCTCGAAGCAGCGACAAACATGAACTGATTAAATGGGCACCCTTGTTGAACGAGCCATTTCAACAGTGACAGAGACCCTCTTCTGGCCACAGTACTCGCAACTGCACTCCTCTTCCGCTCCGAAAGTGTCGAAGAAAACATCACCCTGTCCAAGCGAAGCTTATTTTGTGGCAGATGAATCACGCGTGCGGGAATGAGGTCTCTCCATTGCTTACATACTAATCGACACACGATTGGTGTTACCCCATCTTCTAACATAACTTCGTGAAGAAGAATCATACCGACTAGCTCGGGAGGTAAGGTCGCCAAGGCCTGTTTTGCGTTCTCCTCCATCAAAATGTTTCTTACGTTCTTCGAAAAGAGAAAAAGATTGTATTGTACGCTAGTCCTCTGTCACTTGAGCTTACAGAGACACGCCGCTGCCACTCTCACCGGTCAACCTCCTCCACCGCCATTTCTTCACCGCGATCACCACACAAATGACAACCGCGAGCAAAATAAATGAGATAGGAATGACCAGAGCAATCAACGAGAGGAGAGGCAAAAGGTTGGTGGACCCTCCATCGCCTGAGGAAGTTGAAGAAGAGCCCTGGAGGACCGTCGAGAAGTCCGGATCGTAGTGGAGGCTATGCTTGAAAAACGGGAAATGGAGGGTCAGGTTGTAGACGCTCTCGTTGACCTGCGCGAAGGAGAAGTTGATTGCGGTGGGCACGTTGTCAACCAACGCGAAATGGAGGATGCGAACGAAGGTGACGCTGAAGGTGCCCGACGTGAGGGTGTAGGTTGTGGAGGTGTTGTCGGTGGCGGTGTTCATCGAAGTGACTGCGGGAGACACGTTGACGTCAACGCTCATCACGAGGGTACTGGTGTCGGTTGTGAAGTTCCACGCGTCGAGGTCGACTTGGAATTTGAGGGTGCCGGAGGTCACCGGGAAAGACGCTCCCGCACTCGCCAGAGTTCGATTGGATTTGAAGAGTGTATAGATCAGATCCAAGTCATTATCCTAATTTAGGGTAGGTCTGAGGAATTCGAAATAGGTAAGTGAAAAGTATTACCCCAGATTGCAACCCAAATTGAACTTTCTGATCTCCGCTCGCGTCGGTGGTTTGATTGACGGTGTATCCTGTTATAGGAAAAGGGAATCCTCCCACCACGCTTGAATTCGATGCAACCTCGAAGATCCCCTGCGGTAGCACGTTGACTTTCGCTGTCTCTGTAGTCGTATTTGTTGAATTGGTGATGCCTGTGTAAAAGAGAGAGAGAGAGAGAGAGAGAGAGAGAGAGAGAGAGAGAAGAGAGAGAGAGAGAAGAGAGAGAGAGAGAGAGAGAGAAGAGAGAGAGAGAGAGAGAGAGAGAGAAGAGAGAGAGAGAAGAGAGATGAGAGAGAGAGAGAGAGAAAGAGAGAAGAGAAAATTATTTTAGTTACAACTTGCAACAAAATATAACAGTACAAACCTATTACGGAGTAAAGAACTTGAGGGGACCTGCCAATGAAGGTGAGGGATGTAGTTGCTCCCTGGGAGGCATTGGTCGATGCCTGAAAGAAGACATTCGACCATTTGTATAGATAGGCTGAGGAGATGACCCAGAGAGCATTCGAAATAGGATCATAAAGCGCCTTCTGCGGTGCGCTCACATCGCCATTAAGATCAAAGCTGCTTGACCCCCACAAGCCAATCGGCAGTTCGTTCGAAGTCGTCGGAGGACCGGGATAAAGCATCGCGTAGTTCAGCTCGCCATTCGCCATGAAAATGTCTCCGTTGGGTGCTGTGCTGATGCCGTTCGGAGTGAGGAGGTTGCCAACAGAGACTATACTGTAATTGAAGTCCGGGCTGACGACCGCCGTTTGCAACAGGCTCTGTGCTGAATAGAATATCTGCAAAAAAAATAGTGGCTAAGAAAAGAAAAGAAAAGAAAAGAGAAGAGAAGAGAAGAGAAGAGAAGAGAAGAGAAGAGAAGAGAAAGAGAAGAGAAGAGAAGAGAAATAGAGAGAGAAAGAGAGAGAAATAGAATACCACGGCTATCCCAACATTCACATAAAGCCCAAATCTATCAGCCGCAAGATAATATCCAAGATTGCCAATTGGACCGTTTGCGTTACTTGTAAGATTTTCTTGGCCCACCACACCAACAGCGCTTGCGCCAACAGAGAGCGAAGCTAAATTCCCAAACCGAAGAACTCTACACATTTTCAAATGAAGAGAGTGAACTAACAGCAAAAAGGAGAAGGGGAGGGGAATATCACAAACCGGTTATTTCCTTGATCATAAACCCAGAGTGATCCGCCACTAACTGCCACAGCGCAAGGATAATTCATCGATGCGGGACCTAACCCAGTGCCCGTGCTGGTCATATTAGGTTGCCCGAGGGCCCCATCGGGAGGGGTTGAGGAGGATGGTATGGAGTTCCACCAGACCACTCTGTTTTGATTTGGAAGTGCGATAAAAATCTTTCCGGTCACAGGGTCTAAGGCAACCCCGTCAAGTAACGTAGTTACCCCAAAGGAAGATACAGGCGTAGTGGTCGTACTGATGGAATCAACAGGTCCGAAGTTGAGGACCAGTCCCGCAGAGCTGTTGGCCACAAGAAGTGATCGCGTTGCGGGATCGATAATCATGTCCGAAAAATGGCTAAGTTGATAAAAATTTGAGAAGTCCGGAGGCTGTGCTTGTTGCGCTATTAATACTGCTGGAAAGAGAAGAACCACCACCCAACCAAGCCATAACGACCGCATTTGCATCTGTTCCCCGTTAGCTTGCAAGGTGCTCGTTTGAAAAAGTAATTTCATTCTATTGATTTTGATTTGATTGACGTTCCTGAAACTACCATCCGTCAAACGTCGCACCCGTAACTTGGTTGCGTTGCTTGCTTGAGCAACGGGTGCTATCTTGCTGTCCTATTCGAAGCCATCTGGAATTACGTCCCAGAAAGGGCAATCCTGTATCCTTTTCGAGTAAAGCCATCTAATAGCCCGAAACCGTAATTTGCGCTCTAAGAGCGGGTAAAGAAAGCACTATGCTCAAACATATTACATGTTAGGTCTAGCGCACTTGTAAACCCTCAAGGGCAACAAAAAATAAATACAATCAACCCTGGGCCATTACGCTTCCTCTCCTTCAAACTTCTCCTTTGTACATCACCGACTCCCCGGCAGTAACTTGTCCAATATACAATGCACTGTTGTGTGCCGCCAGCTCATGCTCGACGTCAATGGCAGACGCAATCTCCTCTACCACTTGCCCCTTCTTTAACAATCTCCACAATAATACCCCCGTCCCAGCAGCTAAAAGCGCGGCTCCTCCTCCACCAACAGCTGCGAATATTTGATGAGAGCGAGCAAAAGAGAGAGAGAGA
>Ga0209935_1005175_pt1 | contig 11266 bp, 17 predicted proteins | sample ThiBio_1000_plan_2_FD_183958 | JGI IMG/M metagenome (GOLD analysis project Ga0209935, IMG submission 183958) | Wastewater bioreactor microbial communities from Cape Town, South Africa - Thiocy_cont_1000_plan (SPAdes) | ecosystem: Engineered > Bioreactor > Thiocyanate-remediating >... | reverse complement strand
ATCGTCTGGCGCTTGACCTGCTTGATGGCTACAAAGCCACCGGCACTAATGTTGACACCTTGGTACACGGCGCCGAAGCCTCCTTTACCGAGACATTCTCCGAGTTGCTGATGATAGCGATACCGCGTTCGTTAGTGAGAGAAACGCCGACCACGCAGGCGAGAACGAGAGAAGAACACCACAGTGTGAACTCCCCGAGGCATTGAGGGCTCATTGAGCACCACAACCACCAACAGCAGCAGCAACAACAACCAGCAGCAACGTACGTAGTCGCCAATGATGGTGGGCTGGCTCATGGTTGCCTACCGCAGATATCACGACGCACTCCTCTCGAACGAGAGCGCGCGAGAGAGAGCGAACGAGAACGCGAACGAGAGAAGAATGAACGAGAACTATACACGACCGACTATGAGCCCAAGAGATAGAGATAATAAACCACGCGCGACCCAGAGAGCCAGCGAGGGAGAGAGCGAGAGCGAGCGCCTCTGGTGTCTCGGGGTGTGTTGTGTCGGCGTGTGTGTGAAGGACGAGAGGAGAGCGAGCAACAACCTGAGGACCGCCCCACTGCTTTGGACATTGTGAAAAAGCGCCCGGCATCTCGATCGCTCGCTCAAGCTCTCAAGGCTCTCGCGCGAGTAAGGATGGCGGTAAGCTCCAGACTTCTTGATCAGTGCTCGGTCTCAGAGGTCGCTCCTTCGCTCCTTCGTTGCCTCAGTGTCTTGCTGCTCCTCTCCCGCTCTCCTGCTCGCGCTCTCTCGCTCTCGTGCGTGTACACCACTGAGTCGGAGCATACCGCAATGGAGGGGCGCGGTGGCGGTGGCGGTGCGATTCGTCGTGGACGACACGAGTACCGTACCAACAAGCCATACGAGCGCGTACGTCCTCATACTCACTCTCTATCCATCCCTATCGATGCCTCTCTGACTCTCTCTGCTCTCCGTGCAGCCGGCGGCTCAAGCTGCTACGCGACCCACCAAACCTACGCCACAGGATCATGACAACCAATCCACGCCCAACTCCTCAGAGAGTGGCACGGGCTTGATTTCGCGCGTTGCCAACTTCTTCAGCTGGCTGGGCAGTCCCGCCAAGGCTGCTGCACCAGCGCCCACGTCGCCGAGCACCGCCGACTCCTCCGCCGACGGTCCTTCGGCTTCGAATGGCACCACTGCACTCCCCAAGTCGACCTCACGTTCGTTTGTGGTTCCCTTGGTTCCACCGCCGTCTACCACCACTGGCGCGAGCTCGACATCGTCACCGAGCATTGGCGAGAGCTCCTCCACGCCCACGGTACATTACTGAGTTCACTGCCTTGCCTTGCTTTACCAGCCCCCTCACCGCCTTGCGCGCTCTCTCTGCCCTCTCTCTCTCTCTCTCTGTCTCTCTGTCTGTCTGGATAGGTTGTTCGCGTTGATGATATCGCCAAGTTGATCGAAAACACGCCGGGTAGCATCTCGCAAGCCGAGTTCGAGCGAATTCAAGCCGCGCTGCTCAAGCGTGTCGAGGCTTCTGCTGCTGCTGCTCCTGCTGCTGCTCCTGCTGCTGCTCCCACTGCCACGCCTGCTGCACCTCCCAAAGCCTTTGTTGCTCCGCAGACAGGCCTGGTGTCTCCCGTCCGCCCGGTGGCTCGTCGTGGCCAGGTGGCTACTCCTATCGATGTCGTGCGCACGTTCTTGCACAAGCAGCCGCCAGGCCCTGGCCGCGACCGCACACCTGCCCCTGCTACTTTCACTCCTCGTGCTGCTGGCGCGATCGGCACCTCGTTCTCGGCCGCTGCAACTCCGCATCTTTATGACGCGCCAGCGTATGCCGACACTCACTTTGAGCGCACCGAGCCGTACTCGAGTGGCCGTGTTGCTCGTGTACGAGACCCCTACTACTTTGGCACGCCAATGTCCATCCCAGGCCGCCAATCCCTCGGTGCTGCTGATACCACCACCACCGCTCGCCAAGGCCAAGATCGAAAGCGTGGTCGCGCCACGTACGAAGACGATGCCGACTACCTTGCCAGTTCTCGCGCACGTCCCGCCGTCCCGTCGCGCACCGAGACCGCCGAACCTTCGAGCAAGCGCAGGCGCCTTGGTGTCACGACCGCTGTTGGTGTAGGCGGCTATGCCAGCCATACGGCGCAGCGAATCCTCAAGACTTTGGATGAGATGTCGTCTCCCCTTGTGGTATGTGCACGAGAGAGAGAGAGAGAGAGAGTCTGGTTCGATCTTACCCACCAGTACATGCGTATCATCTGTAGGTTGCCAGCCCTTCTTCCGCAAGGCACCGTGCTGCAGCGGCCACGGCCACTCCTGTTCGCACCAAGGAGCCAGCCTCTCGAGCCGTTCCATCGCCCAAGATTGCTCCGCCCAAGGCCAAGGCTGCAGTCGCTGCTGCCGCCGCGCCCAAGGCCAAGCCCAAGGCTACACCCGCCGTTGCTCCTGCTCCATCCAAGGTTGCTGCACTCCAAGCCAAGGCCAAGGCTGCGCCTGCGCCCGCCGCTTTTGCTGCTTCTCCCAAGCCATCTGCGGCTTCCAAGAAGACTGCCACGAATCTCGCTTCGGTACGAAGGCCTGTCATTGACCTCGACAACGACGACGATGCCGACCTCGAGCAAGAGGAGCTACACCCCATCGACGAAGAGGAGGAGGAGGAGGAACAAGGAGACGACGTGGCGGATGTGGAGGAGGAAGAGCCAGCTGAGGATGATGAGGAACAACAACAAGATGAGGATGAGGAGGAGGAGGAACGAGAAGACGACGACGACGACAATGACGACGAAGTGGAACAGCACGAGGCAAGCGCGGATGACGACGATGACGACGCCGAGCCAAACGCTCAACTCTCATCGGATGACGACAGCCCCGTTGCTACCACCAACGAGCCTGTGAAGCAACCGCCTACCAAGGCTACACCTGCGACGGCCGTACCTTCGTTCGGAGCCTCGATCGCTGCTTCGCAGAGCCGATTCTCGAATCCCGCTCCCGCTGTCGCGAGCTTGCAGCTACCTACGTTTCCATCAAGCTCACCCACCTTGTTCTCCGCTGCTGCTGCTGCTTCCTCTTCCTCTTCTGCCTCCTTCGCCGCTCTACTCAAGTCGCCCGTTGCCGCCCCTGTCGCTTCGACTCTCAGCAGCGCCGATTCAACTGCCGATGCCGCCAAGAAGCAAGAGGCCGAACGCAAGGAACGAGAGGAGAAGGAACGCAAGGATCGAGAGGAGAAGGAACGCAAGGATCGAGAGGAGAAGGAACGCAAGGAGAAGGAGGAGAAGGAGCAGCAGAGCAAGGCTGCCGACAAGGCCGCTGAAGCTGTAGCTACCAAGCCTGCTCCTTTCGCAAGTGGCGCCATCTCTTTCGGCTCCGCCACGCCGGTCAAGTTCTCTGGCCTCACGACCTCGTTCAGCTCCGGCTTCGCTCCCGCTACGGCTGCTGCCGCCGCCGTCGCCAGTACCGATGCCGACAAGGACAAGGACAAGGACACGGACAAGGACACGGATGCCGACAAAGCCAAAGGCAAGGATGCTGACGATGGAGCTGCCAAGACGGCAACCGAGGAGCCGAAGAAGCCCGCTACGCCAACCTTCGGCTCGGGTATCCCGACCTTTGGTGCTGCCACCGCCAAGAAGGACGATGCCGACACCTCAACCACTGGAACCAAGCCTGCCATTACCTTCGGAACCGGCGCTACACCGACCTTCGGCTCGGGTATCCCGACCTTTGGTGCTGCCGCCGCCAAGAAGGACGATGCCGACACCTCAACCACTGGAACCAAGCCTGCCATTACCTTCGGAACCGGCGCTACACCGACCTTCGGCTCGGGTATCCCGACCTTTGGTGCTGCCACCGCCAAGAAGGACGATGCCGACACCTCAACCACTGGAACCAAGCCTGCCATTACCTTCGGAACCGGCGCTACACCGACCTTCGGCTCGGTTATCCCGACCTTCGGTGCCGCTGCCACCAAGAAGGACGATGCCGACACCTCAACCACTGCAACCAAGCCTGCCATTACCTTCGGAACCGGCGCTACACCGACCTTCGGCTCGGTTATCCCGACCTTCGGTGCCGCTGCCACCAAGAAGGACGATGCCGACACCTCAACCACTGGAACCAAGCCTGCCATGACCTTCGGCTCAGGTATCCCAACCTTCGGCTCAGGTACCACACCGACCTTCGGTGCCGCTGCCGCCAAGAAGGACGACACTCCCAAGACAGCCGAGGCTCCTGCCGCGAGCTTGCCAAGCTTTGGTGCTTCGACTGCAAGCTCTCCCGACAGCGCATCGGCCAAGCCTTCCCTGCCGTCCTTTGGAGCTGCCGCCACACCGATATTTGGAGCTGGTGCGAGTGCCGCTAGCGACAAGCCTACGCTCCCCTCCTTCGGCTCAGCATCAGGCTTCGGCGCGAGCTCCTCCTTCACTCCTGGCGTGAGCTCCACCTTCACTCCTGGCGTGAGCTCCACCTTCAAGACCACCGGTGGTGACAAGGACAAGCCTGCGATTCCAAGCTTCGGTGCACTGCCGGCCTTCGGCTCAACGCCGGCCTTTGGCGCCAGCGCGGCGAGCTCTTCAGATGACAAGGGCACCAAGGCTCCACCTGCCTTCGGCTCCGGCGCTACGCCAACCTTCGGTTCGGGTGCCACACCAACATTCGGCTCAGGTGCCACACCAACATTCGGCTCGGGCACCACACCGACATTCGGCTCGGGCACCACGCCAACCTTCGGCTCAGGCGCCACGCCAGCCTTCGGCTCAGGTGCCACACCAACCTTCGGCTCGGGCACCACACCAACATTCGGCTCAGGCGCCACGCCTGCATTCGGCTCAGGCACCACACCAGCCTTCGGCTCAGGCACCACGCCTACATTCGGCTCAGGCACCACACCAGCCTTCGGCTCAGGTGCCACGCCTGCATTCGGTTCGGGTGCCACACCAGCCTTCGGCTCAGGTGCCACGCCTGCATTCGGCTCGGGTGCCACACCAGCCTTCGGCTCAGGTGCCACGCCTGCATTCGGTTCGGGTGCCACGCCTGCATTCGGCTCAGGCGCCACGCCTGCATTCGGTTCGAGCACCACACCAGCCTTCGGCTCAGGCGCTACGCCTGCATTCGGCTCGGGCGCCACGCCTGCATTCGGCTCAGGCGCCACGCCTGCGTTCGGCTCAGGCGCTACGCCAACGTTCGGCTCAGGCGCTACGCCAATGTTTGGTTCAGGTTCGGCGCCCACTTTTGCAGGCGCCACGCCAGCATTCGGCTCGCAAGCAAAAGCGTTCGGCGCTGGAACAACTCTCGGTGCACCAGGAGGTCAACCTGCGGCCGAGTTCGGCCAGGCAGACGACCCGGCTGCCATCCAGCGACGACCCAAGAAGAAGGCAGCCAGAAAGTAGAGCGCTGCCTGCCGTCAGCATGTGCCGAGCGATAGTCGTCGATAGCACACGAGCACGCCACACACGCACGCAACACACGCACACGAACACCCAACGAACTTGTAGAGTAGAAGAGAGGCTCGAGTAAAGCCGAGCGGCTGTGTTTACACCTTCACTTGTTGCTTGTTGCCCTGCTCGCTGCTGCTGCTGCTTGCTCTCCCTCTCCCCCGCTCGCTCGCTCGGCCACAACACGATGAGTCGGCTACAACGCAAGCGCCGCTCACCCGATGTGGCGTTCGAGGTCGTGGTAGGCACCTATGATCAAGTGCTGCATGGCTTTCAGTTCCTCGCGCAAGCGCCGCGTCGTCTCGCTGCGCCGTCGATCGACTCTGATACCGACAACGACAACGACGACAACGACACCAACAAGACCAAGCACTCTGCGGCATCGGATACCGACGACTCGGATGGCGCCTCGTCTAACGCCAACGCGAGCGACGACGAGCTGCAGGTGACGGCTGCTGACCTGGACATTGAGAGCGAGTCCGAGGAGAAGCTGAAGCAGATCCTGCGCGTACGACGATCGCTCGACAAGACGTCGCGCCTGCGACGCGTCTTCATCCATGGCGGCGTGCACATGAGCTCGATTCGATGTCTGGCCGTGTCACGCAAGGGAGGCTTGCTATCGGGAAGTGCCGATCAGACCATTAGGTAGCGAACGACATGTGCTGTGTGTCAGCGAGCGAGCGCGACCTGGCTAATATCTCGCTGCCTCTCCCTCTCTCTCATATGGCGACCGCGTACTGCAGGGCGTACGACCTCAAGAAGAAGGTCGAGGTCGGTTGTTTGCTGCAGCACGATGGCAAGATCACGGACCTTGAGTTTGCGAGCAACGGCAAGTGGGCCGTGTCTGCTGCCACCGATGGCAAGCTCGTTCTCTGGCGCACGCAGGTTGGTATTACTACAACTGCTACTGCTACTGAATCATTCGTTGTCGATGCGATCCGATGATTGATTGGATTGGATTGGATTGGATTGGAGTAGGACTGGGTACCAGCAATGACATTGGATGCGCACGATGAAGGTTCGGAGGTCGTGCTCTCGATCCATCCGTCATCGCGAATGGTTCTCTCGCTCGTTCGCGACGACGTGACACGACTGCAGAAGAAGGCGCACCAGCAGCAGGCGGCGCACGCCAAGAGCGCCAGCAAGCACGCCGGCTCGGCTGCCGCGCCTCCGACTGCCTCGTGTGGATTCTCGCTCAAGCTGTGGAGTCTGCTCAATGGCAAGTGCGCCTTCCAGCGACGACTGGAGATACCGCTGCCGAGCGGCGGCCGTGGCGGAGCGATGGCCGCCATTCGTGCCATCTCGCCGCTGGCGGTCGTGTCGCCGCCGTTGCTCGAGTGGTCCGAGTCTGGCAACTCGTACGCCGTAGCGAACATCTCGTCGGTCTTGTTGTATAACGCCGAGGTACGAGAGCGAGCGCAGTTCACGAGTGCGTGCATAGATGCTCGCTGATGCTGACTCGATTCAATCTCAATGACCAACCTCATTCCCTCCAGACTGGAGAGTTGAACGTGCGAATCGAAGCCGACTGGCCCATTCTCTCGATGGCATTCGTGGGAGTACGTGACGTGACAGCGCTCTTGCTCGTGCGCTTGTTCTCTCGATCGCGCGCGCTGATCGTATCTCCACACCCACACCCACACCCACACAGGACTCGTACCTTGCAATCGGCGACGAGAAGGGCCATGTGCAGGTGTTCAATGTCGAGAGCGGTAAGCAAGTGTGCGAGCTCGAGCAACACAAGTCGCGCATCAAAGGCATCGGATTCGTTCGCGACTCTGACTCGTCTGGCCTCGGTGGCTTCCTTGTGAGCGCCGGCTCGGATGGCGATATGGTCGTGTGGGATATGCACCAGGTCGACGTTGCCGAGGGCTCGGTCGTGCACGTTGCACTGAGTGACGCAGCGGCTCGCTACAAGATCTCGGGCCGAATCACGTGTCTCGCAGTGTGGTCGCGAGCGCCGGTACCTGAACCAGCGACCACGAACGCGAGCGCTGAAGCTGCAGACGAGGCAGCCGACGATGCCTCGAGCACGGCTCCCGCTGCCGCCACCACAACCTCGACGAGCGACAATGCGAAGAAACGCAAGCGCGAAGCCGCCAAGAAGGTCGCAGAGATTCGAAAGCGGCAGCTGTTGAATGCAGCTGAGCCTCTCGCTCATGTCGATGAGGACGAGGACGACGAGGACGACGAGGACGAAGAAGACGCGCGTGCACACCAACATCCAGCCAAGCGACAAAAGACGAAGCCCAGCAAGCTTGCCGATGACGAAGAGCAGCAGGAGGAGCAAGCCGCGAAGCCAGTGCGTGGCGCCAAGAGCAAGGCCACGGTTGCCAAGACCACAACCAAGACCACAACCGCGACGACGACGAAGAAACCGACGCCAGCTCTCGTACAACAGGCCCCGCTCGGCGTTGTGTCATTCGAGACCAAACCCAAGCGCAAGAACAAGCACAAGAACTGGAACCGCGGTGGCAAAGGCAAGTGAGTGTACGACGACGACGACATCGAATGCCCTCAGTTTTGAACGCTGTAGAGGGTGAATCGCGATGCGAGCGAACGAGTAAGCAATACAAGATCGATATAATGGCATACAAGCAAGAGGGAGGAGGGAGGTATATTGATATCTACATTGATACACATGCTCAGTGCTCAATATCCATGGCACCGTCGTCGATGACGCGGTCTTGCGAGGTGGACGACGACGACGACGAGGACGTCGAGGACGAGGAAGTAGTGGTCGTGGTCGTTGCGGTCGAGATCGCGGAACAGAGACCGATCGCCCGTGGCGCTACAGCAGCCGAGAAGTCGTCGGTGAGGAACAGCGAAGCATCGTGGTCGTTGTAGGCCGTGGTGTTGGCGAGGTCGGAGGAGCTGTAGCGACATCGCTTGGCCTGTGGCACCAGCGTGTCATCGTCGTCCTCGTTGTTGTTGTTGTCGTCGTCGTAGGTGTGGTCGTTCGCCTGGAACTCGCGGCTCGATGAAATGTGACATCGCTGCAACGCTGTGCCTTCGAGAAGTGAGGTCGCTCGACGGCTGCCGTGGAGCAGCGACGATGAACAGTAAGCGCCCAAGGACGAGGAAGCCGCGGTGGTGCTCGTGGTGGTGCTCGTGGTGGTGCTCGTGCATGGGACAGCACTCGAACAGCAGGATGTCGATGAGGACGACGACGAGGATCGGTGAGCGTCGGCGCTGAGGCTGCGCTTGCGCTTGAGCCGTGGCCGCATCCAGGTCGAGCACGGAGCCGTGGACATGTCGGCGCTGGAGGCCGCACTCGGGTTGCGCGAGACGTAGTGCAGATGGAGCGTCGACTCCTTGCCGATCGAGTAGCTCTCGAGCGTGCGGTTGTCGTCGAGCACGCGGCCTTCGCTGCGCAGGCGCTGCAGCGACGGCGGGATGCCTTGCTTGAGACAGATGCGCATCTTGACGAGCAGGATCGTGTCGACGATCGTCACTCGCAACGTGATGGTCTTGCCTTGTGGCAAGCGCACAAAGATCTGAGGCGTGAAGCTCGAGCGCGAGAGACTGCTCGGGTCGTCGTTGATGCTGCTGTCGGTCAGTGAGCCGAGCAAGTCGCGAGCCAATGGAGGCAGAAGCAGCTGAGGTTCATCGTCTTGGTGGTGGTGGTGTTGTTGTTGGCGAGCGAGACTGTGGAGTTGGAGGCTACCCGAGATCGAAGTCGGAGAAGGAGGGTGGGAGGATGATGACGATGAGGATGATGTCGATGGTGATATCGATGGAACTGGCGTTGGTATCATCAATGGCGAAGCCGATGACAACGATGATGGTCGCGATGATATCGATGGCGGAGGAGCATTCACGAGGCTCGAGATATACTGTTGGTGGTTCGTCGTCTGCTGTTGATAGTGGAGCTGGGTATCTCGCGCCGAGTGTAGCTCGGGAGCGCTCTCCCACTGCAGCGTCGAGAGTAGCGACGACGACGACGACGAGGGCGCGATGGCGCCGCGACGTTGTCGCTTGCGCGCGGATGCGAGCAAGGTCGCTGACTCGTCCTCGAGCGTCAACGAACCATATCGTGCCGCTATCGGAGCAAATACCGATGATGACAATGAAGAGGATGGCAGGAGCGATAAGGAGAGTAATGACGTGGTCCCCGAGAAGGCTAGGGATGATGCGGAGAATGAGGGGGAGGGTGTGCTTGACGATGGTGTGGCGCTCGTGCTCGGCGCAGGAACAGTGACCGACGATGGCGCGAGCAGCGCCGGCGAAGGGACTGTAGTGCCACAGCCTTCGAAGGCGAGATCAAGCTTGCGTTTGCCGCAGGACTTGAGTCTGGTCGTGGTAGAGATGGTGCTTGTGGTCGGTGTGGCTGTGGCTGGGGGTGCGTTGCTGCGTTGTTGTTGTTGTTGTTGCCACACACGAGCGACAGCCATCTGCTCTCGATCCTTCAACAAACCACACCGCCTTTGGTACTGCTTACGTGCCTAGCGCGTGAGATGCTGGTGGTGGTGGTGGTGATGGAGGGGCAGGGGAGGGCGAGAGGAGAGAGCGAGGCCGGGCTGAGCGAGGGAGGGAGGCAGGCACAGCAAGAGGAGCGCGCAGCAGACGGCAACGACAACAATGACGAGTCTGCCGAGCGAACGACGGCTTTTCGTCACAGCAGGCGCGATGCGCATTCAGCGCCTGATTCATCATCTTCGAGAGAGGTTCGCGCATCAGGCGAGAGGTACTTCTTTGGTTTACAGTGGATGGTGCGTGGCCATGTAGCAGAGGCGCTTGTGTTCGTCCTTGGTAACGATACGCTCGATGATCTCGCCCGTGCCTCGTACGGTTCGTGGACGACCTGATTCAGGGTCTGATGATAAAGGTAAGACATTCGCTCACATCGAATCGATATCGCTCGTACCATAAACCGTGGAGATGGTATTGTACAGCTTCTGGTACTCCTGATCGCTCATAGGTCCAAGTGTTCGCCGAGGAGGAGCATTCGGTGTTGCAGGCGATGCAGACGATGCAGCGATAGCAGCAGGAGGCGCAGCAGGGGTGCTGCTCGGTGCTGGTGTGGCGCGAGCTCTCTCGGCCAAGAAGGCGCGCACTTGCTCCGCGCTCGTGGCCGCTGTCGCTTCGATGCTGCTCGAGTGCTTGCTGCTGCGGCTATCGTGCTTGTGCTTACGCTTCTTGCTCGAGTGCTTGTGCGATTTGTGATGGTGCTTACGTTTCGAACGTTTCGTGGGTGATCGAGAACGCGAGCGTGACGATGACGACGAGCTGCTGCTGTCGGCGTGCTTGCGGCGCTTGTGTCGGTGCCTGTGCGATCGTTCTCGACTGCGACTTCTGCTGGATGAGGAGGATGATGGCGGGGATGTAGAGCGACTCCTGCTGCGGTGGCGCTTGCGATGGCGTCTATCTCGCGAGCGACTGCGACTGCGTGACATCGAGGGCAGAGGGCAAACGAACAACAACAACGAGGCTCTCCAATGTGGTGTTGCTATCTATCAAGTCGTGGATCGATCTTTCGTTAAATGACGTAGTGGATTTACAACAACGCTTGCTTGCCTCGAGGCACAGGCGGGCTTTGGTATAGTACACAGACACACACTCACACACACACACACACTCACACACACAGAGACACACACAAATAGGAGCAGAGGAAATGAATACGAACAAGAGGCGGGTACGGAGACATACAGACACACGCGACGCGGGACACAGGACCATGCAGCCATTCGGCGAGACGCTAGTACTCATCATCGCAGTCGTACTCGTAGGCTTCGAGTGCGTTGACCTCCAGCGTCTTTTCGACCAGCGGGATCAGGTCCTCTGGTGGGCAGGCGAGTTGCAAAAATGGATGCTGCCGGTGCGCGAGCGGGAGCGAGTCAGCAGCTTACGAGC
>Ga0209935_1005173_pt1:10000-11268 | contig 11268 bp, 13 predicted proteins | sample ThiBio_1000_plan_2_FD_183958 | JGI IMG/M metagenome (GOLD analysis project Ga0209935, IMG submission 183958) | Wastewater bioreactor microbial communities from Cape Town, South Africa - Thiocy_cont_1000_plan (SPAdes) | ecosystem: Engineered > Bioreactor > Thiocyanate-remediating >... | reverse complement strand
AGGAGGAAGAGAGGCAGAGAGAGGGGAGAGAAGAGGGAGTGTACCATGGTTGTAGAGGGTGCAGGGTCCTCCTTTGAGTTCTCCACTGAGGAAAGGAACCAAAGCGGACTGCCCGCGTTTCACAGATACCGGCTTATCGATCGGATACCTGAATACATCCACTGCATCAACCTGTTTTTTGGTATTTCGGAGTTTTAGAACTCCGCTTTGGGAAGAGAAGAGGGGGGGGGGGAAGGACGGACCTTGCGAATGGTACCCTTCAACATTTCCGGCGCGGGAGGGGCAACCTTGATAGAAGGAGCAGGGCGGAAGGTGGCGGCATTTGGAGGTGGTGCAGGAGCAGAGACTTGACCGATCTGAGGTCCACCCTGTGAGAGTGAAGAGAGCATAGCCGGAGCGTCCTTCAAGAGCGATTCGCTGTGATGAGGGAGCACATCTGTGTGAAAGCAAAATGTGAGTGTTGTGGTGTGTTGTGGGTTGGTGTGGGTGGGAGTATGCACCTTCAAGCACTGGGGGATTCGGAGGTGCTTCATGCTTGACTTGAATGATGGGCCTCTTGCGGAACCTGGGGCTGTACAGATCATGCACAAAGGAATTGGGATGACCACCTAAAAGAACGAGAAAAAGAAGCGAAAAAAACAAACGAAATGAGAAAAAAAGTTAGCGAAATAAACAAACAAAATGAGAAAAGAAAAGGGATTAAGAAAATAAGAAAGTACCTATGAGGGTGAGATTCACGTTGACCCAATCTTCTTCTTGGGTGTTATCGACAAGACACCAGCCTTGGATGAAATGCTTTTCTTTCGACAAGAGGATTCGATAGCTCGTCTTCCATACGGGCGTTTCGATGAGGTAGTTCGCCACCACCGTCCTCTGGCCCTTTCCTGCTGTGAAGACTGTCAACTTCTTCAGATCCTTTTTCTTGGCGTTAAGTAGAACATCCAACAAATGCTGTAAATCGTGCTTCAAGGTTGGATCCTGCAATATGTTTTATTGTCAGATATCATGAGAGTTGGAGATTTGAGGATAACGAATTATCTACCTTGAAAGTAAAACTCTTGATGTCAAGCACAGGGAAGGAAGTCACGGTTGTTCCGCCGTCAACCAACAAGTTAATTAGCTTGATATCCCTAGGCTTGTCGGTCTTGGGATCAACGCGCGTAGCAGTCTCTAATCCCAAGACAACCCCATCGACGTTTTCCTTTTCGAATTTGAGAGTTACTTCGGCGCCAATGGACTATGATGTGAGAGAATTGAGTACTTCACAT
>Ga0209935_1005173_pt1:0-5000 | contig 11268 bp, 13 predicted proteins | sample ThiBio_1000_plan_2_FD_183958 | JGI IMG/M metagenome (GOLD analysis project Ga0209935, IMG submission 183958) | Wastewater bioreactor microbial communities from Cape Town, South Africa - Thiocy_cont_1000_plan (SPAdes) | ecosystem: Engineered > Bioreactor > Thiocyanate-remediating >... | reverse complement strand
CTTCGCTCTTGCACGGCGCACCCGCAGGGAGAACTGCGGGGGAGATAGAACGTCTGCCCCTCGGTGCCTATCAATCCTGGATCGACGGACAACAGACAGCCGTTTTTAACGGATTAAAGCCAGGATTCTTCTCCTGTTTCTCAGAAGACATCACAGTCTACGCGGATGACTGCTTTTCCCTCGTTTTTGGAGGAGGCAGGACACTCGATCTTCGGTCGATGGATGAGAGAGGAAATAGCAGAGGAGGAGGATTGAAAAAGAGATGGGGAGACGCCTTCAAGGAGCTGATGAGAAGGAAAAGTATGCTATCTCTCCCCCTTCTCTCTCTCTCTCTCTCTCTCTCTCTCTCTCTTTCTATCTCTCTCTCGTCTGCACAAATAACCACATACAACAAACAACACACAGCAACACACATACACAACAAACAACCACATACACACACACACACACACACACACACACACATACACACACACACACACACACACACACACATATGTTGATCAAGATTGACCCTTGGCTTTAGGTACTAACATATGGAAGGCCTTTGGGGATATGCAGCAGAAGAAGATAGCGTTGGAAGATGAGAGACAGAGGCATCAAATAAGAGATATAGAAAAACAGCAGCTTGAAAAGAACATGAGGATGACAGAGAACTCAAGGAGGCTACGCGAAAAGTATGGAGTGAGCAAGAAGATCTAAGCGAAGCTATCCTCTTTCTTGTAGCACAATTATTTATTTAATTAATTTTCCTCGAAGCAAACAACTTTGCTGTTGACTGTTTTATTTTGTGCCGCGAAGGAAGAGAAGAGACGTGTCGATGGGGGTGAAGCGCAATCTGTTCACTGCGCTCTGCTGCGTTGCGTTTGCAATAGCGCTGGCCATTATGTATCCTGTAGCGTAAGTGATCATCAATTTTTTCTTTAATCTGCGTAACCATGTTAAGCTTAACATTGTTCTTTCTACAAAATTAATCTCAACAGTACACAGAGTATCATTGTGGAAGGAATATTTCAAGTGAAGAAATTGGAGTATGAATATCTTCGCGCTCCTATTCCAGGCAAGACCGCAGGAGAGCGAGCTCTTGAGGATTTATTGCGCATGCGGCCAGAACCCCCATTGCATGATGTCAAAGGGATGCGTGCCCAACAAGAAACTGCCATGGCAGCACTTTTCCCGATTTCTGGTGCGGTAACAGTGGAGCGAGTGAAGATTAAGTATGTTACCATTCCCCCTCCTATCATCGATTAATTCATTTTTCAATCCTTAGTTCGGATTTCTTGGCCTATTGGTTTACGCCTCCAAACATTGATGGTATATAAAGATGAATCTTTGTGCGATATGAATAATCTTGTTAACATTGATAATTCTAGTGAAGAACACAACTTGCCAGATCATACTGTATATACATGGAGGCGCGTTTACTTCAGGTTCCTTCAAGGCCTATGGTGGATTCGTGTCCGAACTCGCACACAGAGCAGAATCTCGCCTTTTGTTTGTTCAATACAGGCAAGCTTATCCTTCTCCACCACTACACTACACTACACTACACTCCTACTACATCGCAACACGTCAACTAAAATATCTACACAGGTTGGCTCCAGAGTGGCCCCTGCCTGCGGCAAAGGAAGATGTGCTTGCTGCGTATGAGTATCTGTTGCGTGAGCGTATTGATCCTGAGAGGATCGTGTGGGTCGGGGATAGCGCTGGAGGAGGACTGTTGTTGATGGCGCTACACGCGTTTCAGACGGATAAGTCATTTACCCCTTTGCCCCGCGGTGCTGTCACCTTTTCCGCTTGGACAGGTTACTCTCCCTCTTCACGCTCACACTCGTCTCTCTTTCTCTTTATGTTTTTCGCCTTTCGTTTTCGTTTCGCTTTTTCGTTTGCTTTTCTCGTTCTTATGATTTTATATTGTACAGATTTATATACCTCGAAAGAGCAACACCCCAGCTATGCGACAAACAAGGACAATGATGCCGTACTTAAAGCTACGTGGCTCAACCAACGGGCGCTTCTTGCCACAGGTGTGTACCTACTTGTTGCTATACCTCCTTCCTTGCTTACTTCTCTCTAAGGCACAAAGGAGGATCACTTCGAGAAACGGAAGGGCTTTTCACCTCTCCACATGCCTCTGCGTCAGGGCCAGATATTTCCTGCACGAGTACTCATGCAAGTAGGCAGTGACGAAATTCTTGCAGATGGTTCTCTCTCTCTCTCTCTCTCTCTCTCTCTCTCTCTCTCTCTCTCTCTCTCTCTCTCTCTCTCTCTCTCTCTCTCTCTCTCTCTCTCTCTCTCTCTCTGTGTTATGCAACATACTCATCAATCTCTCAGATTCAATCCTCTATGCCAAGAAGGCAAAGGAAGCTGGCTTGAACGTCACACTTACGGTACGCGGTATTGAAACCTAAAGAATCTTAATGCTAATCATGAATACCTTGAAGATTTACAAGGGCCAACAACATGTTGGGGTCATATTTTGGGATTACTTGGAAGAAGCTAGCAAGGCATTGGATGACGCCGCGGGTTGGATAATAGCGAATAAAGCGAAGGCGCACAACTTCGATCTCAGAACCCTGTCTCCTAGTATGGAAGACGTAGCTCGCTTTAGAGGGATGTTGGATAGGTGATATCATCAAAGCTATTTATTTGCAAATAAACAACGTGTTTTCGTACATGCTTGGAGGAATCCATCAAGAATCATTTCAAGGAAGATCGGTGAGACTCTTCTTTGCTGGGGGTGGTTGGCTATGATTGAGGAATTAAGAATTAACGCAAATATTTTTGGAATATCAATTCAATGCTTACGCAAATTTAGTTTCTACTCTCTTTGTTTGCTTCTTGAACTTCCCATCATGACCAGTGTGCCCTAGGGGACGCAATTACGATTGAATTGAATGATTAATTAAAATTATTTTACCTCCTCCCGAGTTACCGCTGTGCTTCCATCCTGGTTTAAAATTGGGACCATGATCGACACGCTCATATTCGGGTCCCTTGTTCACGTCTGCGATCTTCTGCTCAAACACCGCTGCCTTCCGTGCCATGTTTCTCTTATGTTGTTATTTTGTTTTGTGTTGGCCTGTTTTATTAAATTGCTTATTTAGTGCTAAGTTCTAGGAATTTCAGTTGCGCCACAAAAGTCGAGAAGACACGAGAGGGGTTAGGGAATACAGTGCATACCAGCCCACGCACACGTACGACACGAGGGTTGGATGTCAGAGAAAGAGCAAGAGGAAGAGAAGAAGCCTACTAAAATCAATGTTAAAATAGCACTTATCGGAGACAGTGGGTAATGTTAAGCAAATATTTTCTTTCACATTGCGAAGATTGTATCTAATTTCTTGTTTGTTGGGATTGGGTTTACAGAGTCGGGAAAACGAGCTTACTCCAGCAGTTTACAAGGAAAACATTCAGCGGGGATCATAAGGCTACGATTGGTGCAGACTTTCATTCGCGAGATATTACCGTTAATAATACTATCGTTACTCTCCAAATTGTACGCCTGCCTCCTTCCCATGTACTTTTTATGTTCTAATTTTAAATTGCGAATGCATTTTGAAATGTGAAGGTAGATACAGCTGGCCAGGAGAGATTCAGAGCTTTGGGATCGGCATTTTGGAGGGATTCAAATGCCTGTCTGTTGGTGTTCGACGTGACAAGTGCACACTCGTTCACCAATCTGACCAAATGGAAGATTGATTTTTTTGAGATGGCCTCAATCAGCGCGGAAGGTCTTGTGGATTTTCCTTTCATCCTTGTGGGGAACAAATGGGATTTGGCCGACCGCCGGGTCGTCTCGCGTGAGAGAGCCTTGGAGTGGTGTCATGAATACAACATCAACGGGAAGGATATACAGTATGTAGAAACTAGTGCTAAGGAGGACTATAACGTGGATCGAGTGTTTCAGGTAAGATATCTTTCCATCAAATCAACAAATCTTATCTTAATTTTATCGATCTTGTAGGGATTAGCAGAAAAAGCAGCCTTATCTCATGTACCAAGGTTAGTAATTTGATATTCTATCTACCCTCAATCTCACTTTTATATTTTCATGTGCAGCCCAGAGGAGAGTCAGGACACTTTCAAGGTGTTGCCTCCCCTGCCAGCACCGAAACCCAAAAAGGGTTGCTGTTAGCGTCATTCTATTCTATTTGGCCATGGCTGTGCGTTGTATATAATTATGTTGTATCTATCTCCTTATGTAAGTGTATGTGTTGTACACCATGGTGTCTTTAAACTTTTATTTGTAAACAACAACAATGAATTTACTTAAACAAATCTTTCTTCTGTTCTTCTTTTCAACAACTAAGGACAATATATAGCCTATTGTTGTTTCTTAGTGGTTTCTTGATGGCCTCTGAGGCATGTTGTAAGGATAAGGGGGAGTGATAGCACTTGCGTTATCCAATTCAGCCATCTCCTCCGCTGTCAAGGTCCAACCAGAAGCACCCTGCAATGTATTATCAGCGGTTGAAAGGAGAGGGGGGGATTGAGAGGATGATATTTTACCAAGTTGTCATTCAAACTGGACAAACTGCGAGCACCAATGATTGGGGAGGTCACACCAGGTTTCTGCATCAGCCATCTGAGAGAAACCTGTGCCATCGATTTCTCCCTCTTGTTGGCAATCGAGGAAACAGCGTCCAACTTGAGAGAAAAAGAAAGCGGAGGGTTAGAGAAAGCAAAAAAGAAAAGGGGAGCGGATTGAGAGAGGGAAGAAGTTGAACGAAGATAACATACCACTCCCCATGTGTGATCGGTGTTGAGGTAGTCCCAACTGGTAGCTTGCCAGCCAAGCTTGGAGGCCCATTCAATCCTCGATCCTGCTTCAGGTCCTGCAGGTTTCTCTTCCTCGTGTTTCTCTCCCCTCTTGTATTTGCCAGTCAACCAACCGCCTGATAAGGGAAACAACCACAAATCAGTAAAAGATTGGGGATTGGGGGAAGGCGAGATAGAACATACCAACAAGAGGAGACCAAGGAAGAACAGCAAGTCCT
>Ga0209935_1005170_pt1 | contig 11270 bp, 15 predicted proteins | sample ThiBio_1000_plan_2_FD_183958 | JGI IMG/M metagenome (GOLD analysis project Ga0209935, IMG submission 183958) | Wastewater bioreactor microbial communities from Cape Town, South Africa - Thiocy_cont_1000_plan (SPAdes) | ecosystem: Engineered > Bioreactor > Thiocyanate-remediating >... | reverse complement strand
TTGTTGTTGGTTGGTGTGACGATGCTCACGGCTCCACAGCTTCCCTTGGCGACGAATCGATGAGATGGCTCGCCGACAGCAAAGTCAGCGAGCTCGGCCACTCTCATTGCTCCAGCTTCGAAGGTTGCGTGGGTCGATACCCAACAATCGAGCAACGATGCCGATGATGCTGAGGCAGTGTCAATCATGATGCATCAGAATGAGAGGCTGAGTGAGTATTGGGATGTTGGAATGAAAGCAAAACCAGAAAGCAGACGAACCTCGTGATTGCTCTTGTGCAAGGGATTGTTGCTCTCGTTCAAGGCCTTGTTGAGTTTCAATGTGAGCTCGTCGTTCTGCTTCAAGTTGCTCTTCTTTCTCACCAAGAGCTTGTTGCTCTCGTTCAAGACGCTGTTGAGTATCAGCCAAGATCCGAGTCGAGATGGCGAGTCGTTTCTGAATAAACTCTCGAATCGATTGTCGACCTTGATCAATGAACAGAGAAGGAACGACTATCAATGAGTTGGATGGAAGCTCTCGAAGCCACTTGATATCGCATTGTTGATCATCGATCAGTTCAAGAGCTTGTTCAACATCGCCTTCGACGAATGCTCTCATCAATCTCCTCGACATTGGCGTTGGTATCTCAGTGCTTCCTGTGATGTTGTTACCCTGTGGTTGGTGATGGAGATTGGTGAGAGATGGATTCAATCAATCAAGCAACTCAATATCCAACGTACATCAAGGTAAATTACAGTGATGGATTGGTTGAAGATGAGAGCATGTTTGAGGGCTTGGAATCCTTCATCTCCAATATTGTTGAACTGAATCAATGTATCAATCAATCAATCAATCAATCAATCAATCAAGCAATGAATGAATCAATGAAGAAGAGAATGAAAGTGAGTGAGAGTGGTTGGTGGTTGATGAGTGATTGATGAGTGATTGATCGAGTGATTCAATGAGATCGACATCAAATCAATCATCAAATCAAACTCTCTCTCCCAAAAAACCCAAGAATCCTCAATATGAGAGACACGTACTCCAAGGTCGATGGAGGTGATGGTGGAGTTGTGTTGAAGAGCATTGCTGATGTGTCGTGCTCCTTCATCTCCAATATTGTTGACCTGTATCAATCAATCAATGAATCAATGAATCAATGAATCAATCAATGAATCAATGAATCAATGAATCAATGAATCAATGAATCAATGAATCAATGAATCAATGAATCAATCAATCAATGAATCAATCAATCAATGAATCAATCAATCAATGAATCAATCAATCAATGAATCAATCAATCAATCAATCAAGAAGAAGAGAATGAAAGTGAGTGAGAGTGGTTGGTGGTTGATGAGTGATTGAGTGATTGATTGATTGATCGAGTGACTCAATGAGATCGACATCAAATCAATCATCAAATCAAACTCTCCCCAAAACCCAAGAATCCTCAATATGAGAGACACGTACTCTAAGGTCGATGGAGGTGATGGTGGAGTTGTGTTGAAGAGCATCGCTGATGTGTCGTGCTCCTTCATCTCCAATCTTGTTGACCTGCATCAATGAATCAATGAATCAATGAATCAATGAACCAATGAACCAATGAATGAACCAATGAATCAATCAATGAAGAAGAGAATGAGAGTGAGTGAGAGTGGTTGGTGATTGATGAGTGATTGAGTGATTGAGTGATTGATTGATCGAGTGACTCAATGAGATCGACATCAAATCAATCATCAAATCAAACTCTCCCTCAAAAACCCCAAGAATCCTCAATATGAGAGAGACGTACTCCAAGGAAGATGGAGGTGATGGTGGAGTTGTGTTGAAGAGCATCGCTGATGTGTCGTGCTCCTTCATCTCCAATATTGTTGCACTGAATCAATGAATCAATGCATCAATGAATCAATGAATCAATGAATCAATCGATCAATGAATCAATGAAGAAGAAGAGAATGAGAGTGAGTGAGAGTGGTTGGTGATTGATGAGTGGTGTTGCTTCGAAACCACGACGATGCCCAATCAACTGAATCAATCACGTACCAAGAGTCTCAACTTGGTATTGGGGAAGGTATTGGTGCGTATCTCAGTGAGTTTACGCTCCCATTCGCGGCTGGTATTGCCTCCCATTCAACAGCACCAAAGAGCGCCAACAACAACAACAACACAAGAAGCCCCAAACACAAAGACCTCACTCAAAGAGAAACAACAACAACCAAGAGAGCCTCTTCACCTCCTCCTCGTCCTCGAGCACGAGCACCACGGCGACACCGACAAGACCACAAGAACAGAAGAGCAGGAGCGAGAGCAGCGAGACGAGCAAGCAACCGAGAGCAGCAGCAGCAGCAGCAGCAGCAGCGAGGACGAGAAGGAAAACAGACAAAGAAGCAGAAGCAGCAGCAGAGAGAGGCTCCGTATGCCGGCGTGTTGGTCGGTTCTTGAGGCCGACACGAGCAGCGGCAGAGCGAGAGGCTCCTGCGAGCGAATGGAGCGAAAGCAATATCGCGAGCGAGAGGCGCGTTTCTTCGTTGCGTGCTAGCTTGCGCGATCCAACCCAAAACCACCCTCTTGAACCATTTGATCGAGCCATGAGCGTACGAGCGAATGAGGTGCTGCTCGTTGCACCGGCATCTGCACGACCGAGCGAGTTTGTGCGTGGTATGGCTGCGAGATACGCGACCTCTCGACACGACATCGACATCGATCGACATCGAACGAACCACAGCACTCTCGTCTGACTCTCTCATCGTCTGGCTCTGCGTAGAACTCACGAACCAGCTGCTGTTCAAGCTACCCTCTGAGGACCAAGACGACGCGCCATCCAACGAGCAGGTTCCAGCGCTCGACAACGACATGGGCATCGCGGATTGGAGCGTCGGCACCAAGTACTTCGGCGCCGAGATTCGCGTTCGATTCCTGCCGACACACGTGTATCGAGCGCTGACGACGCAAGCCAGGAGACAGCTGATTGCTCGCGACTCGACTCGAGCAATGATCGTGTTGTTTGCGCCTGATGTGGTACGCACACGGAGGAGCGTCGTTGCTGTTCATCGGGATCGCCATTCATTCGATTGAACAATGGAGCGAATGTATGCATGATTGATAGGATGGCAGCTTCAACGAGCTCGTGGAGAATCTGCCAGAGGCCCATACGATCGAGCAAGTCGAGGCGTTACAATCGTTGCTTGGTCGATACTCGAAACGAACGGATGACGATGATTTCGATGGTCGCAATCACAAGGACGATGACGATGATGCAGAGGCTGGCACGAGCCACAATGAAGGCGATGACAACGACCTAGTGCGTGAGGATGACGCCGATCTCGTGCGATTGTGTGTGGCATACTCGCACGATCCGAAGCATCGATTCAGCGACCGAGATCACGTCGAACAATGGTGTCGTGTCAATGGATTCGATCTCGTTCAAGTGACAGCATCAGCAGCAGCTGCATCATCATCAATCACCGAGGAACAGCAACAGCAGCAGCAGCAACTCGTATCTGGAGTTCGATTACTTGCTGATGATTCGGAGGACGTGTGCGAGACGATCGACACCATTCGAGAGTCGTTGTTGTGTATTCGATGGGCTGAGATGAGTAGAGTTCGTGGTACGCTCGTGCCTGGCACTCTCGTTGAGAGACTGCCAACCTGCTCACACAATCGCATTGTACGGAACAGGTCCGCCGAACAAGCCAGCCACCTCCAAGGTCTTCGACTCGAAGCTCTCGTCCAGTGTGCCACCAGCCCAATCTCAAGCAGTCGCAGCAGAAGCCACTGCAGCAACTGAGACGACTGCGGCCATCGATGCTGTAGTTCCAGCCAGCACTGCCGACACCGCGAGTGGCGTACCAACGCAACGCGAGCTTCTCGACGACGTCTTTGGCAAGTTCTGCGGTGCCACGAGCACTGATGCTGTGGGACCGATCGATGATCCACTCGAGCTCGAATTCGACCTCAACGAAGGCTTCGAGAGTACCATCAGCAAGATGCGTATGTTGCGCGAGAAGGCACAGTCGGTCGATGACGAGGAGCGACGCCAGATCGCTGCTCATGTGTCGCTGCAGTTCGCCAAGATGCTCGGCTTGCCGGAGCACCAGTAGCTCACGTCTCTCATCGCCATCGCAGCCGTCTATTTGGTAGTACACTGAGGCGGATTGTATTTACACTCAATCGTTGCTCTGAAGGGAGAGCATCATCTTGGTCAAGCTCGCTGCGGGAGCAGCAGCATCGCTACTCCAAGCTATCGACAATGACGTTCTCCTCGCCGTACTCCTTGACACACTTGTCGACATGGCGCAGGAAGCGGCTGACCTTGATGTCCATGCCGTGAAAGAAGTCGTCGGCATCGAAGCGCATCTTGGGGAACTTGAGCATCAGCGAGTAGTAGAGATTGAACTGCACCACGGGCGCGAGAAGGTCCTCGTTGATGGCGTTGCGCAGCAGGGTGCCGAGGCGTTTCGATGGCTCGACCGCAGGCCCGACGCCTCGAATTAGCTCGATGGTCGAGCGTCGGAAGCGACAGATGCGCTTGCAGTGCGTGCTGTTCTCGAGGATGCGGTCCTTCCACTTGTCGGGCCCGCACAGCAGATCGAGACACGACGATCGGCCCCACGGACCATGGTTGAATGCCAAGCCACTGTCCCAGAACAGGAGGTTGCGCTGCCGATCCGACAGCCAGTTGTGGTCGAGGTTTCGGTCATGATCTATCGCGAGGCATCCGGTCGATCGTTAGCTTGGTCTCGCTCACGAATCTCGTGGTTCAAGGGAGCGCGAGAGACACGAACCATCGACGAGGAAGTCGAACACGAGCGTGTCGCTCACCATGCCGACCTTGGCCGCATATTGGGCGGGAATCGAGTTGGTCTTGTGGATGAGGTAGTCCTGCATGGCAAAGGTCGGCGGCGACGCACCGACGCCTTCGAGCCAGCCACTGAGAGACACGTAGATTGTGCGCTCGGGCAGCCAATCCAGCATCGAGCCAGGTGTCGCGAGGAGCTTGCTACTGATGGCTCGCCCAACGATGGGTGGCTTGCGATAGAAGCCGAGCACCCGATCAATGTAGAACGATGCTACCTCGTTGTATCCCTTTGAGATGGTGGCAGCATTGGTTGTCGGTCAACAAGAAGATCGTGGCACCTGTTCATCGTGTGGCAATAAGATGGTACCTGCATGCGTCGATCCGCTCGTCGAGGTCGTAGGGCAGCTGCTAACTCATCGCTAGAGCCAATTGCACAAACAATCAATCAGAATCAGCATCAGCACTAGCCATCGTTCATGGTCGGATCGAAGGAATGCCGTTGATGCAAGGCGTACGACATGGTGAGCACTGGCCACTCATAGTCGAAGAGCGACAGCGTCTGCATCGGTTTCACGACTGCTTGCTTGCCGTCGGAGAAGGTGAAGAGCCACTTGTTTGCAAGCCCAGGAAGATACTACTCACGACATCGTGTCAGTCAATCAAGATGTGCTGGCTGGCTTGCTTGGTAGTCGATGGGATGGTGGTTCAGCAAGCGAACCTCGTCAGCAATGATGATGTCGGCTATCGTTCCATTACGAAGTACAGGCAGCCATTCCTGTTCGATGTACTTGTACTTGTGAGCTCGATTGGATTGGATTGGATTGCTGATTGGATTGGATCGAGTACCGCATCGGTTTCGGGAGAGAGCTTCTTGAGGAAGGCTCGTTGTAGCGTGGTGCCTTCTGCAGGCGGCGTGATGGTTCTCGTGGTACCGGGGTCTGGTTTCAGCAGTGTAGCTGATCAGTATCGCTGCAATGACTCGGTGGATGATGATTCAATGATGATGATGATGATGATGATGATGATGATGATGATGATGATTCAATGATGATGATGATGATGATGATGATGATGATGATGATGATGATGATGATTCAATGATGATTCAATGATGATGATGATGATGATGATGATGATGATGATGATGATGATGATGATGATGATGATGATGATGATGATGATGATGATGATGATGATGATGATGATGATGATGATGATGATGATGATGATGATGATGACGCAGTCGTTTGAGCGATTGGGAGCGCCATGTACCCAGGGCAGGAGCATTGAGGGGAGTGAGAGTCAGCAGTATCGGCAGCAGCTCGGCCAGGAAGAACAGCGCCATGATCGAGACGCACGCGAGATAGATACTCAGCGGATGCGAGAGTCGATGCAGCACGATCGATGGCGAGGTGCTCGCACTCAACGGTAGCGGCATGCCCCATCGACTGGGCAGCCAAGCTCGCGTCCAGCGTGACCATTTGGTGTTGCAATCCGATTGGACGTCCTCGAGCAGCATGGCGTGGAGGCCTCGAGCCAACGCGATGGCGATACCGCTCGGTAGGTGAGGGGGAGGCGCGCGCTTGAAGGCGAAGAGCACACTACTGCTATTCTCCAACCCATCAATCCATCCATCGATCCATCCACCAATCCCTCAATCCATCAATCCAGCAATCCAACCCAGCAATCCCGCAAACCCCTCAATAAACCTCGCGCCAGTTCAATCCGCGCAAGAGCAGCAGCGAGGCGCCAGTTGTCGTGGCGGTGGTTGCCGGGGCAGCGCAGAGAGCGGCGAAGCTTCGGCCTCCGGCAGCCGTCTCTCTCTCATTCGCTTCGCTGCTCGCCCGCTGCCACATCATCCACTCCATCCACTCCACTCCATCACTCTCCAACCCTCAACCGACCGGCTCGCTCTGCCTCCTCACTCCTCCCTCCGCCAACCTACCTTGTATTCCACCACCACCCTCTCACACCCCATACAACTCGTAGGTTGCTATGAACCGCGAGCAGCTACAGAAGCGGGTTCGTATGCCTCCTCACTACGCTCCCTCTCCACAGCATCTCTCTCTCTCTCTCTCTCTCGCTTCTCGGAGACACAGACATTCATCTCGCCCACACCAATCCACAGGTCTTCACCCGATGGGTGCAGTTATATCTCCGCGAGACCGAGTTCTCGAAGCTCGAGATGGACCTCAACACCGACCTCAAAGACGGCCGTATCATCGCTCAATTGATCAGCGTACTCGCCAACAAGCCGTTGTCGTTCAAGCTCAAGCCGAGCGAGAACAAGCTGCAGTGCGTCGGCAACCTGCAACAGGCACTCGCCTTCATCGCTGATCAAGGCATCCGCTTGTCGGTGGGACCCGAGGGTACGTCGATATCGACGTGCAGCTCATATAGTCTCGCGTGAACAACTCACTGATACGCGTTCAATACCAATGGATGGATGGCTCGATTGATCGACATCAACGAGCAGATATCTACGATGGAAAGACCAAGTTGATCCTCGGTCTCATCTGGTCATTGATGCTCAAGTATCAGATTCAGAATCGCAAGCAGATCCTCGAATGGACCCAAGAGGTTCTCAACGGACGCTCGGAGCTTCACATCGAGAACCTCGACTCGAGGTACGCACGCCCCCATCTACAGCAACAACGACCAACCACCGTTGATACTGATACAATCGCCCTATCGGTTATTACTCATGATGACCTCGAATGGATGGGTGTATTGACGCAACCATACGACTACAACAATGATATCGAGACAGCTGGTCGAACGGCGTTGGCTTCTGTCATCTGGTGAACCGCTTCGTACCGGACATCATTCCGCTAGAGAGCATCAACCCCGTACGCTTGTACTCCCTCACTCTCTCGCATATCGTCACAGCTACTTGATGATGTGGTTCATACCCAACTGACTGCGTATTGGAATCGTCATCCATCTTCATCAATCGTCATCGATCGTCATCAATCGTCATCGGCCGTGAACGATTATTATGGCTAGAATGACCCGGTCTCCAACATGCAAATCGCATTCGATGCAGCCGAGAAGCACCTCGGCATCCCACCGTTGCTCGAGGCCTCCGATCACCAACTGATGGGTGAGCGCGAGGTTCTGACCTACCTTTCGTTCTTCTATCACATTCGTGCTCGACTCGACAAGCCGCCGCCGCCAGCGGCGCCCAAGGCTCCCGAACGCGACGAGCTTGCTGAGCTGCGCGCTCTGTTGGTCGAAAAGGACGCCACGATCGCGCGGCTCTCGGAGCAGTGCAACGAGCAAGACACCGAGATCGCCACGCTCAAGCACGAGCTCGATGTCGCCACGGAGCGCATTCGCATCCGTGATGCCGAGGTGGTTTCGCTGTCGGAGAAGAACGCACACCTCGATGCTTCGAGCCAAGAGCTCATCCGAGAGGTGCGTGCGACGCCATATCTGCCACCACCATACCGCGCTCGGTCAATGTGTTTGTTCTTCACTCCCGTTCAAACTCTCGCGCTAGAGAGCTGCACCCAACAGCTGCACCACTTTACAGCAACGATCTATCACTCACTCTCTCGCTCATTATCTTATCCGAATCTGTATGCCAACTTGATGACGGATGAATGTGGTGTGATTCTTTCCTTGCCGTCTTGCTGGATTCACCATGCGTAGAGCCAAGCACGACTCGATGAGTTGATCGAGTCCAACTCGACTCTCAAGCAAGATCTCGAGCGCGTTCAAAATGAGAACGTCGAGATCAACCGACGTGTGTTGCAATTGACACTCAAGCTGCCGCTCTACGCCGTGAGCGGTGGTTCGAGTGTCGCGCCGCCGGAGGGCAAGTACGTGACGCACCAAGAGTTCGCCGCACTCGCTTGGGCTTGGCGCATCGCTGACTCGTGTGCGTGGCTGCCTCTCAGGGTAACGCTCGTGTTCACCGATGTGCAAAGCTCGACCGAGCAGTGGGAGTCGACTCCCGAGGCGATGGCCGAGAGTCTCGCCTTGCACAACTCGGTGATGCGCGAGGCGATCGACCATCATCATGGCTATGAAGTCAAGACTGAGGGTGATGCCTTCATGGTTGCGTTCAGTGACGCCAAGGAAGCAGTTCAGTGGTGCTTCGATGTTCAGAAGCGAGTACGTTATGCGAGCGCGCGTGCCTGGCTGCCTGCGCATCGAACTCACGTTCTTCTCTCTCCCTCAATAATCTAGTTGCTCCAAGTGGAATGGCCTGAGGGAATCTACAAGAACAAGGCCTCGATGGAAGAGCGAGCAGAGGACGGCACCTTGTTGTATCGTGGCTTGCGTGTTCGTATGGGTGTGCATACGGGAGAGCCCAAGGCGCAAGTCGATCCCACCACCAAGCGTATGGATTACTTTGGCCCCATGGTCAACCGCTCCGCTCGGTATGTTGGATAGCGCGTCGTATTCCTCGTATTCCACGAGTGTGTGATGATGCTGATGATACCACCTTTGCCCAGAGTCGAAGGAACTGCGTTTGGAGGCCAGATCGTCGTGAGTGGTGATACCATGGCAGACATCTCTGACGGTACGCAGTGTACTTGCGCGCGATATGATGAGCTCAACGACACTCATTTATCGAGCTTGCACAGCACTCGAGGAGCTGGGCAACCCGACCGTCAAGGATCTCGGTAGCTTTATGCTCAAGGGTCTCACGACCGAGACGCAGCTGGTGCAGGTGCTGCCTGCCGACTTGCCGCGCGTCTTCCCGGAGATGAAGCCCATGTCGGCGGCGGAGGAGAAGAAGGCGTCGATCAACGAGGATGTCGGCAAGCTCAAGGCCGAGAACGACACGTTGCAGGAGAAGTTGCGCGAAATGGAGCAGCGAGCTCTCGACGACGAGCGCAAGGCCAACGAAATGATGTCGTGGTTGGATGAGATGAAGTCGCAATTCGGCTCGAACGAGCTCGGCGAGTTCAAGGACAAGCTGCGCTCCATGATCAACCAGCAGAGAGAGGTATGCAAGGGTGAGAGCCTGTCTGAGCGTTACGCAACTCACGCACTGATTCATTGGCCACCATTAGATTACCAAACAACTCGAGCACTCGCAGCAGCGAAACGAAGACATGAGCCGCAGCATCTCAGTATTGAGCCGCGCGCTCGAAAAGTCGGCCTTCCGCGAGGATGAGCTCGATCTCCAGCTCGCGGACCTCAAGTTCCAGAACGACGAGCTGTACGAGGAAGTGCGTGCGCTCTTCGAGGAGCTCCAGAAGGCGACGCACAAGAAGGTGTCGATCATTAGCCGTGTGCTCGGACGCAAGAAGCAGGAGGAGCCGAACCAGCAGGTGATCGAGCGCTCGAGTCGACGCTTGAGCTTGCGACCGGACCAAGCGGCGGCCCTCAATCGCCGCGCAACTGACGACTCGTCAGTGCAGCAGTCCTCCACGTCATCGTCGTCATCGTCGTCGTCGTCGGCTTCACACCGTCGTTCGGTGATTGGACTGATGCCTTCTGGCGACGACAAGAAGAGCGATAAGCCCGACAAGCAAGAGAAGAGCGAGAGGCGCCAGAGCCAGCTCTTCAAGAACTTCCGGCTCTCGAAGAAGAAGCTCAAGGATGAGGTTGCGAAGCCAGAGGCGCATGCCAAGGATGCCAAGGCTGCGGCTGAGCACGCTTCGACGTCTGCTGCCGGTCACGTTGCCGAGCATGCCACCGCTGCTGCTGGTCACGCTGCCGAGCATGCCACTACTGCTGCGGATCACGCTGCCGAGCATGCTACTACTGCTGCGGATCACGCCGCCGAGCATGCCACTACTGCCGCTGATCACGCTGCCGAGCATGCCACTACTGCCGCGGATCACGCCACCGCTGCTGTTGATCATGCTGCTGAGCATGCTACTACTGCCGCGGATCACGCCACCGCTGCTGTTGATCACGCTGCCGAGCATGCTACTACTGCCGCGGATCACGCCACCGCTGCTGTTGATCATGCTGCTGAGCATGCTACTACTGCCGCGGATCACGCTACTACTGCTGCGGATCACGCTGCCGAGCATGCCACTACTGCCGCGGATCACCTTGCCGAGCATGCTACCACTGCCGCGGATCACGCCACCGCTGCTGTTGATCATGCTGCTGAGCATGCCACTACTGCCGCGGATCACGCCGCCGAGCATGCTACCACTGCCGCGGATCACGCCACCGCTGCTGTTGATCATGCTGCCGAGCATGCTACTACTGCTGCGGATCACGCCGCCGAGCATGCTACCACTGCCGCGGATCACGCCACCGCTGCTGTTGATCATGCCGCTGAGCATGCCACTACTGCCGCGGATCACGCCACTACTGCTGCGGATCATGCCACCACTGCTGCGGATCACGCCACCGCTGCTGTTGATCATGCCGCTGAGCATGCCACTACTGCCGCGGATCACGCCAAGCAGGAAGCAGCTCACCATGCCACCACTGTTACCGAGCACACCGCCGAGCACGAGACGCCAGCCGAGCACGCCGTCGTGGCAGCCACCGCCACCGAGCAACAGTAGCG
>Ga0209935_1005168_pt1 | contig 11274 bp, 16 predicted proteins | sample ThiBio_1000_plan_2_FD_183958 | JGI IMG/M metagenome (GOLD analysis project Ga0209935, IMG submission 183958) | Wastewater bioreactor microbial communities from Cape Town, South Africa - Thiocy_cont_1000_plan (SPAdes) | ecosystem: Engineered > Bioreactor > Thiocyanate-remediating >... | reverse complement strand
GGCGAGTGTATACCAAGGATCACGGTTGCTACTATGTTGCCAACCGAACGATCCAAGAGGGGGAGGTGGTGCTTCGTGAACGCAGCTTCGCGCACTCGATCAATACCTCGTTCAGTCGCTTGGCGTGTGCCGTGTGCCTGGCGTACAACACGCGTGGCTGGCGACTGCAATGCCCCGAGTGTCGCTCTCGCTACTACTGCTCCGAGGCATGCCTTCGTTATGAGTGCCCGCCGCCTCCACCGCCACCTCCAGTCCCGATACCTCAGATCGCTCCGTATGTGTCGGATCCGACGCAGCAGCAGCAGCAGCCACCAACAGCGAGCGTGCTTGCAACAAGTCTCTCCATCGAACCGGAAGCACCTGCAATGGCGACTGAAGCTTCACCGATGATGAGTGAGATGTCGACTGCCGCATCGATCTCTGATCAGCGCACTCTCCACACGGCGTACGAATGCGCCCTCCTGAAACGAATCGGCCGTTGCTCGAGTCAGCTGACCATGAGCGAGTACGACGAGACCCGGCTGCTGGTAGCGGTGCTCGCGCGCCGCGCCGCAGTTCTCGACGGCTACTTTACTCCGAGCGGCTCCAGCTCCAACACGACCGACGTCTCGATGGGGATAGCCAACGAGCGAGACCACGAGCATCGATGGATCGAATCTCGAGCTGCGGTCGAGGAGCTGCACCAACTGTACAGCGACGCCTCGGTGCTGTCACTGTCTGACGTCAAGTCGTATCGACGTATGGGAGCACTCGTGGTCAAGCATGCGCCCGAGCACCTGTTTATCGAGTGGCCCGGCGACCGGCACGAGCTCTGCCTCCAACTCTACTGCGCCATTCGATTCAACTCGTTCGGGCTCTGGTTCCACCGAACGACAGCAAACGACGTCGTGGGCGTCGGCAGCTTCGTATCTCTCGCTGCAAGTCGCTTCAATCACTCGTGTTCACCGAGCGCTGCTCGAGTGCAGGTGTGTATACAAGCTAACTCGGCCTGGGAGCTAGCAAGAATGCACCTCAGTCAGTCAGTTAGAGAGTTAGAGAGTTAGTGAGCTACCTCCAAGCCAGCAAGCAAAATCGAATGTGCTACTCATAATCTCGATGTCCCAGGCCTATTCGCTCGAGAACGAGATCGTAGCATTGCAGGAGATTGCTGGTGGCGCCGTGGTGGACATCTCATATATCGCTCTATCACAACCGGGAGGAGATCGGCGCAAGTACTTGAAGGACAACTACGCCTTCATGTGTGAGTGCATTCGATGTCGGCATGCAGTGCGCAGTTCCGAACATCGTGCTGCCGCAGACGACCATCTCCTTGACGAGCAGCTGGCTGCTTGGGAGTGCCGCCATCGCACGATGGTATGCTCTCGCAAAGCTTGCAACGGCATCATGGTCAGGAGCCTCCCAAGCACCGAGCGACATTGCAACCTGTGTGGCACGACTTCGTTTGCAAGCAGCCAGGCACCGACCGCTGCCACCGCTCATCGGCCATCGAGCAAGGCCACCAAGAAGAGTACCACCACCACGACAAGGAAGCATTGCAAGAGATAGATAGATAGATCTATCGAGCCCGCATCGATCAGTTGAGGAGGCTCCTTCAATAAATTATACACCCAGCATTGCGGCGAACAGGTCAATAATGATCGTTGATACGACCATGGGGCGCACTCTGGAGCAGCTCGACCGTCAAGAGTGTTCCGGCAACGACACAGCACGGCAGCACGAGGAACGTGACGAATGGCACCGAGGACAGGAACAACATGGCGAACGCCAGGCCGAGTGCCTTGCTCGGGTCGCGCCTCAGCAACGCCACTCGCTGCGAGTAGCTCATCACGCGTCGATCCATCGAGTACGCCGTGTAGTTGAGCAGCAGGAACACGGCACTGCCGACGATCGTCACGGCCGGCGCCACGATGGCCAACGGCGTAATGTACAGCAGCGAGGCGAGCGCCTGCGCGAACACGAACACCACCACGCGGCACAACTCGGCGAGCCACACCGTCGCGACCTTGCGGTATACCGGAGTAAAGTGCGTCGGCTCGAGACCGAGCTCGCGTACACGCTGGCGTTCGAGCTCCTCCTCGGCGCGGCGCGAGAGCTTCTCCAGCACCGGCGCCACGATGATGCCTAGCGCCACCATGGTCGCGAGGCCGCTGATCACCAACGCCATCACGATCGCCATGCCCATGAACAGAATCGCCACGGCCACGAACGAGTACCCCACGTAGTCGTCAAGTATATCGACGAGCCGCGTCGAATAGTAGCCGACGCCGAGCACCGACGACGCCATGCCCAACCACAGCGCCGTGACGATGATGCAATACGCAACGAACGGCGCCACGGCTGGCAGTCGCAGCCTGCTGCACGAGACGATCATCCAAGCACTACGCACAGGTAGCCAAAGGCCATCAACAAAGCCCAAGAGCCCCATCGTGAGTGTGTGTGTGTGAGTGTGTGTGTGTGCGATTGAGAGGGCGAATGAGAGAATGCGTTCGGCGTGCGCTGTATTCTGACTCGACATCTACTCGAGCACTCTTGTCCTGCGGCTCGGACGGGATGCACGCGACGGCCGATGAGTAGTTGTGGTCGTGGTGGCAGTGGGAGACGGAGGAGTAGTAGTGGTGGGGGTGGTGATAGCCGTAGTGGTATCGATAGCGGCACTGGCGGCTGGCTCTGCGGTCGCTGTCGGAGGTGTGCTTCTCGAGGCGGTCGGTTGGCGTCTACCACCGCCAATGGTCTGAGACTGTTCGACGCGTGTCAGCACGGCGTCCGAGCGAGGTGGAAAGTGCCCAATGTTGTGGTTACCTCGTCGGGTAGCTGTCGTCGATGAATTGCTGGCATTGGCAGTGTTGGTGCTGACAGCGGCGGTGATATCGTCGTCACTGGCTACCTCCATTCTGCTCGATTCGTCATCGTCGTCGTCGTCGTCGTCGTCGTCATCGTCCACTGAATCACCGTTGTCGTCGAGATCGTGCTCTTTGCCAGTATCGAAGCCTTGACTATCGCCTCCGTGTGTCGGAGTACGTCGCGATGAAGATGGTGACGACGAAGATGATGAGGAACGGTTCGTGCCCTTGTGACCCCGGGACTTGGAAGATGACGCCTGTGCTGCCGACGACGACGGTTGTTGTTGTTGTTGTTGCTGCTGTTGCGGTGGCGGTGGCGATTGAGGTACCGGGTGTACGTCAAAGTCATCGACAGTCAATGACGGCCGCTCCTTCTCACGGCCCACAAAGTTGCTCATCATGCCTCGGCGCTTACGCAGCGTCTGTCGGTACTCGAGGAGCTCCTCGCCACTGATCGCCTTCCATCGTCGCCAGCACTGGTTGTCGGTACGATTGCCGAGCGCCTGAGCGACTTGGGCCCACTTGCCGATTCCAATTCGCTCGGTCACCTCGCGCAATCGCTCGTCCTCCTCGGGCGTCCACGGACTTGGGTTGACATCCGGATCGAGCACGTTGACCCAACGCTCACGACACTGGACATCGGTGCGACCCGGTACGTGACGTTGAACCTTGCTCCATTGCTTGTGGCCGTAGGCCTTGACGGCGAGCGTCAAGCGTTGATCTTGCTCACGCGTCCAACGGCCTCGAATGATATCTGGGCTCAAGGTCTTTTGCCATCGATGCAAGCACTGTTGGCCCGTTCGCCCTGGGATACAATGCGAAACTGCAATTGGGTCGCCACCACCACCACCACCAAAAGCAAGAATTTGAATCCAGCGTCAGCGTCAGTGGCACAAAAGGCACACTAAGCAAAGTAGCTGATGTGACACGCGCGTTGCAATTGTACCTTGCTGCCAATTTCGCTGCCCGTGCATCGCGACCGCTTTGCACAGGTACGCGTCCTCCTCGGGAGTCCACTTGCTCTTCATCATGCTGCTATTGAGACTGCGCTGGTAACGCATGAAGCACATGGCTGGAGTGCGATTCGTCTGTCGTGCACGTCGGAGCCAGGTCACAACAACGATAAGCGAACGTACACAACGTAAAGATCGGTGGCCGCGTTGGCCAACATGCCTGTAACTTGGCGGCAATCTGCTCCCAGAGGTGGCCCTTGGTCTCGAGCGCCAGGCGCAGTAGAGTCTTATCCTCCTCCTTGACCCATGCAGTCCTGCGAATCAACGGATGTTGATTGTTGTGCCACTGGATGCGACACGCCGACGCACTCCTTCCAGGTACCTACCGATGCAAGAGAGACAGCAGCAGCAGCAGCAGCAGCAGCAGCAGCAGCAGACATCAGCGCCCACCACACGGTGCCGATTTCATCTCATCTCATCTGAGTGCCGTCGTACCCACATCTTGGCGATTTGCTCCCAATTCAAGCCAACGTCATTGCGCTCGAGCTCAGCCTCGGGTATATCGCGAATGCGTTGAATCTCCTTATCGAACTCGACCAGCGAGGTCTGTTGCGCCTGGTAAGCTTCGACCGCCTTGTCAAGTAGGAGCTGTTGGTTTTGTTGCTGTACACCGCGAGCCAGGCTTCGCATCTCTGCTGGTGTCCCTACTCAGCCCATTCGACGATGACAACGACGACGATCATCAGCTCACAGCACAAGCGAAAGAGCAGCAGCGAGCACGAGCGTACATGTCTTGGGCTTGGCGATGGCCAGAATCTTTTGCAATCGGTCAGCCAGAGCCAGAGTGTCAGCATTCGGTGGTGGAACCTGCCCGATACCGATTTGACATGGTTCGTGAGACGGCACACGGTAGAGCGCGCGATACAAGGCGGGAGCCACGCAGCGAAGAAGGGAAGCAGGTTGGCGCGTACCTCCTTGCAGAAGGCGTCGATGAAGAAGGGAGTGTTGGAGATCTTCTTTGGCTTGCGAGCCTTGGGCTTTTGAGTCGGTAGCGATCGCAATACTTTCTATACTCGCGAGAGAGAGAGAGAGAGAGAGAGAGAGAGAGAACGCGAGAGATCTCGTGAGACATGGAGTGGAGTGATGGACGATGCAACGAGCGAGAGATACCTGGAGCTCTTGGTTGCGTAGTTGCGCGGCTTCGATGCGACGAAGCTGCTCACGGATGAAGAGTTGGTACTCTTGATTGAGTTGAAGTGCTGCACGCATGTCTTCGAGCGTCGAGTCCACGAGAGGCGAGCGGCGCTCGGCGCTCTCGTTGAGCTCGGGCAGCAAGAACTGCCGCGACCCCGAGCGACTCGATGCGAGCGGCGGCGTGCCGCCGGCCTCCGCACCAGCGGGTGCTGAAACCAAGCTTTGTATGCCACACGAAGGCGCCAGAAGCATGGAGCTCGGTAGTTGTGGTACACCGGGCGTGGTACGGCGCATCGGCATCAGCGATACCGCAGGCTCGTGAGAGGCGACCGACTGTCCGAACGTGGCGACCTTGTACGTGTCGCGATGCTGCTGCCGCTGCTGCTGCTGCTGCTGCTGGCTCGAGCCCGCGTTCGTCTGGCTGCGACCCTCGCGTACGCTACGCAGCAACTCGAGTTCCTGTTCCTCTTTGGCTTGTTGTTGCACCTCTCCATCGAACGCATCGAACCCGTCGCCGTCGTCGCCATCGTCGCCGTCGTCGTCGCCACCATCAGCCAAGGGGCGATAGCAATCTTGCGCGTCGTCCTCGCGTGTAAAGTCATCATCGCTGCCGTCATGGTAGAGAAACAGGCCTTCCTCTTCATCCTCTTCCTCACCAGCCTCGACTGCGTCCCCCTCATACCCACGACGTCGCGTAAACTCGGCCATACTCCACAGCGTGCCACACGAGAGAGAGAGAGAGAGAGAGAGAGAGAGAGAGAGAGAACAGCAAGCCAAATGCCGAGTGGGCGACGAAAGAAGAAGGTACTGCTCGCCATACCCCGGATGATGTTTTCCGCTCTCGGCTGCTTCCCTCTTGTGTCGATCGCTGTGGTTGCCTCTCCTCTCCTCATCACGCACTTCTCTCTCTCTCGCCACCGCTGCCACTGCTGCTCTTGTGGTTTATCTCCGAGTGCGACTACGGTAGGCCAATCCTCCGTGTGGTGGCATCTCTCTCTCGGCCACTGTTGCGCGCTATCTTCGTGGTGCTGCTCGTGGTTGGCGTCAGTGAGGGTTGGTATTCGGGCGTCGGTGGTGAGGTGGTGTGAGGCGATCTCGTCGGCTCGATGTCGTCGCAGGAGCTGGGCAACTATGCTGAGGGCTCGGGCCCGACCTTCAAGCAGTGGGCTCGGAAGCAAGTGCAGCCGTGCGAGATCATCAAGTGGTTGATCTCGATTCTGCTCGTGATACTCTTCATGTGTTGCTGGATCGTCGTGTTCTCGGTCTTCAAGACCGAGGACGACGGCAACCGCTCGGCGCAGACGTTCGACGACGGCATCGTCAACTCGAACCTGCCGCGCATGAACTGCACGCTGGGCCTCGAGCGGCTCGAGTACGGCATCGGCGTCACCTTGTCGCTCGATTGCACTCGCGGTTTGCCTGCGCAGATCGTCGATCAATCCGGTCTCTATTTACAGCAGCAGCTCAATGTCGTTGTCAATCGGCGCTCGTTCACCTTTCCTGCTGGCACCATACCTGCTATCATCTCAATCCCCGTGTACTTTGAGGATGGCTCGTTGCAAGTACGCCACTTGTGGAACAAAAGAGAGAGCGAAAGAGAGAGAGAGAGATCGACGGGTTGTTCATGTACTGACAACACGCTGTCGTGCACAGTCCTATCCTTTCGACACGTACCTAGCGACCTTTGAGGTACACATGGTGCAGCGCGATCGTAACAAACAACCCCCACGTGTCATATCAATCCTAAACTCAATCCTCGATCTAGGTGCTCGTGTTCACTGGACCTTCGCCACCGCGTTTCGACTCGCGTGAATCGGAAATCGATCTGACGATCTTTGCAACCAAGATCGTCATCAACAGTGTGGCAGTCGAGTATCGCAACACGCAACAGGTCGATGCCATCCTCGATGCGATACCCGGTTACGTGATCTTTGATATTTACAGCGAGCGCACCAGCCTCGGTCTCGTGTACCCAGTATTCTTGATTATTGCGTTCTGGTACGCCTACCAACCAACCAACCAACCAACCAACCTGCCTGCGATCTGAGCGACACGCTGCTGATTCTTGTGTACGCCTACCCGAACTAACCACATTCGGTCGGTGCTACTTGGGCGTTTGGTGCAGGTTCTTGACGGTCGCTGTCGGTGGACTGGGTATCTGGCACGTCATCTTGCGCAAGAAGATTATCGAACCGCCATTGCTAGCCATGTTCGCTGCCGTGCTCTTCTCGGTCCCAATCCTTCGTAACACCGCACCGCAGTCACCGCCATTTGGTTGTGAGATGGATTATGCCGGTATGCTGGTGGCATTGACGAGGTGCGCATATGGCGCATGAAATACGAGTCTCACAATGTGTCTTTGCCGAATGGCACAGCGTTCTTTTGGACCATGCTTACGTGTGTGCTTGCCTTCACGCTTGCCTCTTTCCGCTTCATGGAACAGGTATATAGAAATGAGAAAGACACGGAGGGAGTGATTGCGAGTGAGAAGGCACCTTCTAATGATGCACCTTCTGTGTTTGTTTGCTTCACAGGGAGTTGACAAGCGCCCCTTCCGCCCTCGCTTCATGCGCAAGTCGTTCGAGTGAGCACACGCTCATGCTCGCGCTCGCTCTCTCTCTCTCTTTCTTTGTGGTGTATTTCTGCCAACCTGAACCATTCGGATTGTGTGTAACCTTCATGTTAACGTTTAATCATGTACTACCAATCGTTTGCATTGAAGGCAAGCTTTTGCTTGCGTTTGTCCTTAGTCTTGCTAAAGTTCTGCTTGAACTTGGTCTTTTGCTTGGTTCGCTGGCGGCGTACTCGCTCCTTGATGAGATCAGCATCGAGTGTCGCGCCGGTGTGCTCATCAGTGTCGGCCTTGGCATCGGCATCGGCATTGGTGTCGTTGGGTGCTGCTTGTTGTTCTTGGTCGCCCGATGGCACTGCTGCTGCTGCAGCTGCATCAGCCGGAGCATCGGTCGCGGCGGCGTCCTCGACTTGCACCGAAGCTGCGCCGCTTGCATTCTCCAGCCGGTTGCGCTCGAGAATTTCGCGGCGCACTTGGTCGGGATCCAACACGTGCTCCTTCTGTCGCTGCCTCCTCTCGGCCTCGCGTTGCTGCTTGCGTAGCTTGCGCGTCTTGCGGTCGAGCTCCTCTTCCTCCTCCTCTTCTTCTTCCTCATCCGCTGCCTCGCGCTCGTTGTCGTCGTGGTGGCCAGTGTCAGCTTGATCATCGCCGTCGTCGTCGTCGTCGTCGCTGGCCGCCTCGCCGTTCTCGGTCTGTTCGTTCTGAGCAATGCGAAACTCCTCTAGCTGCTTCTGGTGCGCCGATGTGAAGCCACTGGCGGCAACCTCGACATCGAGATCGACCTCTCGTTCGGCATAGTCCTGGAAGCGCGGATATTCGCTCGACTCGTAGCCAAACTTTCGTGCAAAGTACGTTCGAATGCACTGTACATCGCGATCAAAGTACCTATGTTCATAGAGAATGCATGCGATCGGTTCGAACCGTAGTGGTGTGATGAGCGCTCACTCTCTCACTCTCTCTTCTCGCATGTTGAACTTGACACTACAACGAGACGAGACCGATACATACATATCTGCATTCTCGTGCGTAGTCGATACCATCTGCGGAAAGTCGATCATTGTCACGCGCTCCTCGTCGTCGATCAGCAAGTTGAACTCGTTAAAGTCTCCATGAATCAGGCCATGTCGAGCAAGTCGCACGATCACGTTCATCAGCTCGCTGTACACGCGTCCCGGGTGTCGAATCTCGGCAACTTGAACCCTATGAGAGAGAGAGAGAGAGGGAGGGATGTGTGGTTGGTGACGAGAGACTCTCACTTCTCAACCGAGCTCTGCTTGGATGCGATCATGTGTCATACATTGGGTAGCCTCGCACAAGCTCCATAATCACGCCATGGCGATTGTGATCGATCGGCTTCGGAACCGGGAAGCCATGCTCGTACAAAGCCTTCATGAAAGCATACTCCTTGATCGAGGCCAAGCGCGACATGTACAGCCATGAAGCGCTCTTGCGATGGAGCAAGTAATCTCGCTTGTTCTTGATCTGTCGGAACGATTGGCGACCGAGTCTGTGGAGCTTGAGGCACATCTCTTCGCCTTCATCATTCGATACGATGTATACATCTGCATCCAGGAGAGCACATCAATACCAACATACGCGAACATCAAGAGCTGCATCTGCCAGCGATGGGATCGAGCAAGTACCAGCCTCCTTTCCAACGCCAATCTGCTTGCCAACTCCAGCGATCGATCCACGAGCACCCATGGCTTTGAGGGCGAGGAAGTCATAGCCTGCGTACGTGAGCTTGTAGCCATCGTCTACGCAGCCAACGACTCGTCAGTCATGGTCTCGCACACACTCCCTCGCGCGCGCGCGAGATCCTCCAACACACATTTCTTGGCGTCGTGGTAGATGAGCTTGTGCTTGTGAAGCTCCTTCAGCGACTTGTGAGCCAGACCGCGCTTCATGCTCGCGATGGTGCTACCCAAGAGCATCGACACAACGACATAGACACAACGATATCAGCGCCTGATAACTGCAATCCAAACTGTGCGGCGCTGCAATGATGTAGTTGTTGTTGTTGCTGGTGTTGCTGTTGTAGGAGGTTGAGTTGGATTTGTGATAGATACCAGATGAGTTCGGTCGGTACGATCTCGTGGTTCTTCATGCCCATCTCGACGGCCGTCAGGACGCGAAAGTCATCGCGCGACAGATAGCGCAGCACCGAGACGTCCAACTTCATCGTGACGCACGCTAGAAAAAAAAGAGAGACACACTAACTACGAACGATATTGATGCTAGAACGGGGCCTGCTGCTGCGGTAGCGATCTCGATATCTCCTTCGCCAACCCAATTGGAATAGAGAGGGAAGATGTGTGTGGTTGCTGCTGCTGCGTTTGATGCGTGGCGTGGGGAAGAAAGCGAAAGCAAAAAATCGAGCGCACCAGAGCAACGTGCCTCCTCCGAGCTCTTTCTCCGGCTGCTTTCTTCACCGCTTGACGTGGTTGTTTCTTTGCTGCCTCCCGCGCCCACGCACCTACCAACCTGCCTGCTGCTCGAGATATGGCCCCCAACGGCGCACCTTCCACCAAGGGCGGCCGCCGTCGTGGTGGTAGCGATGCTATCTCAGCTCGGTCTTCACCACAAAATGGCAAGAACGGCGGCAAGCAACCCAGGCAGCAGCAGCAGCCCAGGAAGCAAGCGGCTGGTGCCACCTCGACCGCCACGGCCGCGGCAAGGAACATCTCGCGCAACGCCAAGACACGCCCGAACGACGCTAGTGCCCCTGGAAGCGAGCTCGATACGTCGTTCAGCTTCAACCTGGAGGACGACAACGATGCGGCGACGACCGTCGCCACCGGCAAGCCCAAGCCCGCCACGATGCATCCATGGGACCTCAAGGGCGCCATGGCTTCCTCTCGCTCACTGGTTGGTTCACGTCTCGCGCGCTTGTCATCGCGCAGAGCTTGACCACACAACTTACGATCAATGATGCCATGATTCTCGTGGCTGTGATGGTTGATTCAGAATCCGAACCAATCGACTGTCGACGAGAAGATCAAGCGACAACTTGCCCTGCGTGCGCTCTCACACGCTGAACACGCCTACGAGGACGAGGACGAGGACGAGGACGAGGACGACCATGACGAGGACGACCATGACGAGGACGACCATGACGAGGACGACCATGACGAGGACGATGACAATGGCGATGATCACGCTGAAGAGAACTCTAGCGATGACGAACTTGATACTGCCTACAATGAGAACGACGGCGAAGACGATGGGCTTGCAGCGGACTTGGACGAGGTTGAGTCGGACGACGAGGAAGGATCTGCAAGTGACAACGAAGCTGCAGTAGCGGACGACGAGGACGACGACGACGACGAGGACAACGACAACGACGATGACGAGGATGATGATGAGGACGAGGCTCGAGATGGCGAGGACGATGACGGTGACGACGAGGAGCATCTCGACGACAGTGACGACGAAGAGCAAGCGAGTGGCGATGAAGAGAACAGCGCCGATGAGGCCGATGATGACGGCTTGACGACTCTCGATGTGCCGATCATCGTACGTCGTCGTGGTCGGCGTTGGAGGTCGGTGGTTCTTGTTTGCATTGCTAATGTAGCATGTGTTCTCTTATGGCAGTCGTTTGCTGATCTCCACCTTTCGCGCCCGCTGCTGAAAGCTGTACGTTGTGCACCTGTTGCTCCGAGCAGCAAGTCAGTGATTAACCTCGTTGTACAACGCAGGTGAGCGAGCTCGGGTA
>Ga0209935_1005167_pt1 | contig 11274 bp, 17 predicted proteins | sample ThiBio_1000_plan_2_FD_183958 | JGI IMG/M metagenome (GOLD analysis project Ga0209935, IMG submission 183958) | Wastewater bioreactor microbial communities from Cape Town, South Africa - Thiocy_cont_1000_plan (SPAdes) | ecosystem: Engineered > Bioreactor > Thiocyanate-remediating >... | reverse complement strand
AACTGCCTCATGCAACTCTTCGATTCTGAGATCATTTCTTGCGGTGACGATACGTTGATCAAAGTCTGGGACCCAAAGGTGAGTAGTAGAGGCTCACGCTGCTGCGCTCTCGATATCGATCGCCAGTTGTACTGATTAGCGCCGTGAATATCAGCAACCATCTGCGCCGCGAGCGACACTCAATGCACACTCACAAGGAGTGCGCCTGGCAGTGGATACTGGAGCAACTGTGTGGAGTGGCTGTAATGGTGGTTCGATTATTGTGTGGGACCGCGTCGTACGTATTCCCTCGTAGTTTAACTTGATACGCATATCATTGAGCCTTACGACTCTAATACTGTCGATGATTATAGCTCAAGACTCCGATCCAGGAGATTGTCGACCAGCATAAGGCCGGCATTCGCGGCATTTGCGTTGCCAACAAATCGGTCTACACAATCTCAAACGAAGGCTTGTTACTCGCATGGCGGATATGAGCGCTGAGCAACATAATACAAGATCGAATGAAGGCGTTGACCAATACAATACAACACCTGAACTGCTTCACTGAGATCGATTGGTTTGGATTGGATTGTCAAGATCGAGAGAGAGATCGATCGAGAGTGGTTGCTGTTCCTTTCGATGCTCGCACTCACTTGCTTGCTGCCCTCCTCCCTCGCCCATCTCTCTCTCTCTCTCTCTCTCTCAGCCTACCATCCACGATCTCACCAATACCATCATGTCAGAAGATGCAAATGTCGGCATTCTGTTCTTCGACACCGAGAATCGAGGCCAAAACGCCGAGATCCTCAACAACGGTCTCACGCTGCGACGAAAGGAGTCGTATTGGTATGGCAGCGCATGGTGTCCTCATGCGATACCACTTCGATCGATCAAGATCAACGACAAGTTCGAACAAGCTTACGGGTTCACGATCGTGATGCGCGAGATGTCGATCGAAGGCTGGTCGGGCAACGTCAAGTTCGGCTTCACCAACAAGCCAGTGACGACGAACCTTGTGACGGCACATATCTCTGAGGTCCAACCGAGCTGCACTCTCGAGTTTGACTCTGCGAATCGACGCCAAGGGAAGACGAATCCCGCTGCATCTTGGTCGCGCTACAACTTGCGACTGTCTCATCTTGAGGCACAAGGCGACAAAATCAGCGGCAGGGTGTCGCCCGCTATCAATGTAGGAGATCGATTGGGCCTGTTCTTCTTGCCTGGCTCGAGCGAGCTCGTGTTCCTCTTCAACGACAAGCTGGAATCTCGATGCTCTCTCTTATGGGGAGTGCCAGTCGAAGAGCAAGAGTTCTATGCACTGGTCGAGAGCTACGGTACGTTCTCGACGACACAGATGCAATCAAATCAATCACTCACTCACTCACTCACTCATTCACTCAATCACTCACTCATTCACTCACTCACTCATGTGGATGATGGCAGGCCAAGTTCAAGCCGTCGACCTGGAGCCCATCTTCTTGCCTTGGACTCCAGCGACTCATCACATGTTCCCAATGGATCTGCAACAAGCAATCAAGACGATCGCGACGCTGGCTCTCGTCAACAGCAAGTCGGAGGCACAGATCGAAGGCAGTCCATGGTTCGTTCTTCCTCCGGAGCTGCTGTTCATGATGTACTCGTTCATCAGTGCATCGCATCACGCTCGGTTAGCGCTACCGTCCTCACGACCGAGCGAGACCGAAACGAGACTGCAACATCTCGAATGACGAGGCTCCCGTTCAATGACACGCGCGAATCATGTAGATATCTATCTATCTATCGTCATCATATCGATCTATCTATCTATCTATCGATCTAGCTATTCATCCATCCGACCATGTTTCATGAGACAATCATTTAGCTCTTTGATGAGAGGGATGAGGGATACGAGTGTTGTTTACGGTTCCGACGCGGCATCGGCACTTCTTCCGCATTCGATCTGCACTTCTTCCCATTCAATGTCCCTCTCCCACCACTCACACTCTCTCACACTCTCTCGTACACACGCACGTGCTACTCTCTGAAACATGGCTGGACGACGACCTCATCTCCAGACGGAAGCAGAATACAGATATCGGCAGCCTCTTCACAGGGCGATCGCAGGCGGCTCGTTGCAAGCGCTGCAACAACTCCTCACGACGCCCGTCGACGTGAACCAGAGCGAGCACGAACGCACGCCATTGATGCTGGCCGCGTCGTACGACAACGTCGAGATGATAGAAGCGTTGCTGGCTGCGCGAGTCGATGTCAACGCGACCAACTCGCACAACTGGAGCGCTCTCAATCTCGCTGCTATGCGAGGATGCAGTCGTGCAGTGGAGTTGCTCATCGACCATGGCGCTGACAAGAGCAACGAGGCCAAGGTATCTCGACCGACCGACATCGAACGTCGTACGCGCCATCGACCGACATCGGTGTCTAATCGATCTTGTATGATTGTGTATGGCCGCGTAGCCACTGTTCAAGTATACTCGATGTGGAACACCGGATAAGTTGGCCAAGCATGCCCGCATTCGCGCTATCATCAACACCAGAGGTTCGCTCGATCATAGATGACTCACGTACAAACAACTTGCGACTGCTGACACACAACGACGCTGAGTAGAGTTCCATTGGACGGTCGAGAGGCATTGCTGGAGCCCACCGCAGTTACGACGAGCCATCGAGCTGCTGACGACCCTTCGTCATCTGCATCACGAGTCCGCGGTATCGCTGCTGCCGAACGAGCTGTTGTTCCAAATCTTTGCGTACTTGTAAGATGCCTCTCGGTCATGACAGCCCATGAGAGTAACGAACGAACGAACGAACGAACGAAACCTTGTATTGTACACGCTCGCACTGAGTTATCCGCAAGCCAATCATGACGCCAATCATCATCAATTGGCCAGCAACAACACAACTGATTGGACCGCGGATATTCGCGAGCTGGTGAGTGAGTGAGTGAGTGAGCTCGAGAGTAAGTGAATGAGTTACGCCGCTACGATGAGCGACTTGTTCCAGAGCAACGAGGCAACGACATAGTGAACGGCACAATAGACGCCGATCGCAGCATGAACGTAGAGTGGCAGCTCGGGTACGATGGCAGTCAACCGATCGGGCATCGCGATCAGAAGCACTTGCAGTACAAACAACGCTGCGAAACACGTCATGCACAACTGTCGCCGCACAACGAGAGAGAGAGTGAGTGAGTGAGTGAGTGAGTGAGTGAGTGAGCCAGGTCGAGTGGAAGGCATTGATGCGTTGGGCGTACCATCCAAATGATCTTGCCGACCGAGAAGCGAGGAGCGCTCGGCACGACGGCAATGTACAGCACGGTCAAGGCCACGAATGGCAGAAGTGACAGCCTCGTGATAACGAGCGACAGCACCGCCAAGGCCTGCACCAATACCATCAACGGCGCGATGGCGCGAGAGAACCTCACTTGCAACGACAGCAACAGCGACGAGAACACGAGCAGCCACACGATCTGCGGCGTCACATGCTCGTTGTGAACGCTGACGTAAGCGCGACCGATGGCCTGCACGGACGAGTCGGTTGTGGCGAGGCCTTCGTAGAAGCGCCAGAGCACTGAGACCGACGACAGGGCGAGCAACTGGAAGCTCAAGGCCGTCAAGGCCACCAAGAGTCGCTTGTAGTGTCGCTTGAGGCTGTAGCTCACGCCTGACACGCCACGGCCGAGCAACAGACACACTACCGTCAATCCCACGGCGAGGATCAAGCTACGTGCAGCATTCGCGCATCAGCATCAGCAATGGAATTGATTGAATGATTGAGAACTGTGATCGGCAGCGCGAGTGCGAGAGTGACGTACGAGAGATTGGTGTTGGATTGTGAGGCTGCGAGGTCCGTGATCGAGCGAGTGATGGCGTGCTGCCAGGCCAGCAAGGTCGCGACGTAATCGCTCGAACCACTGAGCTCCGAGCACAGGTCCAGCACCAAAAGAACGTGCGCTGTGATTGCCGAGAAGATGGTGCTCACGAGCAGCGGGATGTTGTGGGCCAGTGCGACCACGGTGGAGTGCAGTTGGTCGAGCATCAAGATGGCGGGCTTGTAGGACAGCAGCTTGAGAGGTTCTTGGCGCACTTGCGCCACCAGCGACGTGCTCAGCGGCGAGATCGACGTGACGAACTCCAATACCGTGCTGCGGATGGCGACCAATGGGTCTTCGAGCGATGCCGGAAGCCATTCGGGAGCTCCGACGATCACGATCGCCAAGGCAATTACCGAGTACACTCCCAATCTCCAGGCGGCCTTGAAACTAATGCAGTTCATGCAGTAAGGCGGATTGTCAGTCAGTGACACGAAACCAGATCATGATCGTGATCATGATCGGGGTCGTACATGTTCATCTGTGCGAGAGTGAAGCGCAGCAAGAAGACGGCCACCAGCACGGGCGGGGCGATGGCGCGACAGACCATCATCGAGAAGGCGAGCGGATCGTCGGGGAAGTCGCTCGGCCAACCCTGTACGGTCGAGATGCACAAGCAGAACCATGCCGAGTGCATGTGCGAGGCCGAGAAGAGTGCCAACGACATGATCAGCCAATAGAATGGCGTGTCGAGAGTGCTGCATTCGAGGAACGATCTCGCGAGTGAGAGGCTGACAGAGCAAGCAAAGGCGGAGGCAGGGGAGTGGCTTCGTACAATCCAGTGCCATCGTATTGAAGAACCAGCAAGATCGGAGCTTGGATGAAGATGACCATTTGGTGCCAGCGCTGTGGTTGTACAAGCACAAGCAGTGACCTCATCAGCGACTACGAGGCAAGAGCAAGAGAGCAAGAGCTTGCTCACGTACGGTAGAATGCGACACTCGCGGTGGTCGTTGATTGCGAATCAAGTAGATCAATGGCAGCAATAGCAACAAGAACTCGCTGCCAATCTGCGTCAATAGCTTACGGCCAAAGTGTGCGACATGGGCTTGCTCTGGTGCAGGCAACAATCAACCCGCGTGAGTGACGCCACAGTCACTCGAATTGGCGCCAGCGTACCGTTCACAGCGGCCATGTACGAGCCGACAATCACTCGCAGCAACACGGCCAGTATCACAGGCACACCGACCGACATGATGTTTCGACTGCGGCTTCGTGCTCCATGTCGATCGACCGATCGCAAGCTGCGTCGAAGACTCGAACGACCGCCCGATGCAAACTCGGCATCACCACCGTCGTCGTCATCGTCATCGTCGTCATCATCGCTATCATCATCTTGGCTCTCGTTCAGGTGAGGAGCAAGAGTCGCTGTCAGCCTTCGAAGGGAGTGTAGATTGGCCACGACCTTTGGCCAGAATGCCGCCGCATTGCGTGAATCCGAACACTCTAGATTAGAGGACTGGCTTGCGAGAGAGAGAGAGAGAGCGAGCCTCGATTCGTACCGCACTCAGGTCCTTGCGATCGTACAAGTCGCTAATGTTGAAGAGACTCTGCTTTGGAATGCCCAACTCACTGCAGGCCTTGAGGTACAGCTGAATGTTGTCCTGTATAGCGCGCATAGCACGCAACTCAATATCCTCGTCATGAGCGCGCTCGGAGTTGAGTGAGTTCGTACACGCTGCATCGCAGGTAGACGCGGATTGTTGATCTTGGCGATGGTCTTGGGCTTGATGAGATTGATGATCTTGCAGAGACGAGTGCCGTCCTTGAGGTCGTCGTGGAGGTCGTAGATGTCCTCGCCCAGCACATGCTCGAGCCAATCCAGCACCTCCTCCTCGGCTTGATAGTCGTACTTTTGCTTCAACTATCAACCAAAGCGTATCGATGTAGCATACCAAGCAAACCATTGTGTGTGTGTTCGTTCGTGGTAAGGCTTCCGATGTGATCTGGACGATGTAGCCTTCTCGTCCGCAACAGCTGCATCATGATCACACTCTCTCTCTCGTACTCGTTGCTGAATCTCACGATCCATGCCAAAGGTCACCGGTCGAATCGAGACGTCAGTCTCACTGGCATTCGTACGTAGCTGTCGGAAGCGCTCAGCGATCTGCCCACGCTCGAGGCTCAGCTCATCTTCGTTCAAGTTACTCTTGGTGGCACGACGCGTCAGCCGTCTGTTGGCGCGCTCCTCCAGCTCCGACACGGCCTCCTGGCGATCCTCGGCCTCGAGCTGCTCGCGGCGAACACGACGTCGCTCCGACTCGGCGAGTGCCCGTGCACGCTCTTGAGCGGCCTCCTCGATCTTGGCGAGTCTGCGGCGCTCTTGTTCTTCGAGAGAGACCGTGTACACGACTCCGAGGGTCGGACCATTGAATCCAGGTATGACTTGAGCTTGTCGAGCGACGGCATAGATGTTTTGGATCACCTGCAGCATTGTACGAGGTTGAGATTCGAATCGATTCGATTCGATTGATTGATTGATTGATTGATTGATTGATTGATTGATTGATTGATTGATTGATTGATTCGATGGATTGATTGATTGATTGATTGATTGATTGAATGATTGATTCGATTGATTGATTGAGGTGTACCATGGGGATCGAGGTGCCGGTGTGAAGGTCGGGCACCGTGAAGAGATCAGCTCCTGGTATCTTGATGGCCACACAGCCGTTCAGATATTGTTGAATATTGGCCTGTATGTACCCACGGTTAGAGACGTGATGGATTGATGGAGCGATGGATCGTACTCGTTCAGCGAGAGCGTTCGATGGGAGAGCTTCAAAGTTCTTGATCGAACCAGGCACGATCTCCTCGAGCATCAAGCATAGATACACACCACTTCGTAGCGTGGTCCACACTCGCTTGGCGACGGCCTCGTTGCGTGCACGAAGCTGGGCATTGGCATCGAGCGACGAGGTCGCCGCGTCGGCACCAACGCCAAGCTCATCCGAGAGCGTGTTGGCGACCTTGAGGAGATGCGAGCGGCTCTCGGGATGCTTGATGATGGCGGCCATCCACTTGAGAGCATCACGAACGTACTCGAGGTCGAGCTTCTCCATGGCCTTGGCGTGGAGCTCGGCATCGAGGCCTGCGCGATCGCGGCCGAACACTCGCTCGACATTGACGGCCAAGGAGGTGCGCGAAGGCAGCACGGCCTCGGTGTTGGCTCGCCGCAATCGACGAGGCGATGGAGCTTCACCGACTCCTGCAGCGGGAGGAGTGGGATTGCTCATTCTCGGACGAGAGAGAGAGAGAGAGAGAGAGAGATGGAGGAAGATGATATGGGCCCGGTGTGTGAAGGGGAGCGGGGCAGAGGGGCAATGAACGAATGAAGTGATGAGCGAACAGTCGCTGCGCCTTGGCTAGCCGACACTCTGAGGAGTGTTGATGTTGATGTTGTTGGTTGAGAGCCTCGCCGCTCATGGGGATATTATTACATGGTGGGTATCTTGGGGTTATAGATAGCGACTTTATAGGAGGGGTTCATCAACAAGAGAGGGAGAGAGAGGGGGAGAGGGAGGGGGAGAGGGAGCGAGACTAACAAGTGTACACGGAGGAAGATGATGGCAGGTCGAGTTGGTCGACTATCGCGCGAATAACGAGTTCGCGTTAGGGACGACAAGTACAACGACAACAACAAGTACACTGCACTGCAATACAAAAAGAGAGAGACCGACCAAGCGGCGTTGGTGGGAGCGTGTGTCGCCGCCGCGTTGTTACTTGACGATGGCACCGCAACGGCCGATGGCCTTCTCGATACGCGGCTGAGCGCGCGAGACATCCGTGTGCAAGATGTCGAGGCGCTTGTTCTGCACGTCGAGCTCGGTGTTCATGTTGAGCGCCGTGCTCTTGAGGTCGTCGAGGATCGAGTCCATTTGGTCTGTGAGGCGCAAGAATTGGTCAGCTGATGGCAGAGCAGAGCAGAGCAGGGCAGGGCAAGGCCAAGCTAGTAACGTACCCAGCGTTCGATCCGTGTCGTCGACGTACTCGTAGAACTTCTCCTCGCTCTCGCCCATCTGAGCTCGCGCCGAGGCCGCGGGGCGGATCATGTTGTCGCGCTTCTTGGAGTTGGCGCGCACGGCCGAGCGGTCCTTCTCCCACTCCTTGACGCTGGCCTTGTGGGCGCGCTCGTCGCCCTTCTTGCGCTCCTTCATGGCGGCGCGGTCGGCGGCGGCCTTCTTCTTGTGCGAGCGATTGCCGCTGCTGGTGACGGTGTTGAAGAGCGCGCCCCAGACCGACTCGATGCCGCGCAGCTTGCGCTCGCTCTGCGCCATGTTGTTGTGCACCGTGTCCATGTCGCCTTGCATGCGCTCGATCTGCGTGCCCTGCTCCTTCATCTTGGAGAGAGTCTGGTCACCGATCTCGCGCGTCGAGAGGAGAATGTTGAGCGAGCGATGTGCCGAGTCGTTCGAGTCCTTGGCAAGGTCAGTGGCCTCGGCATAACTACGCCCCCAAGACCGAGACGTGAGTACGTGGTAGGTTGTGTGTGTGGCGAGAGAGAGAGAGAGAGAGAGACATACATGTCGTCGACCGAGCGGTTCTCGAAGCTCTCCGAGTACTTGGTGGCCATGCGCTTCTGGTTCGAGCCGATCTTGAGCGCAATCTCACCGGGGCTGCCGTCCTCCTTGCGCAGACGCGGGTTTTGCAACGGGAACCAATGTTGCGAGGCATAGTCGATCGAGATGTGCTTGTGGTCGCTGATCGGGACGCGGACCTCACCGAGGAACGAGTTCCACACGGTGCCGGCAGCCTCGCACGTGACAACGAGCACACCGCTGTCGGACACGCTCGAGATGTCACTGCAGCAGTAACAATAACAACACACTCGTCAGTATGAGTGTGAGAGAGAGAGAGAGATAGTTTGCAGAGACGTACAACTCAAAGCGCTGCTGCCAGACAGGATCGCTCGAGTGTCGGATGATCTCGGTCTTGAACTTCTGCTCGCCGAGTTGGAGGGTCAACACGGGGTCCAAGATCGCTGGGCCCTCGCGCCGCTTTCGCGTGGTGGCGTCGGTGATGTCGCGGCCACCGTAAACTACACGCACCAGAAGGGACGGAGAGGAGAGGGGAGAGGCTTGGTGAGCCAACGAGAGCCACGACGCGAGAGCAAGCGGAGATGCACGCACGCGCGTACCTTCCACAACGAGGATATCGCCATCGCCTGGTGTGGCCATAGTGGTAGAGGAGGTAGTGTACGAGCTGGGAGCCATGTGAATGAATAGATAGATAGGTAGATAGGTAGGTGTGTGGTGGGTTTGGTTAGGATGCGAATGAATCACGATAGCTCGCAGCGAGCGTTAAGTAGGAGATCTGGCTGGTGTCGCCGGTCGCAGAAGCGACGACCAGAAGTCGGCGCTCGCTCTCGCTCGCTCTCGGCGTACCTCGGGAGCGGATTGACCGAAGAAGCGGAGGAGAACACAAACACACGAGCGGGCAGTTGTTTGGTTACCTCGTCGTGAGCAAGGGGGAAGGGAAGGGAAGGGCAGGGCGAGGTGACAGGCGAGTCTCTCAGTGAGTGGTTGTGGTGGTGTCGCTGACGTTGGCTGGTAGAGAGGGAGAGGCGCTGAGGGACCGAGGTGCGTGAGGTGGCGAGAGAAGGAGCAAAGAACACCCAACGCCTTTCTTCGACCTCCGTACCCTGCCCAGCGTAAAGCAATCGGCCTCTGCCTAAGCTCCCTCCTTCCCTCGCCGCCACCGAAAATCGCCGAACGACAAACCGAAAAGATCGCGTGCCCCGGAGCGATGTTTGTTTCGGTGTTTCGGTGTTTCGGTCATTCGTTCGTTCGCCTCGTTCCATCAACAACATCAAGCAGAGCGATTGAGTGATATCGATACGGCTGGCTTGCTCGTGCGATTGCGAGTCTCGAGATGCCGTTCATCAAGCCACAACACACACACGGTGGTAAAGCACTATGGTTCTTGGTATGTGGCTGTTCTTGTTGCGCGAAATCCTGCTCCCTGTGTTCTGTTACATCGCATCGAGCGCGACCGCTGACGTGTGACGTCGGCTGCTGGCGTTGAACTCGCCCATTGTGCTTGCTGTTCTCTCGCACTCCTGCAGCTCGAACAGAACCCCTACTTTCATATGCAGCGACACAAGGCTGAGGGCAAGCCGTTGTCGGGCATCATCTCGTCGTTGCGTTCGGCGTGGGACCGCAATCCCGAGCTCTTCCGCATCATACTCGCCGTCAAGCCCTACGATGTCATCGCCACCGGCAGGTCTCTGGAGGAGGTACGAGATCGCTGGAACACCAATCTCGAGCAGCCACCTACAAGCATCTCGCGTGCAGCAGAACACACCCGATGGTCGGGATAGAATGGCGTCAGCTGATCGGCGATAACGTGTGTAGATCCAAGAATGCTGGACGTGGCTGCAACACCATGTGACACCGCAGTTGGAAGACCTCGCCGAAGACGTGTGGTATGCCTACGTCGTGTTCCTGATATCGGCCAAGGTCGCTGGAGCGCCAGTGCCCGACATCAAGAGCTGGCTCGCCAGCGATCCCTCCATCACTACTGCCACCTCCGCCAGCGCTTCAGCTCCGCCATCGACCGCAAGTGCGACGGCCTCGCCATCTCCATCGCCGCTATCATCATCGACACCACTAGCATCTTCATCAGCACCACCTTCAGAAACGACAACGACAACAACAACAACAACACCAGGCGAGGTTCCCGACACGCAACTCTGCGTCGTTTGCATGGATGGGCCTCGCGACCTCGCGTGCGTGCCATGCGGCCATCAAATCCTGTGTGCCAACTGTGCCGAGCTCCGCTTCCCGAACGGCTGTCCCGTGTGTCGGCAACCCATACGCCAAATCATTCGAGTGTATCGGTAGCGACCAACCATCCCAACCGGCCGCCGCATCTTTTGGCAACCCTTTATGTGTGTATATCCGCCATTACCTATCCACCATCAGTTGATACGAGCAAAGCACAACAACGATCTTCCCGAATTTATGGTTCTCTCGATCACCGCACGTGACCACATGACACACCACAGCGTGAGACCCAACACACCAAGCATAGAGCAGCGCACGAGCAGAGGACACTCACGCAGTGCGATGCGATCGCAAGGGAGAAGGGAGAGAGTCCGACAAAAGCCATCGCACTCCTCCTCTCAAGCAGTCTCCTCCTCGCCCTCTCTCGCTCGCGTCTCGTCGCTGTGGGCACTCGCTCCTGTCTTTCTCGCCCGCTCCTCCTCCCAAACTAAGAGGCCAGAGGTGTCCGACCTTGCGAGTTGGTGGTAGTAGCGGTAGCCCTTGTCGATACGTGTGAATATCGAAGCCAATACCGCGCTCGCTCTCTCGAGACCTTGGTGGCGCACCACGCCAGTATCGGACCCGTGTTCTGCCAATCGCGCTCTGGTACGGCACCCAGCTCGCAAGATACTACTTGAGCGTCTCTGTTCTCGAGCTAGG
>Ga0209935_1005166_pt1 | contig 11275 bp, 2 predicted proteins | sample ThiBio_1000_plan_2_FD_183958 | JGI IMG/M metagenome (GOLD analysis project Ga0209935, IMG submission 183958) | Wastewater bioreactor microbial communities from Cape Town, South Africa - Thiocy_cont_1000_plan (SPAdes) | ecosystem: Engineered > Bioreactor > Thiocyanate-remediating >... | reverse complement strand
AATGGTATCAAAAAGCAGCGGAACAAGGAGATGCAGAGGTACAATATAATCTAGGCTCTATATATAAAACTGGTAATGGAGTAATCCAGAATTTTCAAGAAGCTGTAAAATGGTATCAAAAAGCAGCGGAACAAGGATTGTCCCTTGCACAGTTTGCCATTGGTAACATGTATATTTGTGACGGTGGAATAGTTAAGAATTACGACAAGGCTTTAAAATGGTTTCAAAAAGCAGCCGACCAAGGTGATGTTCATGCACAAGAGGCAATCATAGCCATGTATAACTGGAAAGAGACAGGAAGTATTCGTGCTGGAAGACGGAAAAGACTAATGATACTTGAGTTCACTGAACAATTTGCAATATAGACTACACTAACGAAGCAGAGGAGCATGTCTTAAAAGGTGGTATTTACAAAAATGTGTATAAGTTGGCGGCAAGCATTTTTATCTAGCCCTTTCGTGCTAGGAAAGGGCTATTTTAAAAGGTAGTGTTTAGAGAAAGTGTGTATTAGGGGACAAGTACTTCTAGTTTAGCCTTTTCCTATACAGAAACGGCCCATTTATCCAACAGGGAACAAACAATATGTAATCTAAAGTAGTTTTTCCTCCCCGTTGTTTGTAAACCTCCTAACAACTAACTAATATAAAGTTAACACTTTTAGCTTTCATAAAATATGCAACGAAATTACAAACTAAATCAGAAGCTGCTAGCTTCTATAGTACTTGTCAATTTCTTCTTACAGAGCTGTGGTAATTCTCCCAATCAGTTTAATTATCAAGAAAAAGAAGTTAAAAGGAATGAAATACACTCCCCTTCAACCAAGATTCGTAAGGGACTAGATTTAGCATTATCCTTCCAAACAACTTTACTACAACGGTTACCTTCAGGTTATGAGCTAGGGACAGCCTACGATAATGGGGATTGCTTCTTTGATGCTTTAGGCCAGTGGGTAGATAAGATTAAGAACACGGACGTAAATACAGTTAAGTATTTACGAAGTGTTTGTCATGACTTTTATTTAAAAAATAAAGAATTAGTGGATGATTGGAATCAGAGGGAGTATGGAGGGATTGATAAAGGACAGGAAGATTACTATATAATCCAATATACAGCAGAAGAATGTGAAAGAGATTTTAATGGAAGAGCTCCTATATGGGGCCGACCTTGGATAGAAGGAAGGATTTTATGCAAGGAGCTACAGCTTAAAGGCATATGTTTTATTGAAGTATTAGAAGATCCAGACACAGGCAATCCAGTTGTTAGTTACCATATGTTTCAAGAAGATTATAAATCATCTATTAGTGAAGAAGAAGGACAAGCCCTAGTCAAGGAAGGCAATATTCCAGTGCTAGTTAATGTACAAGATAAGTTACATTTCGTACCCTTATGGAAGAAGGATAAGTCTTTGTTAGAGAGTAAAGTTTTAGATAGAGCTTCAAAAGAAAGTAAAGGAAAAGAAACAGATGATAATAAAATAGAATTGGCCCAAAGTAAGAAGCCTAAACTTAGATCTCTCAGAGAGCTTGCATTTAATAAATCGCTAGAGCTCTTAGCTTCTAAATCCTCACAAGAACTAGATAGCATTTTTGATAAAACAAAGAGCGGAGATGGCGTGTTTAATTTCCCCAGTGAACTAGCAGATGAGCTTAAAAAAGCTATTAATCTACAACAAAAAGTAACCTCTGAAGAAGAATATAAAAACGCAGATGCAGGAAGGCATGTTAGTAAAAGTGAAAGTTACGCTTATCCAAACGGCACCGATTTGGAAAAAACTGCCATGTCTGAACAAACTCAGCATTCACTACCGCCAACATTACAGAAGCTTAAGCAAATCACCCAGCATATTGAAACCATTCAAAAACTGATTTTTCAACATCAAGGGTTAAATAACAATAATATTTTTCTTATTAGGGAAGAATTATATAGGATTTCATGGAGAGTAAGTGAGATACCTTCTTCTGATAAATTTGGTAAATCACCTATATCCAAAGCTGTTCCCGAAAGGACGTGGCTATTACTTGATTATTTGGCCAACACTCTAACTTTACTTGACCAAACAAATATAGAAGTTCCGATTTTATCGACTTTACTTCAAGGATTAGATAAATTAAAAAGTAGCTTTTTTCTAGCCATAGAGAATTCAAATAATAATACCTTAAAGAAGCAAGAAGATACAAACGAACATTTAGAATCCACTGTAGGTTATTTCTTTAATAAAAAACTTGTAAAGAAATCCTTAGATGTTATAGCTGTAGTTACTAGTTCTTTTGATAATGCTACAAATGAAGATGCGTTTTTACATAACTATCAAAATATACTTGGATTATTTAGGGTATTAGAAATTTTGGGTGAATGCTCAAAGAATATTACTGTTTTTACCCCAGCCACTTCTTACTTAATAACCGATAAGGAAGCAAATATTTTAAGAAGACTTCGTAGTGCATTAGAACATAATCAGAGAATGGCTCTAACCTTGGCTAAGAATGTAAAAGATTTTCCACAGAAAAAATCGCAGATAGTTAGAATACTTAGTGGTCTCAAATTTATTAGCCAAAAGCTTGAGTATTTAAGTTCTTCATTCGAACACTTTGAGACTCAGGTTGATTTTACAACGTGTAAGAATCTAATTCAAGGCTTTAAAGTATACTTAGATAGTCAAGATAGTAAACAGCAAACGCATACTGAAAACTTAGACAATATATTTCAACCTTTTGTTCAATTAACTAGCTACTTAAAACAAACAGGATCCCTTTCAAATGCTGAGAAAGATAAATTACTATCCTATGTTAAAGGGAATGATGAGTTGGAAAAAACATTACATGGAATTTTCAATAAACAATTAGATTTACCGGATACGCCTGAAAGTTTATGGGCTTTAGTATGTAATTGTAACAACATACTAGAAATTAATAATGAAGAACAAAATAAAATAAAACTTGAATTTTATAATGCCCATAGAACATTATTAGGAAAAATATTTATTTATGAAGAATATACAAAATATAAACAGTTACTTGAGAAAAATCGAGAAATCAGCTATAAAGACATCAAAGGACACTTGTATCAAGCATTAACTGTAGATATCAAAGAAGAAGCAAACAAATTAATCCACTTTCAAGCTCGAATACATTTAGAAAAACTGCCTTTGATCTGCAAGTATCGCAAAATCTTGGAGCTATTACTAAAAGCAAGCTCATGTCCTGAGGAGAAAAAAAATGAATTACTAAAAACTATTGATATAACTGATCTAGAACCCTACAGCAGCTATAATGATACCACACAATATTTAAAATATTTGGAAAAGAAATTTGTAGAGTATCAAGTACAGTATCAAAAAGAGCATCCTACTATGAATAGAGACGCTTTTAGAATTATTTTTTATAGTTGTGTAATTGAAAATAACAAAGAAGATAAAGAAAAATTCATTAAAAATTTATTAGACCAAATTTTTGAACAACTACCTGAAAAAAGCACACGCTATCTTGTGATAGATTTTTTAGAATTTTCAAAAGAGAAAGATCCAAAAAAATTATTTCTAGATGATATTAAAGAAAATTATAATCTCAATACCTTTATTCCTTTGCTAAAACAATACAAGGTTTCTTTAGAAGAAAGTAAGATATGTAAAATATGGGATGAACTATCCAAGGGGGCTTTACCTAAAGAAAGCATTAAGATAATAAAGGAGGCGATTGATACTACTGATTGTGAGATTAAAATGGATAAAGTATTAGCTGAAGTAATAAGTCAAGTAAATGGTATAAAGAAAAATTGGAAAAATGAAATATTAAGCATAATAAGAAATTTAAAAGAACCCAAAAAAGTTAATATACAACCTATTAAGAGATTTTTAGGAAATTATATCACACCTAAAACTTGTAAAGACAAAAGTATAGATGAAGAAATAAAACAATTATTACTTAACCCTACAGAAGAGGTAAAAACTAACTTCATAAAAATTATTCTTGAAAATGCTGATAAATGTAACCTTACAGGAGAGAAATTAAATAACAATTTAAATAAATTATTAAAAAATTCTCCAGTTTCATCCACTTCTTCCACCCGTGAACAGCATAACCTCCCATCTAGAATAAAAGCTTGCCCATTTTTTGATGAAAGTGATAGAAAAGACTGCCAAAGTTTAATAGAGAGCAGTAGTTGGAATGAATTAGAAATCCTAGTTAATAATCTATTTAATCTCAAGAAGCCTCATAAAGAATTAAAGAAATTAAAAAAATCATATAGCAATTCATCTGATGTACAAAAGCTCGAAGAAAGTATAAGACGACTCCCAGAAGATTGGATTAAAGAAAAATTAAAAACCCAAAGAGAACTGTCAAAAGGATCATGGAAGGAAGAAAAAAGTAAATCCTTGTTAAAAAAGCTACAAAAATATTCCCCTCACTCCAAGTTAAAAAATAGACTTATAAACTTATTATATTGTGCCTTTTTTGATATAAATAACTTTAATGAAGATGAGATTGAATTAAAATTAAATAAGCTTGATCTTAAAAAATTTTCTGGGAAACTAAAAGACTACAAAAAAAATGAGATCAAAGCTCTGGCCAAGGATATTGCAAATAAATTTTTTGCTAAATCTAATACTGGATCTTCGGGATATGATTATATACGTTTGTTGCAAAATTTGTCTTTCAAAATAAAAGAACTTAGTTTAATTTTTGAATCATTATTACATGAACCAGATAATAAAGTTTTAAATTTTGCAGCAGAGTATCTTATTGAGGATATTGGTCAAAATGAAGCAGATTTATTGTTCAAAAATAAAAATTTCCCCAATTATAAAAATACTTTTATCTCGAAAAGATATTTTTTTCTTCTTAATACCTACAGGAAGGTTTTAGCACATCATCCTATCGAGATTGATGAGGAACTATTACAGTATAATATTGAGCAACTTGTCTTAGATACGAACTATAGACTTAAACAACTAAATCAGGCGGTAGAAAATAACCTGCAGCAATTAGAAAATATTAGTTTTCAAGCTTCCAGAAATATTTCTTTTGATGAGCTTGATGAAAAGAAGAATGATATTTACATGTATGTAGAAAGTTTAGGATTCAAGAGTGATTTTAAACTCTTTAGCAACTCATTATGGTGTGATTTAGGAATACAAGGTGACTTAAATCTTATCGTAGAAAGTCGGCCTAATAATGGGCGAATACCTGAGTTTAAAAAACAAGTAGCTTTAATTGAACTGGAAATAACTTTAAGCAAAGAGCTTAATTGTAATGTCAAAGTATATGATAGTGAGAGCTTAGAAACAAGATTTGGCACTAAGATTTCTTCTGCACATTTCAAAAAATTGCTAGAGCTTATTAGGAATGGTTATACATTGGAGGATGTACTGAGAGGAAATGTATTTATGCAAGCCTATCGAGAAGATTCATGGTCAAGTGTTACACTAGAAAATGGCCTAACCATTTATAAAAGTAGATACAGGAACAGACAAATTTATGAACAAATTATAAAATTTATTGGAGGAGAAAGTACTGCTAATGATAGGAATTTACTTAGCAATCTTCTATCAAATACAAAACAATTGAAAAAGAGTATTCTAGTTAAATTTACTGAGTATAATAATAATCCTAAGAACTATAAACAGCAATTTATAGACTTTTTAGGAAATTGTGATATAGGTTGTAAACCTATAAAAGATATGGAGCTTGTCTATATACCTCTTGCAAGAGCCACCATTAATAATCTAGAGTATTATCCACTTAAACTATTCTATGAGCCAGCTAGTAAACTTTATCGAGGAATTGGCTCAATGGATACAAGACATATAAAAATTTCTGTTGAACAATATGATAAGCTCTCTGAGACTAAAAAAGGTTTGTATCGAAAATATGGTCCAGGAGAGACAGAGTATCAAAGATACGATACTTTTTTTCAAGAAGCACAGGCTATAGTTAAAGAAGGACAACAATTAAACCAGTTCATACTAAATTTACTAGTTCAGGAAATAATAAATTTTTGTACTTTATATACTAAGGAAATCTTGTATACTCTATCAGAAATCCCCAGTCTGGGTAAAGAAAAGTTTTTTAGAGCAGCTGAGATAGAATACACTTATGCTGATAAAACATTAAAGTCAGAAGCAGAAAAAACTGAGCTTTATATAAAGAAAAGGTTAGAACAAGATTTATTATTAAAAAGTATTATTAATCAGAAAGCAGTCCAGTATATAGACTCATTAATTGATTGCATAAAAAATTTATTGGCTTCTGAAGTAATTAAAAAATCACATTTAGACCTAATTAATTTGGAAAAATGTGCCGGAGAAATACTGTATAGTTTTTACCAAAAGAATCAGAGAAAATTGACATTCTTTTCTCATGCAATAGATAGTGATCAAAAGCAGCTCTTAAAAGAGGCAGGTATACCTAGTTTAGCCCAAATTAATTGTATAGATCAAAATAGTAAGGGAGAAGATATTAAAACTACTAAAGCTGTAATAACACCAATATATATTAATTCATGGTATTCTTTCTATAATGCTTTTCTTGTCAATAACGATTATAGAGAATATGTTATAGCACAGGCAGAAGAGAAAGATAAAGAAGATCTTAGAAAAGTATGCGACTTCCTGGAACAAGTTCCTAGTTTACCAATTCTAGGCAATTTAAGAATTATGTTTATGCCCATACGTAATTCTTTAACTATAACCAAATTAATTGAGTTAATCAGTACGCCTATAAATCAAATGACGTGCAAAGAACAAATTACAAAACTCATTGTAGATGATTTTTTTAAAAATTTTTATAATTCGGAGTTAGAAAATATTACACTATCTACAGCTAAAGATTGTTTTAATTTTATACCATTATCACAGGAAGTAGTAAATGAGTATAGTCTAATAAAATTAAAACAGCTAAAAACCATTTATTCAAAATATGGTTATTTACAGCAACTATCTCCTGAAAAAATTTGTTTAGAAAATATAGCCCATGATGAAAAAATATTAACATTTGAGCATACAGAGGTTGAACGTATATGTCAGCAGGTTTCCAATAAAAAGACCAATCGTATACCTGGGGTGTATATATCCAATTATAGTAACATAGAGAACCTACCTCGAATATGTACTTCAAATCTCGAAAATATTCTGAATATAAGTCCGGGTGGATGGAAAAAATACGCCAGAAAATTTAACGAAAAGACAAGAGATTTAGAAGATTTAATAATATCTGGTAACTGGAATTCTCAAGAAGAGATAAAGAAATTTATTCTACAATATAAAAATGATGGAGGATATGATAGAGATAACATATTAATTAAAGATTACTTTGAACACCGTAAATATTGTCTGGAGCTTAAAGCTTATAAGCACCAAGAAGATTATTATAAAGAAAAATTAAATAGCTTGAATGATAAACTAGCTGATCCCACCATAAAGCCTATCATACAAAATAAGTTGACAAGTGAAAAAGCATCTTTTAAACAGTCAATAAAAAATAACGTAGCATTACAAGAATGTTTACTAATTAGAATCAAAAGATCAAACTTTTTTAAGGGAAGAGTTGAAGAAAGACTTAGGAATGATCCTGACATTTTGCAAAAAATTGTAAATATAATAGATCCTATAAAAGAGAAATTAATGTCAGATGATATTGATAGGTTGGCAAATATATTCCGTAAGCAAATTGCTTTAAAGGCAGAACTTGAAATGTTAGAGGGTATGGAATTTAATGATGAAAAAAATGAATTAGGACTACGGTATGATGAAATAAGAGAAGAGCTAGAAAGTATAGAGAGTGCAAAAGATGATTATAGGCCTTTTTAAAGTTACCTAGCTAAAGTATAACAAATGTTCAGAATGTTAAATAAACTTACTGGATCAACGGTGGCATTCGTACCCAAACTTACAGTTGTATTTTCAGCAAAGGTTAGTAAGTTTAGTAGCTTACTATAAAAAAGGGTTAAAGGATGTTAAGCTTGATAGATATCTGGCCGAATGGTAGTAACTTTCTAACCTTTTCGTGCTAGGAAAGGGCTATTTTAAAAGGTAGTGTTTAGAGAAAGTGTGTATTAGGGGACAAGTACTTCTAGTTTAGCCTTTCCCTATACCGAAAAGGCTTTTTTATATACTAACAACAGAGAATAAAGAAAACTAAAGTAATTTTTTCTTTCCCGCTGGTTTGTAATTTACTAGCTAACAACTAATTTATGATCAACATTTAACTTATAATAAAGTATGAAAAAGCATTATAAACTAACTCATAGGCTGATAGCTTGTATTTTATTTGTAGGTTTATTTCTACAAAGTTGTGGTGGTTTTTCAAATCAGATTATTTCCAAAGAAAAAGGGCAACCAAGCAGAACTCTAGAATTGTCAGACAATCCTTTAATAAATACAGATAAAAAAATTGTAACGTCAGGTGGTTACTTGGCTTCTTTCTACGAAGAGGACGAAGGATTAAAAGCAAACTTAAGAGCTGATGAAAAACAACCAGAACCCAATTATAAAGATGTTCCTGTAATGATTGAAGAAGGTACGGACTTATTCTCCTTAACTAAACTTGACCATAGAACACAACAAAATCGCATTGAGTTAAATCGTTCTGATGATGGGCAACTAAGACATATAGTTATTCGTAAAGGAGGACTGTTAGGTGGAATGATGGAGGGAGATGAGGAAGTAGGAGAGAAACTGGAGGATGAAGCTATTCCCAACGAATGCTTTTGTCCTATTACCCAGGAAATTATGGAAGACCCAGTCATGGCGCAGGATGGACATACCTATGAGCGGTCAGCCATACAACGCTGGTTTGATATGGGAAAACGCATTAGCCCTAAAACTGGAGCTAGGCTGCTGAGTACTGAACTAATACTTAATCATACTATGCGCAGCCTAATCCAAGATTTAAAGGCACAGATGCCTGTTTTAGCTAGGCATAAGTTAAATATGGATAATATAGAAGCAGCTATTAAACTGCGTGAAGAATACATACAGCAGGAGCTAGAACTAAAAGGTAATTTATTACAGCAAGAAAAGCAGAAATCTACTTTTTTAGAAAAACAACTAGCAGAGTTAAAGCAACCAAATGAATACAAATTAAATAAGAGAGAAAAAAGGAAAGAAGAGAAGAAAGCAAGCCAGTATATTCCTAAACTGAGTGATATTAAAGAGTTGCGTCGACATTTTTACAAAGGTTGTCTGGAGATTACTTCTGGAAATTATAAACAGTTAGCAGAAGTTTCACAACGGTATGAAAGTTCTTTTATGAGTTATGAAGGAGGAGTAATTGTTAAAAGTTGGGAAAAATCTAATGAATTCAGCGCCCTTACTGATTTACTTCTCAGTTTTAGTAAACTAAAAAAGTTTAAGATCAATTGTTCAAGGAAAGATAAGGAAGAGCTAACAGAGGTAATAGGAAGAGCTGTACAGTTTTATGAGGAACTATTGGAACTTGACCTAAGTGGATGTCAACTCAGAGATAGTAACATGGAGGATATTGTAGAATCAATTGTTCATCCGGAAAAGCTTAAAGTGGTAAATGTAAGAGAAAGTGATTTAAGTGATAAGATGCTGAGCATGCTTGAGAGAAGATTTTCTAATGCAGAGGTCAATTATGATAGTATGAAGGTAGGAGATGTATTTGTACAATCAATGGGCCAGTTAGGTATTACAGTTCCAGGAGTTAAAAGAGGTGAAGAAAAGGGAGGAAAAGAGAAAGAAAAGGAGGTAGAAATGGAGAAAATTATAAAAGAACAACAAGAAACACTAGTGAGATTGGAGAGAATAGAGGAAGAATTAGGAAAATTAAAAGAAAGAATGGAACAACAGGAAGAGCAAAAGAATATTGAAGATATTATTCGCAAGTGGCCTGAAGGAAGGAGGATTTTAAATAATTTGGAATCAGGACCTGTAGTATGGGGAGGTCTTAGATTGGGCAGTAGTAGGGTCCTTTATGTTTTGCAGCTTGTGCATTGTAAGTTAAATAAGGCAAAGCTTGATGTCTTGCTGAAGTATACTCCTTTTAAAGTTGGTCTAAGTAGTGCACAGATTATTGATTTAGCGGAGAATGACTTAGGAGATGATGGTTCACTAGAAGTTGCTAAAACCTTGCAAGGTACGAGTATAGAGGAGGTTTGTTTAATCGCTAATGGCATAAGCAGTAGAGGTGCAATAAATTTTGCTAGCAACTTGCAAGGGACAAGCGTAAGTAAGGTTGATTTAAGACGTAATAACATACCTACTGAAACCGAAAAATTTTTAAGGAAACAGTACCCACAAATCAACTGGGAATTTTTTTAGAATATCATTGGAATAGGGGGGCATGAGAGAGTTAGGAATATAGAGCACGTTAGGGGAGGTGGCAGGTATTTTTATAGAATGTCAGGATGGATTATATTTTATCTTGATGTCAGCTTGTACCTATAAAACTATCAGAATAGATTTATATTCCCTATGTTATTGACACTTTCACCAAAGGGCCATAGACTATTTCCTGGCACTTTTTTGCTCCGTAATCTCTCTAAGCCTTGTTTCTTCAAACGCTATTATTTTAGTGGGAACCAACTGAGCCTCGATATAACTAACTCGGTCACGTATTGCGTCAATTTTTTTACCTAATTTGGGTTAGGGCGCATATTCGGCATAGAATGGCAATGGAATCAATATCCTGAATAGGAGTATAGAATAATCAAATAGTTAATTATTTTTTCTACCTGTTGACCTTCATAGAGGTCAGAAGAGAATTCGAACCGAAGCTAACTTCTAGGTAAATAAGTATGTAACCAGGCTAAGGAGATATATATTTGGTAGGTATATTTTTAGTGTCTCAAGAAAGGACTCTTTTTTAAGACAAAAAATTTTAGCCTCAAAAAATATAAAATAGTGTGGGATCTATCCGTCTCATAAAACAAAGTATTATATTACCATTTATTTTATAATAAATGAGACAATGTGTCAACCATTCTGAAATTTTTTCAATTTTTGTACCCGCCTCAATGTTTATGGCTTGCACAAGTTATAGGAGAAAACATAGCTTAAAGATGTTGTATAAGCAATAATAAAAATTAAGGTCTAATAAAGAGGGTCTATAAGCAGTAAGCATCAAAAAACTTTTTTGTAATTTGAAATAAGTTTTCTTCTGCTTGCTTGCAAGCTTGCTGTCTAATAACTAGTTAACCCTTAACAATTCAAGTATGATTTAAAGGTTGGTTGATAAGAGGGTAGATAAATTACTTTTGCCCCTTGACTACCTAACAACCTTTCTTCTATTACTCCCTTCACAATTATAAACAAAAA
>Ga0209935_1005165_pt1 | contig 11277 bp, 4 predicted proteins | sample ThiBio_1000_plan_2_FD_183958 | JGI IMG/M metagenome (GOLD analysis project Ga0209935, IMG submission 183958) | Wastewater bioreactor microbial communities from Cape Town, South Africa - Thiocy_cont_1000_plan (SPAdes) | ecosystem: Engineered > Bioreactor > Thiocyanate-remediating >... | reverse complement strand
GATCGATGCCTCGATGATGGCTCGATGGTGACGCGTACCGGAGCTTGTCGAACCGATCCAAGCGCTGCGTCTCGTTGCTGGGCACCATTTCGAGCAATGACTGGAACTGGCTGTTCCACTCGACACGGAGGCCTGAGAAGTTGTTCGGTGTCTCGGCATTGCACGCGCTGAGGCCGGAGCGATGTGTAGCGGTCGAAAACACTGGCATCGGCAGCTGCTGCGAGAAGCCCTGCTGCTGCTGTGGCGAGGACGAGAGAGTCATGGTGGCCGGAGGTGCCGGGCCTTCCTCGATACCGAATAGAGCCGAGGAGGTGAAGCGCGGCGGAGGCGGTTGGATGGGCGCATCGGGCATGTCGGCTGCGTAGCCTTGTGGGCAACCCGATGCACCCAAGGCGCCAAAGTCCGTCTGTTCAGCGCTAATGCCCAGCTGGAATCGTGGCTGTGCATTGTTGTCACTCGCGTTGAATGTGTCGCGCATTTCCAACAGAAGCTGCTCTGGTTGCCGTGCAGCATTGGAGGTGGTCGAGGTCGAGGTGGAGGTGGAGGTCGATGTGAGCGCGGTGGGATCGGAGGGCAAGAACGAGGCCATGGTGTAGCTGTTGTTTGAAGTCGATATGGTTCGGCGCGAGATGGTGCCCAGTGACTGCGTGGTCGTCAGATCTGGCATGTCCTCCTTCGAAAAGCTGGAGACGTACGAGTCTCGTGCAGCTTTGGCATACGAGGCTGCTGCTGCTGCTGCTGCTGCTGCTGCTGCTGCTGAAGCAGGAACAGGAGCGGCGGCAGGCGTTCTTGCATTATGTGACGTGCTGTCGGGTGGAGCTGCAGAGTAGGCTGACGTCGGTGCCGAGGCGGCGTACGCCGTGCTAGTCGGAGGAGAGCTCGACACGGGCGAAGCTACTTGTGCCGGGCGATGGTGTGGCTGCGGCTGTGATCGTTGCTGCGCTCGAATGGCGATTGGCTCGCTGGTAGCGGTAGGGACGGTACTCGGCGCTGCGCTTGATGAAGTGGTCGTAGCAGTGGCGGCGGGCATCGAGCGAGCGTACGGCTGCGCGGAGAAGTCGTAGCCCAGGCCCGGCGAGGCGCTCGCGGCAGCGACGGCGAGGCTGCTGCTGACGTTGATGGCTGCGCTGGACGAGCCTCGGACTCCACCGCCGGCGGCGGCGGTCGATGCCGACAACTCGGAGGATCGGAGCGCAGCCAGGTCGAAGGCCACGAAGGGCGAGGTGTCGAGCGAGGCCGACGACGAGCTGACGGACGACGACGAGGCGTACAGCTTGCACGGCGACTGTCCGCCGTACACCAGGTCGGCGATCGTGCCCGAGTCCGACGCCAGCGACGCCGACACGCGGAGCTCGTCGTCCGACGCCAGAGTCGCTCGGTGTGGCACTCGCTGGTACATGGAGTGCTGCTGGTGCTGGTGGTGCGCGCCGCCGCCGCCGCCGCCGCCACGGTAGCCATTGAGCTCCAGGTCGTCGACGCTCGAGCGCGTGCCACTGCCGCCGAGCGGCGACACCGACGGCGACAGCCGCTGGCTGCCCGGTGGCTCGAGCGCCGGCAGCTCCTCCGACATCAGGTCGTTGGCAAACGAGAAGCCGTCGTCGGTGGTGCGGCGCAGTGAGGACGACAACGAGCGGGCGGGCGTGCTTGCGGTGGCGGTGGCGCGCGGCAGCAGCGGTGGCGGCGGCGCGACCTCGTTGCTGTAGCCCGCGTGCTGATGCGGCTGCTGCTGGGGCACCGATATCAACGACGGAGCACTCGAACCAGCCTGTTGCTGCTGCTGCTGCTGTTGTTGTTGATGCTGGTGTTGGGTCTTCTTCTTCTTGCTGCGCTTCTTGGCGGCAGCGTTGGGGCGCGGGGTCGGCATGGCGTGCGAGATGTACGCCGGCACCAAGGGCGTGCGGGGCGAGTCGAGCTGCTGGGACGTGTCTCCGTCGTCGTCGTCGGCGTCGTCGTCGTTGTCGTCTTGGTGGCGGCGGCGATGGTCATCAGACGCAAGACGGCCGGAGTGCAAGAGCAGCGCGCGGCGGTGCAGCAGGTGCGCGGTGTCGCGGTGCAGCAGGCGGCTCTCGAGCAGATGGCGCGCGAGGAGGTACGCCGCGAGCACGTGGGCCACCAGCTGCTGCAGCCACCGAGCCACCGACGACCACATCCAACGCTCGCTCGTTGCGCGTGAGTGGGCTGAGCGCTCGCGAACCCGAGAGCTACAGGGGCAGGGAGACCGGCGCTGCGGCTGCTGCTGCTGTGAGGTGGCGGCGCTGCTGCGGTGCGACGAAGAAGACCCGAACAGCCAACCACCGCGACCTCCTCAGGCCAAGGCACACTACCTCTCTCTTGCTACTGTTACTGCTGTGTGAATGTGTGTTCATTCGTGAGCTAGCCTTCAATGTCACTCTCGGTCTCGTCGGTCTCGTGACTACTACTCTCTTCGGCAGCGTGAGCAGGAGGGTGCGAGTCACTACTGTGTCCAATGGCTGCGTTGGCTCGCCGCAACAAGGTTCGCGTCTTGACATCGGCTACTATGCCGTGCTCGACGGCCTTCTGGTAGAGCTGGAGTGCGAGGTGTGGCTCGGCTTGACGCAGGTGCGCGGCCATGACGGCGTTGTAGCTGCTGGTGAGCGGCTTGCTGCCCGAGTCGAGCAGCAGCTCGAGCAGCGCATGAGCGGCCGAGAGGTTGAGACGCTTGGCGTACGCCTCGATGATCGGATGCAGCGCCTCTTCGGACGGCTGCTGGTTGCCGAGGCGGCGGATGGTCTCGAACGCTCGCGACAGCTGGTTGTAGCGCGCGTAGTGTGTCAGGAGGACGCGTAGCGTCGTGTCGTCGGGCTTCACGTTCTCGGCCTTCATCGTGTGCTCGATCGTACGCCATGCGGCATCGAGCTGGTTGTTGCGACAGTAGAGCTCGAGCAGCAGGTTGTAGGACATGACGTCGGGCTTGGTGGTGCTGTTGGCGCGCATGGTGTCGAGGGTCGTGAGGGCGGCCTCGAGGTGGCCGGCGTGCTTGTGAGCGACGAGCGTGTAGTTGTAGGAGCGCGTCGTGGGCGGCGTGTCGAACTGCCGCTCCATGGCAGCGAGCAGGCGCTGCACGGCGGCCACGTCGCCGTGCTTCGAGAGCCACGCCAGCATCGGCTGGAACAGCAGCTCGCGCTCGGCCTCGATCGGCGCGTACTCGAGCACCTGCGTCACGAACGACATGGCGCTGTCGATCTGGCCGAGCTTGCAGAAGCACGTGGCGATCCAGTAGTAGGTGCCGGCGTGCAGCTTCATGCCGTCGTGCACCATGTGGCGCAGCACGAGCAGCACGTCGTGAATGCGGCCGGCGGTGCTGAGCGTGCGCAGCAGCAGCATGGCCGAGAGGTCCGACAGCGCCACGCCCTCGGCGCACATGGCGTGGAAGAGCTCGAAGGCGCGATCGGCGTCGCGCAGCTTCTGGCACATGGCGAAGATCGAGGTGTAGATGCGCTGATCGTGAGGCGGCTGGCGGTTGGCGCGCACGAGCTCCAGCGCCTCGGTGGCGGACTTGAGGTCGAGGCACGTGGCGTACGTGCGTATGACGGCGTTGACGACGTCCTTGTCGGGCGGATGGCCGTCGGCGCACATGTGCTGCAGCAGCTCCCACACGTGCTTGCTGTCGTCGGCGCGCATGCCGATGCCGATCGCGAGGCGGTAGCACGCGAGCGACGGCCGCCGCCACGCGCCGAACAGCTCGCCAAAGTGCTGCATGACGTAGCGCGCCAGCCGCGCGTCGTAGCGGCCGCACACGTACACCACGGTCGCGACTGCCTCGTCCGACAGCTCGTGCGCGCGCGCCACCGGTTGGTACAGCAAGCGCATGCCGACGTCGGCGTTCGAGTGCAGCAGGCGGCGCAGGAGCTCGGCATCTGGCGGCGCAGGCGCAGGCGGTGGCGCATCTTGCGGCGCCTCGGTGTGCGCCAGGTGGCGCTGCCAGATGTGCGCGATCAGGTGTGCGACGTGCCGCGGCTCCCAGGAGGCGCCGGCGTCGCACGAGGCGTCGTAGCGGTACGGCGTCAGCAGCGCCGTGGGCTCCGAGGCCGCATTGCCCGCAGCGGGCGGCAGCGCCTGGCGGTGCGGCTGCGTGGCGCGGCGCGCCAGCCCGATCATCAGCGTGCGGCAGTAGCCGTGCGGCAGCTCGATCGCGCCTTCGTGCAGCTCGTCGAGCATGGCGCGGAGGTCGGCGACGCTGACGCGCGGACTCGCGAGCGCGCGCTGCAGCAGCATGCGCGCCCACTGGTCGAGGCGCTCGAGCGTGCTGTCGACGGCCGCCGAGCGCAGCAGCCGCACGGCGCCGCCAAAGTGCTCGGCCACGATCAGCGCCTCGATCTGAAAGTCGCAGAAGAGCTTGCCCAGCTGCCGCACGTCGAGCTCCGACAAGAGGTCGAGCGCCAGCTGCGCCCGCCGCGCCCGCAGCGCCGCGGCGATCGTGTCGGCGTACATGGCGCTCGTGAACGCCACGCCGTGCTGCCGCATCAGCAGCTGCAGCTCGATCACCGACTCGAGCCCGTTGTTGGCGAGCAGGTGCGACAGCACGGCGTGGCAGTGCTCGAGCGTCGGCGCCGCGCCGAGCCCGCGCAGCTGCGCCACGGCTTCGGCCGGCGCCAGCGTCTTATCGATGGCGAAGCCCGCGACCGTCTCGCGCTCGGAGGACGGCAGTGCTGCTCTATCATGTGATGGTGTTCGAATTCGAGAGGGTGGTGGTGATGATGCCCGAGAGGATGATGGTGGTGTTCGAGGAGGTGGTGGTGGTGCGCGAGGTGTGCTTGATGTCGATGATGATGGCAGGCGAGAGCGAGGCCGCGTCGATGATGTCGATGATGGTGTCGGTGTCGGTGTCGGTGTGATCGGGAGCGTCATCCTGGCGCGCGTAGCAGCCACCGTGCTGGCGCGTACCGTCGAAGCAGGAGCAGGAGCAGGCTCGGGTTTGGCAGTAGCGGCGGCAGGCTCGAGCAGCGAGCGGCGCACCATGAGCCGCAGCCGCCGCAGAGCAGGCGAGGGTCCTCCCGCCGTGCTGGTGCTGCCGGCCTCGCCGCCCTGCCTGCCCGCGCCCGCCATCGCCATCGCCTGCACCTGCACCGCACCGCGTCCTCGTACGACGTGCGCCGTGGAAGCGGCGGTGAGAAGCCGCCAGCTGCGCAGCATGGGGTGCGAGCGACGGACGGCGAGCGAGCGAGTGGCGTCGAGGTCGATGTCGATGTCGAGGTCGAGGTCGACCTGGCGGCTGCTGCTGTTGCTTGCTGTCGTGCTCGCTCGTGCTGCTGCTTGCGTCGGCCATCACGCGCACATATGGAGCTGCCGGCGGCGCTCGCCGCGATCCCTGGCGGCAGTGGCAGCAAGCAGGTGCGCGAGGTGCTGCGGCGGGCGTCGGCGAGCCTGGCGGCGATGGTACCGGCGGCGGCGCGCGGCGGCGGCGTGTCGAGCGTGTGCGGGCGCACGTTCCGCGCCGGCGACTCGATCTACAAGTGCCGCGACTGCGGCCACGACAACACGTGCGTCGTGTGCGCCGACTGCTTCCACAACGGCGACCACGAAGGCCACGACTACAAGATCATCCGCAGCGGCGGCGGCTGCTGCGATTGCGGCGATCCCGAGGTACGCGAGCCTCGCGCGCCCCGTCGAGGCCAATGTGGCCACCCGACCTCGCCCTCGCCCTCGCCCATCATGTCGGCGGCGTCGATAGCGCAAGCGCAAGCGATGGCATTCGGCTGATGTCGGCGTTGAGACAGGCGTGGAAAGAGTCGGGGTTCTGCTCGAAGCACCGGCGAGCGAGCAGCGTGGCGCTGCCCGAGAAGTTCGTGGCGGCGCTGGCGCTCGCGGCGCAGAGCGTGCTGGCCGAGTGGGTGCGCAAGGACGCGCTGTTCAACGAGTACTACCGGCAGCTGCAGCGGCTGCAGCTGGCCAAGAGCCTGGCGCGCGAGGGCCGCTGCACCGACGCCGTGTGGCACGTCGCCGTCATCAAGCAGCTCGTCAAGTACCGCCTGGCGCGCCGGCACGCCGACGCCGAGTCGTCGGGCTTCTGGAGCGAGGCCGTGATCGAGTGGCTGGTGTCGCTGTGCCAGGCGTACGGCGACGCGGCCAAGAGCGCCATCGGCGACCTCGTGCTCAACAAGCTCTTCGCGCGCCCGGTGCCCGCCGCCCAGCCGCACCACCACGACCCGTCCGGCGACGGCGACGGCGATGCTGGCGCCGGCGCACAGCACTCGCTGCTCGACGACGACCTCACGGCAGCGACGCCGCCAGGCTCGCCCGGCTCGGCGGCGCTCGTCGGCTCGCCCGGCAGCAGCAGCGGCAGCAGCAGCCGGCGTGGCAGCAAGGCGCGCACCAAGCGCACGACCGTCATGTCGCTGCTGCTGGACCTCGACGGCGCCTTCCCGCGCGCCACCAACCATGCGCTCTACTCGCTGTACCACCTGCTGCTCGGCAGCTACTCGTTCAAGAGCGAGTTCAGCGTCTACTACGCCAAGCGCTTCGCCAACATGGTGGCGCTGTCGACCATCATGTCCCGCGGCAGGTTGCTCGACCTCTCGGTGCAGATCTTCACCGTGCCGACCATTGCGGCGCGCTTGCTCGAGCCCGACATTGACATCCTGCTCGAGCTCGCCAATGTCGTGGCCGCGAGCCTCCTGCCGGCCTTCACGGCCGCCAACGAATCTGCCACCTCGAGTGCGCGCGCCATCGGAGACAACGAAGCCGCCATTCTCGAGCAGCTGAATCAGGCTGCTGGACCAGGCGAGGAGGATCTGTATGATGAGGATGATGAAGACGATGAGGATGACGGCGACGAGTTCGATGACGATGACGATGACGACGATGACGATGATGATGACGAAAACGACGTGTACGACGATGACGAGGAGCTCGACCATGACGATGACGATGAGGATATCGATGCCGGACTCGCAGAGGCACTCGCTGCAACGGCGGCAGCAGCAACAGCATCCACTGCGCCTACCACAACCACTCCGACAACAACTCTGACAAGCATTGCGAGCGCTAGCAGTGCCCCACTGGCAACCCCGACATCTTCGAGGGCGCGACAACCGATCGGCACTCGCGAGACACTCACAGAAGGCTCAGTCGCAGTGCAGGCCCTCTTTCAAGCCACCTCTGGCAGGACGCTCGACGACAGCGACGCTCTCATTCTGCAGCGCACGTCGTACGAGCACGTCTCTCACGCCGTCCCGTGGCGCAAGAACGGACGCAAGCTCGATGTCAACTCGAAGGCCATTCAGGCGCGGCACTACTTTAACGCGCTCGTGGCGCTCAATTACATTCTGCAGTCGAAGGCAGCCGGCCATCTGCTTGTGTATGCGCATGAGCGACACGAGCACCTGTACAAGCTGCTGCAGGTACTGTCACTCTTCCATGGCGAGAACGAGAACAAGTGGTCGTCCACGCTGCGACCCATGTTCGACACGCACTCGTGGCGCATGGGCATCGAGTTCGATCTCATGCTCGTGACCACGGTCAATCACCTGACCAACGCCATGGTGTACGAGCATGCTCCTTCGACAACGGAGCCCGAGCTCTCGCTCGAAACACGGCGTGCACGTGCCGTAGAGGCGTTGCAGCTCGTGAGCTACATGATCATCAACTGGCAGCGCGAGCTGCTCGATGACATGGCGTACTCGGCCTTGGCGCAAGGTGCCGTGATCGAGTGCAACATTCGCTCGCGCCCGGTAGGCATCCACTACGTGCTGCACCGCATCTTGGCCGCGATGCTGGCTCGTGGCATGTGCGCCACCAGCGGTCTGAGCCTCACGCTCGAGCACGTGTTTGGGCCGATCGAATCCGCGTTCGACGACGAGCGTCGGCATGACGTGAGCGTCGCAACCGGGCGCTCCAGTCTCGTGGATGGCGATCGAATGCCGCACGCGATTCCGACGCCGGCTCAGCTGATACTCGAGGCGCCTCTGCGAACCACCGCACTGCTGGCACAGACTCGCGCGCAGATGTGGCTGTGCAACGGGCTCGAATGGCGCGCCTTGGTGGCGACCTACGGCGACGAGCCGCGGTACCAGCGCTTCCGCGACCTCGACCTGTTCTTGATGCAAGTGGCAGCCGCTCGCATGGCGCGTAACACGTTCGTCGCAAGCGTGCTGGCGCGCTTTGGCACCGTGGCGAGTCGCGTCGCCTTCGCTCGCCAGCTGACGACCACCGAGCGCGAGGACCGCACGCGTGATATCACCAATCTCGAGCAATGCTGGCTGCTACTGCTGCGCGTCATTACCAGCCGCCGCCTGTGCAGCGAGCACGGCGAGTCGCTCGAAGCCGAGAGCCGCGCCTTGTTGCGACAGGAGCTCATGCACTCGCTGTTCATCAAGCCCTCGACGCACAGTGCCCTTCTCGAGCGATTGCCGCGCTATATGGCACTCAACACGACGCACGTGTCGCAGATACTCGACGAGATTGCGACCACCAAGCGCCAGGTTGCCTCGAGCGCCAACACCAATGACCCGTTCGCGTCGTTCCACAACCGACTCGGCGCACACAGCTCATCGGCAGCGCCGCTCGTTTATTGCATCAAGCCCGAGCTGTGGCGCGAGTTCGACCCGTACTTTGGCTCGTACTCGCTCGCCGACATGCACGCGGCCGAGGACTCGTACGCCGCACACGTGCGCTCGAGCGCCGGCACCACGACGTCCGAGGCCGCTGGCTCCGAGGAGGAGCTCCCGCTGGCGCCGTACTGCCGCACAGCGCCAGCGCCGATGCGGTCGTTCGAGCCGCTGCAGGAGCTGGCGCACTCGCGAGCGCTGCAGGCCTTCGCCTTCTGGTCGCTCTTCGAGTGGGTGCACCAGGTCGAGCAGTGCAAGTACTCGTCGGCTTCGATCGTCTCGCGTGCACTGCATGCACTGCATCTGGCCCTCGATGCGCGCGAGCGACTGCTACAGCAGAACACGCACGCGACCGCCGAGCCGACCGACGACACGCCGATCGTGTTGCAGTCGCTGTCTTCGATCAAGTTCCCGTCAGACGACGTGGTGCTGAACTGCACTCGCGCCTTCGTAGTGCGTGCCGGCAAGACTACCTGGCGCAGCGGCGACGCCATCACGACCAACAACAACTCGGTCTCGCTGCTGTCGATGCTCGTAACGCTGTACCGCACGCTCGAGGGTGCACACAGCAAGCGCCTCGTGCTGCAGTTGCTCCAGCGCCTCGCCGACGTCTCGGAGCGCATCTACTCACGACTAGCATCTCCTATCTATCAAATGGCGTCGCTCGTCACGAACCGTTGGCGTACATCCTCCAACGACGACGACGACACTGCTGGCGACAACGACGCTGACGAGCACGCTCGTCGCAAGGAGCAGGCGCGCCAGCGACGCGAGGCCGCACGACAGAGGCAACAGGCCATCATGCAGCAGTTCGCCAAGAAGCAGAAGCAGTTCCTCGATACGACAGCCGATGCCAGCCTCGACAACGACGCCACGAGTTCGAGCTCGGGCACTGCCGCCAACAGCACGTCGGGCAACGAGCTACGAGACTCGAGCATCGCGACTCTTGCCAGCACACAGCGAGCACAGTTGCTGTCGTCGACCGACACGCAACTCGAGCTGCAGTGCGTGCTGTGCCACGAGCACCTCGCCGACCACGAGAACAATCCCATCGGCTTGGTGGCGCACATCCATCCCGCGGGCCTCGTTCACTTTGCCAAGCATCGCTGGCCAAAGATCGTCGCTGATCGTCGAATGAGCAGCAACAACAACAACGACAAGGAAGCCGCCGCCGCCACCATCCCGTGTCGTTCAGGTACGTGCTCGGCTCTTGTCGGCGCCGTCATCACACGCGTAGCTAAGCAAACCAGCTCGGGTCCGCACACGTGCAGCGCAACTGCCGCCCAACATGGACGTCAACGTGCGCTTCTGTGGCCATGCACTGCACGTCGAGTGCTACCAAAAGTACTTCAACACGCTCGTGCAACAGGCGTCGCAAACCGAGCGCGTCATGCTCCTGTTCAATCGAGGCGAGTACTCGTGCCCTGCCTGCCGCTCGCTGGCTTGCACGCTGATACCAGTCATTCCCGACGGCACGTCGTATGCCTTCCTCGAGACGGCACTCGCAGCATCGACGGAGGCGGTCACGAGCAACACCGATAACTCTGCCACCAGCAGCAGCACCACCACGACGAGCGTAGGCGTCACGAATCTCTCCGAGTCAGGCTCCGCCCTCCCAACGCTACGAGGCCTGTTGCAGTCACTGTTGAATATCCCATTGAGCCCGCCAAGCTCACCCGAGCCGCCTTCCACAACGCTGGGCTCGTCGTCGTCGTCTTCGTCGTCCTCGTCGCTACTGCGCCCGCCGTCGTCTTCGCTGGCATCATCGTTGGTTACGTTTGGCGAACGCACGTTCGCTCTTGGGCATGGTATCAAGTTTCAGTGCATTCCGCCGAATGCCAACATCTCGTTGTCTGTGGCGGCGCTGGTACGTGAGAGAGAGAGAGAGAGAGCTGTTCGTTTGCAGGCCTGACGCGTTGTTTGATGCGACCAATGCAGCTGGCCTCGACGCTACAACGCATGGAGTTCGAATCGCGAGTCGAGCAAGAGCCGCATGCAGTAGCTCCGCTGTCGTGGAAGCAGGTGGCTAGCTTCCGCATAGTGCTGCGTGCCGCCATCGCACTCACCAAGCTCAACCGCAATCGTACGCCGGAAGACTCGATGTTCCGTCTGCTGCTACCGTCGTCCTTTGGCGGTGGAGCCCCAGTCTCCACATCCACATCCACAACCACAACCACAACCACAACCACAACACCTTCGAGTTCGACTTCGGACGATCAAATGGAGACCACGCAGCCAGCCGTCTCGTTGCTGGAGAGCGATCTGTTCTCGGTCCTGGTGCAAGCGTGGTGTCACTGGCAGGCGGCGGCCTTACCGACGAGCGCTGAGGTATCGACAGCACCATCATCATCGGCCGAACCGGCACTCAACACGCTCGCGACCTTGGCGTGGCACGCCGTGGTGCTGCAAGTGTTGCTGCGCTTCGGCCTCGGTGACACGGACGCCGAGCTGTGCGACGGCTTCGACGATGGCAGCGAAGGCGAGGCGGTGGAAGCAGCAGTCACGCGGCTGTGGCCGTTGGTGTTGCCGTACGTGCGCCGGCTGGATCCGAGCAGCGCCGCGGCACGTTTCGAGGACGATGGGCGCGTGCCGCCTCAAGCTGTGCAAGCCGTCAGGGCGCGCAGCTACTCGTTCTTCAAGTGGCTGTACCAGCTGCGGACCGTGTTGCTGGTGGCCGTGGTGCCCGAGCAATGGCGCCTGTCAGACAGCG
>Ga0209935_1005163_pt1 | contig 11279 bp, 11 predicted proteins | sample ThiBio_1000_plan_2_FD_183958 | JGI IMG/M metagenome (GOLD analysis project Ga0209935, IMG submission 183958) | Wastewater bioreactor microbial communities from Cape Town, South Africa - Thiocy_cont_1000_plan (SPAdes) | ecosystem: Engineered > Bioreactor > Thiocyanate-remediating >... | reverse complement strand
GAAGAGGTTGTTGGAACTGCAGCTGTTGAAGGGTGGTGGCAAAGGTTGGATGGAAAAACCCACCTCGATGGCTGCCTTCCGATTCACGTTTGTGGGTGTTGCGTTGTTGTTGATGGTGTTGCTGGTTGTCCTGCTGCGGCAACAGGACAGCTTCGATGGCTATGGTTACCATCCCGTCTCTGTACTCCGATAACACCCACCTACACACCCACACTCTCCTACTACATTTATTTATAAATTATTTATCTATTTAATGAGATGGTTGTCTTTTTGTTCTCACGCGTGTGCGTGAGTGGGGGTGAGGCGTGTTGTCTATTCAGTATTCAGGTACGACAAAATTGGGATGGGCTTTGCCCTTCTTGCCGTCCTTATGAAAGGCGATGGCGTTGTCGAGGGTCACTGCGGCGATGGTAGCCACTGCCTCCTGGGTGAAGAAGGCCTGGTGCCCCGTGACAATGACGTTAGGGAAAGATAGCAGCCTCGACAACACGTTATCCGCAATAGCTTGGCCCGAGTGATCCTCGAATACATAGTCCCCTTCTTCCTCCACCACATCCAGTCCTGCCGCTCCGATTTTTTTGGACTTCAGACCCCCGATGAGTGCCGATGAGTCCACCAGTGCTCCTCGAGAGGTATTGATCAGCATCACACCCTATGATAAAAAAAAGGAATTGGTGAGTAAGTGAGTGGTAGAGAGTGAGGAAAGCACGTTGAACAGGATTGAATAAGTGGTAAGGAAGAGTGAGAGAGAGCATTAGATGGTAGGTATTTGTGAGTAAGCGAGAAGTAAAGAGGTGAGCGCGGGTGTGAGGGAGAGAGGCGCATTAGATATTGGCGAGTAAGCGATGAGACGAGTGCATGAGTGAAGGAAAGGGATAATTTTACCTCTTTCATCTTTCCGATGGCGTCGGCATTGATGAGGTGTTTGGTTTCGGGGGTATAAGGGCAATGGAGGGAGATGATGTCGCTGTTGCTCAGAAGTTCATCGAGCTGATCGACATAGCGAACTCCTTCCACCGACTTGAGTTCGGGCGAAGGATATTTATCGAAGCACAACACCTTGCACCCAAATCCTCTCATGATGCTCACAAGTACCCTGGGGATGAATTCAAGAAAAGGATTATTAGAGTTAAAATGCGAACAAGATGTGCAAAAAAATAACAAAATTTCGTTGTGTGCCCACCTGCCGATCTTGCCGGTGCCAACAACCCCAACGGTCTTGCCATACATATCGAAACCCATCAAACCGTTCAACGAGAAGTTGCCTTCTTTTGTGCGATTGAATGCCCTAATGAAATGTATTAGAATTGGCATCATGAGAGGATTTGGGTGCAAGGTGTTGCTGCAACATATGATAGCGCGTACTTGTGTATATGTCTATTCAAAGTCAGCATCAAACCGGCAGCATGTTCAGCCACTGCGTATGGAGAATACGCAGGTACTCTCACAACGGTGATATTCTGAGCTATAAACGTACTTGTGTTATTCTTAAAAATAACAACGGAAGATATCTTACCATAACAGGCGTTCAAGTCCACGTTATTGTAGCCAGCACATCTGAGAAGGATTAAGGATACTCCCATCTCTGCCAATTGTTCAATGACCTAAAAAAAGTGATAAATGAATGAGGATGACAATGAATAGACTACACGCACTTTTGCATTTGCGTTATCATTTACAAATATGCACACCGCATCGAATCCCGAAGCAAGTCGAGCGGTTGCAGTATCCAATCGCTCGGTAAAGTATTGGATGAAGAACTGATCTTTCCTCTTCAGGTGGGAAATGATTAAGAGATTGATATTGAAATTATGATTACGAGAAATCGTACTTCCTCATTAGCAGTTTTGAAGGATGATTGATCATATGACTTGGTATCAAAGAACGCAATGGAGAATCGAGGATCGCGATGCGTCTGCAGGGAACGGATCTGTTTGCTGTTCGTCCTGTTTGATTCGAGTTAAAAAAAATACAATTCTGACGCTTTTTTGCATACCGCAATTCCTTGGCCAAGAATCGTACTAAATGGGTTGATAGAGTGTCGTCTTGCAGTTGAATGAGTTCCTCAAAGTCCTTCCCTGAAAGACTCCATGCGACTCCTTCTTCTTTGGCCTATGAAATTCACAGTCATCGGACAAATTTCAAGTAAAAGAGTCAAGCTGCCTTACCACCAAAGTTGCGAACGATGGCGCTCGATCAACTAGATGGAGCATACCTGACACAGATCCTTGAATCGCAAGCGTCAATTCTACACCGTAAGATATGTTCTTACCTGGTGTTAATTTGTCAATTTCTTTTCCTCCTTTCAATCTAGCAATCTCGCCCTTCTCTATGAAGAGGAGATGATCCTGGGGTGACCCTTCTTCAATCAATTTTTCATCTTTTTTGAAGCTATTTTGTAATGCTAAGTGTGATTGTATGCTTTGATAGATTCCGTACGGCTTCTGCACTAGTTTTTCGGCGACCTTGTGCACTAAGGTTTCATTGGCGACTGTGGCGAAGATAGGTATCTTCTTTACGATGGCAGTCGCGTGTTGTTCCATGTTAGCGCAGGTCTCGATCGAGTGGGAAATGGTTGTTTTGCTCCTTTTGGGAGACACCAACAAGATTGACATTTCCCAGAAAACCCAGCTTGAGACGTAGGCAAGCCGTTGTTTTTTTCCTCTGCACAAACCTTCTTGGTCTTTGTAAAAATACCCGCATCTACACTGGCTGCTCTGTTGGGAAGTGAAATGCTTATATCTTGTTCGATCTTCATCGGTGAGATGTCGGAATGATGCTCTCCGCAAAATCGACGGTTTGAAACACCCCTTGGGCCAAGCTATGTTAACCATGTTGGGAACCATGGCTCCAAAGCAAAGTCCTCGTGGTGACCAGCATTGCAGGGGAGGTCAAAGCATACCCAATCAATCAGTGTGGGTATTTGTGCCCTCACTGTTTCCTTATCGGGGCAATCTCAAAAGGAATTGGTGTTCTCGGAACGGGAACAAGATGCTCGAATGGGACCTTAGGGAGGTGCATATTGCTGACCGTTGTTCTTCAAACTTTTAATACTAAAACTGCGTAACTAACAAGAAAAAGAAACTCAAACCGAGAAGGAAGATAGGAAGGACGGAAGACCGTTGCACCCACAAGCCTTGCGACGGATTATATTGTGAGCCCTGAAAGACAAAATGAATGTACAAAGTCAGCTTGATAACCTCGCTGCATCTGTGGATGACGGGTGGCTGGTGGTCACCGGTGCCCTTGTGTTCGTTATGCAGGTTAGATCCTTTCTCCGCTATTCCCAACTCCCTTCATGTCAATGCATGGAAAGTCACCTTCTTTTGCCCGTAGGTAGGGTTTGCGATGTTGGAGGTGGGATCGGTGAGGAAACAATACACGAAAAACATTCTGTTTAAGAACTTGTTGGATGGCTGTGTTGCAGGACTAGGGTGGTGGGCAACCGGGTTCGGTATGGCTTTTTTATTTTTTTTTTCTTTTAAAAATGGAATGAAATGAAAGTAATTGTTGCTTGTGTAACTAAGTTTTCCTCCTTTTTAGCGTTTTCATACGGCGATGCTGATCCGAGCGACCCTTTCATTGGTATGCCATACAACCGCCCACAACCACACTCACGCTCTCCCTCACAGGTAACACATACTTTTTCGGCAGCAATTTGCCTTCACCTACTCGCAGCTGGGCTTTATGGTTCTTTGAGGTGCCTCCCTTCCCCTCTACCTTGCACCACCTTCAACAACCACACCCTCGCGCAACACAGTTTGCATTCTGTCAGACATCAGCCACAATAGTCTCGGGAGCGGCTGCAGAGCGATTAAAGTTCCAGACCTATTTATTGTACACCCTCTTCTCGGCCATGTGGATCTATCCCGTAGTTGTTCACTGTATGCCTCTCAACCACACCCACCCTCTCCTCACTACCTCCCTCCCCTCCCGCTCTACACTTCTCGACAAAACTTACTCCTCGACACTCAAATAGGGACTTGGAACTCGGACGGTTGGCTTGCTGCCGGAGGGCATAACGCCATATGGGGGGTGGGTGTGCTCGACTTTGCTGGTGACGCTGCAGTGCACATGGTGGGAGGGGTGGGCGCGTTGGTGGCTGCGATAGCTTGCGGCTATCGAGGGCAGCATACCTTCGAGAAACCCCGATTCGAGAAAGTCGATGGCAAGTGGGTAGTCAATCCTATGGAGGAATCCAACTCCGGCTTCGTAACTGCTGGTGTGTTCTTCCTATGGTTCGGGTGGTATGGCTTCAATTGCGGATCTACCTTGGGTACCTACCCCTCCTTCAAACTTGGTGACGAGGAGAGAGAAGAGAGTAAGAAGAGAGAGAGAGAGAGAGAGAGAGAGAGAGAGAGAGAGAGAGAGAGAGAGAGAGAGAGAGAGAGAGAGAGAGAGAGAGAGAGAGAGAGAGAGAGAAAGAGAGAGAGAGCGAAGTGTTGAAGAGAGTGACTGCACGACTCACGTCCCCTTTCCATAGCAATCACGAACCAAGGGGATAATGTAGGACGCATTGCGGTGGTTACGACATTGGGCCCCTGTGCGGGAGCCATATCGGCGGTGGTGGTGGGACGTTTGGTGGCATATCGCGAAAGCAAAGAATTACAGAGATTCTCGCTTTCCGATGCCTGTAACGGAGCGCTAGGAGGCTTAGTCGCCATCACGGCTGGATGCGCAACTGTAACTCTTCTCTCTCTCTCTCTCTCTCTCTCTCTCTCTCTCTCTCTCTCTCTCTCTCTCTCTCTCTCTCTCTCTATGTAATTGCGCGTACTAATATTTTTCCTTTAGATTGAGCCATGGGGAGCTGTATTAATAGGGATGGGTGTAGGGATAGTATACAAGTTTTGCGGTGAGTTGTTGCTCTGGTTTAGGATTGATGACCCCGTGGACGCGGTAAAATCTACTTTTCTCGCAGAGTCACCCATTTGACAACGCTCAACAAAATATAGGTTGCAGTCCATCTCGCGTGTGCAATTTGGGGTCTTTTGGGAACAGGTCTCTTTGCCTACCCGGATCACGTGGCTAATCTCTATGGTGACACCACGAACTACGGATTGTTCTGTGGGGTACGACAACAACCCCCTCACTCCTCATCAGTCACTCACGCAGAGTCACCAACGATATACATGCATAGGGAGGTTACAAGCGATTCATCATCCAAATGTTGACGGTGGTCGTGGTGTTGGCTTGGGTGTTGTTGAATGCCATCCCCTTCTTCGTGTTGTGCTACTTCGGCGACATGCTGATTCGAAAGATGGGCATTGAAGGAGGATTCTTCGTTTCGCGAGGAGCCAAACCGGAGAGTCTCGGATTCGGTGCGGTGTCGGAACCGGTGCAGACCAGCGCGTTTATCAATCCGGCTAATATTCAATTGAACCTCGACGATATTGAGTTGCAAGACCAAGGAGAAAGCAGCATCAGACCAAGAAAGAACCAAGTGAAGAAGAAGACGGAGGGGGCTGACGATGAGCTGTGAGTTGGGCGTGAACAATAAATTAGGCAGGGTTGTACTGTTCTCTTTCGTTGGCCAGGGTAATCTCTCTGCAGCAAAATCGGGATTGGCGCGCTCTCGGGCTGAAAAATAGATCTCCTTCAACAAGAAGGATGTTGGCTTAAACTCCTTCTCTAATCAGAAATTGCATTTTCGGTATGCATGGAGGAACAACGGCAAATCTACGACTCATCATTAGATGATGGCGCGTCGAATGGTTGCCTCTTCCTTCCTCTGCTTCTAATGTACTTACGCTCGAGCTTAGGCAAACCACAAGAAGAATGGACGGACTTAGATTTGGCCAATTGGATCCGCAATGAGCAAAGCCTACCACCCTGGCGTCCTGCGCTTGCGGATATCCTTCAAGTAGCTGGTATTGCGGGACGGCATCTTTCAGTATTTGATCAAGATCGTTCCTGGCTAGACAGCCTGAGGATTAAACCGGGGTGGTTCTCGATCTAAAAAGGGCGCTTGATTTAAGTACGTCCCTAATCTGCTCCTAAAGACTTACGTACTTTATCCTGAAGGAGTGCCGCGAAAACAGCCCCTACTCTCCAATTACGGGTTACCGGCAGACTTTAACAGGGCAACTATTAATAGCATAATGACGGCAATGGAGGGGCAAATGGTGAGGGCAGCTCTAGCCGGAGGAAATCATCATACCACCAGATAGAGGTAGGCCTTTAATTACTTGCAATGTCTAACTTTGAGTTCTCTGCCAAGCGATTACGGGCTTAGTGACTTACAGACACAATGGGATGGTGGCCACGAAACCACAACGATGGTGCTATGGAGCTTATGTTGGACGGCATGTTGGAGTTTGGTTTTGACCAAACAACTGAGGCTGTATATGGCAGACCTGGAGTGCGGAAAACTGTGACGATTCACAACCGCGTGCATTCCATTTGCCTCTTCATCCCTGTCATCGATGTTACTGAACCAGGATATAGACTGCCTGCAGGGAATCCTAGCGAAGGCCCGCTCAAGGGGTACGATAATGCATCGACTGTGTCGTATTGTTTTCTAACTGACTTCGCAGCATTGCGGCCGTTATTGGTGCTGTCGAGAGTAGATCAGTTTGACCCACTGTTGACAGATCCTGAACACTACGCAAATATGTATGAACTCGACAGAGTGCAAGAACTACTAGTGGAAAGGGTTTCCTTGTACACCGGCTTGCCCATCCAAGACATTATCCTCCAAATCAACTACCACCGTCACTCTGATATTAACCCGTACTTGACTACTTCGCTCTTTATCTCCTACGGCGTGCTCTCGAAAACGCAGATGCTTTCTTTGACTTGCTTACTGAATGAATAAAGCACCAAGAAGGCCCAAAGTAAATCTCTTTGTTGCCGACGACATTTCATTGATACGCCGAGCTTACTTCCCCACCAGGGGAAGGGCCTCAAGCGAACTTCGTTCTGCCACCAAGCGACCAAGCCGAAATTGAATGTTCAATATTTTCTGCAACACTTCCTCCTGCCTCTTGCCCAGCCTCATCCATCGCTGTCGTTCATCCACCTCTTCGCATACAGCTGCGTGTTGTGGTGGCTGTTGTTGTTGCTGTTGCGTAGAGAGCATATCCACTCTCTGTTGCAGCTGCTGCGAGTCTGCGAGAATGCGATGTTGTCTCAGCGAGAAAATGCGTCTTTCAAGTCCAGCGAGGCTGACCAGCACGTTCTCTTGATGTTCCACCAACTCCTTTTCCTCGTCAATCATCCCTCCTTCTGATGTCCCGTCATCACCTTCCCTCCCTTTACTTTCTTCTTCCCCTTCAACACCAACCTTCTCCTCCACATTGTGACTGCTTGTGTACTCAATCGTTCCCACCTTCTCTTGCTGTTCTCTCTCAACCCTCACCTCTTCCCTCTCATCTACACCATACTCCTTCCTCTCCTTTTCATGTTCGTCGGTGTTCTGCTCGTGGAGTACTTCGTCCCTCTGAAGTTGGATTTCTACCGCAGGGCACACCACCACACTCAGCCCCTGTTCTCCTGCCTGCTCAGGTACACCTGCAGTCGGAGACACCAAGTCTCGTTCTTGCTGAGTCTCCCTCTCTCCCTCCGGTTCGCTCTCAACTTCAACAACCGCGGTTTCACGCGATTCTGTCATGGATTCTTGTTGTGGCTGCGGGTGCTCTTCCCTCCATTCTTCTTCCGCCTCTTCTTGGAACTCGCCGTCGATCCGTATCCCAAATTGAGGGCAAGAGGCAGCCATAGGAGAGGCCTCCAACAGCATCTGCTGTTCAAGACGTTCGCGTTCTCGGAATATTTTCATTCGTTCCTCGTAGGGATCCACGAAGGTCTCTCGCGTCCAATCGCGGAAGAGTCGGGTGAATTCCAATGGCTCAAGTCCCTCCTCCACTCGCACCAACGCCTTCCTCTCGCTCGCAGAGTCACTCTCTGCGGGCTCACCTTCCTCTCCGAGTGTTGTGGATGTTTTGGTGGGGGTGGTTGTTGTGGTAGACAGGATGTGCTCTCGGTACTTGGAAGCTATCTCCCAGGCACTCTCTCGCAGAGTCTCCACGGTACTCGAACCGAACCAGACGTAGAGTTTGGCGTCAAGGGTGGGCCCGCTGTCCAGCATGTAAGCCAGCGAGTCCACGAGGTCCTTCTGAGAGAAGGGTGCCACCTCCTCCCCCTTCAACACCCCGACGTCATAATAGAACCGTACCAGCCGCGCGTCCTCGCAGACACTCGTGCTGTCGACACGCTCGCCTCCCAACAAGGCCCAAAACTCCGCCGCGCTCTCTGATTGGTTGCCTTCAACCAATTCGATCGCTTTCCCTTTGCCCCGCTGCTGTTGAAGCTGTTTGGCCTTCCCGCATACCTTCCTATGCAACAGCCTCGAGGACTGCCTCCCACTCCACACATAGGAGGCTTGAGGGCAGAGGAGTAAGAAGGTGCCTCCGCTGTGAAGCTGGGTGTCTAGGGGCACCTCAACCAGGTGCACCGTGCCGTCATCCAGCCTCTGCTTGGCCTCATAGAGTGCCTTGTCATCCGGGACATGCGGCGACTCTCCCCCATCTTCTCCTTCTTTCTTTTCTTTCTCTTCCAGGAAAAGCTTCAACCGCCCTTTCATCGCCGCGTCGTATCGGTTGCCCTTGTGGATGAAAATGATTCGATCGGAGAAGATGTCTGAAAATTCCGGAGGCTCCTTCTGCTGCCATATGCGCTCCTTGGTAGGAAATCCGCCGCTCAAGGCGATGTTCTGCTCGAGAAGGGGGTAGAGACCCAATAGAAAGGTCGGCCATCGAAGTGTCGACGAATCGAGGCCTTCCCAGAAATAGATGACCCACTTGACCTGCTGCACCTCCTCCTCGATGTTGATGCTGCGGATGATGACGTAGGTCTCCCCCGAGAAGAAGTGGCCTTGTTCCTCCTCGGCGATCTTGACAAAAGTCCGGCCGGAGTTAAGTATGCCCATCTCCACCGCGGAGTCCAACACACGCACGTGCGGACGACTACACACAGGAGCATCGGTGCCCGTGTTGTTGTTGGTGGTGGGGTTGTTGTGCCTAGGAGGCAACAGGGTGCGCACATCGATATCTACCTTGGGTGCCTTCTTGAAAGCGGCACCTCGGGCGCGAATCTCTGCCAGTAGCTTCTCGCAGTGACTCCGGAAGTCAAGCTTGCGCACATCGGTCTCCTCCTTGGCGGTCTCCTGCACGAGCCAATTGGCGAATCGGGCTTTGAATAGGATAGGCTCCCGCTTTTCCTTTATGACGTGTACAGTGGCCCAACCCGGCCTCCCCGTCGACGTATCGGATGCCATCTGCTCGGCGATGAAAAGGGCGATCTGTCTCGAATAGGAAGGACACTTCGAGCCATGATACACATAAATATCCGTCGAGAAGTCGAGCAGGAGTACCTCCGTCGACTTCAGCAGGTCCTTCGAAGGCAGACTGTCCCCTTCGGCCGCCTCGCGTTTCCATAGCGACTCGACGCTGATATTCCCGGAATTCGCGCCCATCACAATAAATATTTCCCACTTCCCCTCCGTGTGGGCACCACCACCGCCACCTCCACCACTACCAGGACTCTCCTGGTCGTAGTGGTAGTCACGCGGTGGCACCTCCTCCTCCTTCTCCCTCTCTGCCTCTCCCACCTCCGCGCTCGCAGGCACTCCTTCGAGGAGATCCCAGAACGCGCTGATGCCACCCTTGGCATCCACTTTCCCGTCGAGAATCTCAAGACGGGCTTTACTCTTCCTCTCCTTTGTGCCAATCAACAACGCGAGCTCTCGACACCTGTACTGCACCACCCCATCGGAGCGTGCGCCATTCCACAGGTACAATCTGAACCCGCCGGTGTCCAAGAGGTAGACGTCGTTGTGGCTGAGTGAGGCGGCACGGCACCTCGCTCGCTCGAAGAGGAGAGTGCCTGTTGTGGGCGACACCCGATAGAATCTGTACAGGCGGGGCACCTCCCACTCCACTATCTCCTCCACTCTGCGGAGGTGACAGGGTGTCCCGCCATCGTTGTAGACTATGCCCAAGTAGTCGGTGAAGTAGGAGAGAAAGAGGGGAGACTCGCTGTACTGCTCTTCGCAGTGGTGAGTCACCCTGCCACCCAGAAACGCGTTCAACTGGGTCACTGCAAAGCACACGCTGGCTTTCTTCTCCACCCCCGCACGACTCCCTATCCAATAGTGCAGCCTGAAGTCTGTCTCCCCTCTCTTATTCGCCTCCACCTTCGAACCGCTCGCGCTCGCAGAGTCTCCTTCAGGAGAAGACGACGTGGTCGTTGTTGTGGGGGTTGTGGTCGTTGTGGTCACGTGCGCAAACGCGCAGAAGAGCACAAGGTAGCAGTCCTCGATATAAAAATCGTTGACCCGATGGTCCTCGGCATCGCCGGAGAGCCAGACGGGGTTGAGATGCTCGATCCGCCATCGGTGGACCCCGGAAACACTTTCCAGGAAATGCAGATTGACCCCAAACAGGCCCTCATAGAAAATCTCGCTCTGGCTCCCCATCATGTTGACGCCCTTGGCAACACCCAACTCCGGAGGCGGAGGAGGCGGCGGGGGTGCCTCAGGTGCATCGGGGGTGTACTGAGTGGCCCCTTCTCTCTTGATTATGATGGACGACCCTTCTTTCATATCCTCCCTGAACAACTTTGCGGTAGGTAGTGCACCCGAGCTCTCGCGGGCACCACAACCCGCTTGATTCCTGAGCGCGTTGAGGATGATGTCAGCACCTTTGCCTCGCTCATGCTCCAACTGCCTCGACCGCCTCAACAGTTGCATCGTGCGCGAGGCCCTTGCGGTGCGTTGGTTGAATCGCGCGGTGAGGGGTGGGAGTGCCAGCATCAGGTCGTCCCATTTCAAGTCCTGATCGGCGCGTCGGTGGGTGGCGCTGTCGTCCCGCGTAACTTGCAGATTCAATCGCAGAAAGTTGGGTTTTCCAGGAACCGTCAAATTACGTTTGCGCGAAGAGATCACGATCACGCTATGGCTATTCCTCGGCAGTCCAGTGTTGGGACGCTCTTCCAGGAATGGCGAGCGACCCGGAGGAAGGAGCCTCATGGAGGGTTTGAGAGGAGAGAGCACGGCAGGCTTGTTGTTGATGCTGGTAGTGGTTGTGGTAATGTTGTTGGTGGTTTTGTTGGCGGTGGTTGTGGTAGTGTTGTTGGTGCTGTTGTTGGGTGCAGGAACGGGGGTGGAGGGGGCAGTGGCAGATGTGGGAACGATGCTGGCATCCCCTTTCGTTGCGCTCTTGGATCGCTTCCTTCTCGGGGTGGTCTTATCCTTCTCCTTCTTGGGCGATTTCTTTGGGGTCAAG
>Ga0209935_1005161_pt1 | contig 11282 bp, 19 predicted proteins | sample ThiBio_1000_plan_2_FD_183958 | JGI IMG/M metagenome (GOLD analysis project Ga0209935, IMG submission 183958) | Wastewater bioreactor microbial communities from Cape Town, South Africa - Thiocy_cont_1000_plan (SPAdes) | ecosystem: Engineered > Bioreactor > Thiocyanate-remediating >... | reverse complement strand
CATCATCATCATCATCATCATCATCATCATCATCATCATCATCATCATCATCATCATCATCATCATCATCATCATCATCATCATCATCATCATCATCATCATCATCATCATCATCATCATCATCATCTTCATCATCTTCATCAAACAACAAACAACCAAGAACAACATCGAGTGGCTCGATGATTGAATCGATGCCGACAAAGAGACATGGAGAGACACAAAGAGAGCAAGAATGCATCAGCGAGAGAGTGTGAGAGTGTGACGCACCTCGATCTCGAATCAATCGAGCAATCTCTGGCGTCTTGGCGACGTGCTCTGGTGTATTGCCGAGAGCCTGATGGTCGTTGAACCATTGAGAGAGAGAGAGAGGCAGAGAGTTAGAGCTGCAAATGGAAGATGCAATATCTCTCGAGATCGAGATCGAGAGCTCACGTTCACGCACATCGATGAGTGACTTGTCTGCGCAATGGTCGATCAGGACTTCGATGCATTGATGATGGCCTTCCCTTGATGCAACATGAAGAGGTGTTTCGTTGTCGTCGTTGAGAGCATTGATATCGGCATGTCGATCAAGAAGAAGCTCGACGCATTGATGATGACCACTCAATGAGGCATGATGAAGAGGTGTTTCGCTGTTCTCGGCAAGAGCATTGATATCGGCATTTCGATCAAGAAGGGTCTCGATGCATTGATGATGGCCTTCCAATGATGCAACATGAAGAGGTGTGGAGCTACCGTCGTCGAGAGCATTGATATCGGCATGTCGATCAAGAAGGAGCTCGATGCATTGAGGTCGGCCATTCGATGATGCAACATGAAGAGGTGTGTAGTCATAGTTGTCAAGAGCATTGATATCGGCATGTCGATCAAGAAGAAGCTCGACGCATTGAGGATGACCGTTCGATGATGCAAGATGAAGAGGTTTGGAGCTACCGTCGTCGAGAGCATTGATATTGGCATGTCGATCAAGAAGGAGATCGATGCATTGATGATGGCCATTCGATGATGCATAGTGAAGAGGTGTGTCGTTATTCCCGTCTGGTGTATTGATATCGGCATGTCGATCAAGAAGGAGATCGACGCATTGATGATGGCCGTTCATTGATGCACAATGAAGAGGTGTGTTGCTATTGTTGTTGAGACCATCGATATCGGCATTTCGATCAAGAAGGAGCTCGACGCATTGATGATGACCACTCCTTGATGCATGATGAAGAGGTGTGTCGTTGTTGTTATCAAGAGCATGGATATTGGCATGTCGATCAAGAAGAGAGTGTATCTCTGTGGCTGATCCAAGTGTGGCAGCCTTGAGGAGAGCCTCATCGAGCTGCGCTTGGGTTTGTGAATCCATCGAAGGACCTTCTTCTTGTTGTTGTTGGAGGAGGAGGACTGGTGTTGGCTTGGCTGTGTGTGCTTAGTGTGTGTGTGCTTAGTGTGTGTGCTTAGCGTGTGCTTAGTGTGTGTGTGTGTGTGTGTGTGTGTGTGTGTGTGTGTGTGTGTGTGTGTGTGTGTGCTTAGTGTGTGTGCTTAGTGTGCTTAGTGTGTGTGTGTGCTTAGTGTGTGTGTGCTTAGTGTGTGTGTGAGCGAGAGCAAGCAACGAAGCAAATGATGATGATGATGCCCGAGAGATGCTGTTCTTGTACCTCTCTCTCTTTGCTCGCTGCCAACAAACTATTCGATGCATCGCCAATCATGATGATGATGATGATGATGATGCCGCTCAATGGTTCAATGTGAGAGAGGTGTTCGTCTTGATTTCTATCGATTTGTATTGTTGTTCCTCACACTCACCAAAAGCACACACACAAACACAAACGAGAGAGAGGGAGAGCACAGCGGCCTCATGAACGTACTGAGAATCAATCCACAACCACACGAACACACGAACATCACTCTCAATAAGCATCATCATCGTCCTCGAAGGAGTATTCTTCGCTTCCATCAGCATCACTGTCATCATCGTCACTGCTGTCGATCCTCGAAATGGTTTCGGTCTCGCGATAGTGCAAGTGAAAGAGAGATCGACAGATCTCGAACATCAGCTCGTTCGGAAGCCACACCATCATCGTCGCTCCGTCGGCAACGTGTCGAATCATGAACAGATCCAGCACGCTCTTCTTGAACGTGAGATACTTGGAAGCTCGCACCAAGTGATGATTCGATGGAGACCACACGAACTCTGATGTTGTTGATGTTGTGGCACACCGATTCATCGATCAATCACAATCACAATCACAATCACAAGCATTCTCGTCAGTCTTCGTTCAATCAATCAATCGATCGCAAGAGCAACAGCCAGATCATCATCAAACATCAAACAACAAACAACCAAGAGCAACATCGAGCGGTTCGATGATTGAATCGATGCCGAGCAAGAGACAGGGAGAGACACAATGCATCAACGAGAGAGAGAGAGAGAGAGAGAGAGAGCTCGATGCATTGATGATGGCCATTCGATGATGCAAGATGAAGAGGTGTTGCGTTACCGTTGTCTCGAGCATTGATATCGGCATGTCGATCAAGAAGGAGCTCGATGCATTGATGATGGCCATTCATTGATGTATAATGAAGAGACGTGCCGTCATCGTCGTCTGCAGCATTGATATCGGCATGTCGATCAAGAAGGAGCTCGACGCATTGATGATGACCATGCCATGATGCAAGATGAAGAGGTGTTGCGTTACCGTTGTCTCGAGCATTGACATCGGCATGTCGATCAAGAAGGAGCTCGATGCATTGATGATGGCCATTCGATGATGCAAGATGAAGAGGTGTTTCGTTACAACTGTCAAGAGCATTGATATCGGCATGTCGATCAAGAAGAAGCTCGATGCATTGATGATGGCCATTCAATGATGCATGATGAAGAGGTGTTTTGTTATTGTGGTCAAGAGCATTGATATCGGCATGTCGATCAAGAAGGAGCTCGACGCATTGATGATGACCTTCCGATGATGCACGATGAAGAGGTGTTTCGTTATTGTTGGCGCGAGCATTGATATCGGCATGTCGATCAAGAAGGAGCTCGATGCATTGATGATGACCATTCCATGATGCAAGATGAAGAGGTGTTGCGTTACCGTTGAGAGCATTGATATCGGCATGTCGATCAAGAAGGAGCTCGATGCATTGATGATGACCATTCCTTGATGCATCATGAAGAGGTGTTTCGTGAAACTTGTTGAGAGCATTGATATCGGCATGTCGATCAAGAAGGAGCTCGATGCATTGATGATGACCTTTCGATGATGCATGATGTAGAGGTGTTTGGTTATACTTGTTGAGAGCATTGATATCGGCATGTCGATCAAGAAGAGAGTGTATCTCTGTGGTTGATCCAAGTGTGGCAGCCTTGAGGAGAGCCTCATCGAGTTGCGCTTGGGTTTGTGAATCCATCGAAGGACCTTCTTGTTGTTGTTGGAGGAGGATTGGTGTTGGCTTGGCTGTGTGTGCTTAGTGTGTGTGCTTAGTGTGTGCTTAGTGTGTGTGTGTGTGTGCTTAGTGTGTGTGCTTAGTGTGTGCTTAGTGTGTGTGTGTGTGCTTAGTGTGTGTGCTTAGTGTGTGTGTGCTTAGTGTGTGTGCTTAGTGTGTGTGCTTAGTGTGTGTGCTTAGTGTGTGTGCTTAGTGTGTGTGCTTTGTGTGTGTGCTTAGTGTGTGTGCTTAGTGTGCTTAGTGTGTGTGTGTGTGTGTGTGTGTGTGCTTAGTGTGTGTGTGTGTGCTTAGTGTGTGTGCTTAGTGTGTGTGAGCGAGAGCAAGCAACGAAGCAAATGATGCCGATGCTGTTCGTGTGCCTCTCGATACTCTCCAATCCAATCCAATCCAATCATCAATCCAATCCAATCCAATCGCCACACCTTACTGCAACCAGTTAGCCATCAATACCTTCCTCATTTAATTGTTATGGAGGGCAGTGGTGTACGCGAGCGTTGGAGTTGATTGGTGCTATTACGCCGTTCCAGTGGGCGCCGTGGAGTCGCTGGCAGCAGCGGGAGCGGTAGCTGGCGTGGGGGCGGCAGCGGAAGCAGCGGCGTCCTCGGAGCACATGGGGCAATGAGGGTCCTTCTCCATCGGCCACTTGTCGATCGTGAGCTCTTGGAGATAGAAGATGGAGCGCGTCGGTGCGACGCCGAGATTCAGCAACTCGTTGACCCAGTTGTTGACGGCGAGGTTGGCAGCGATCACGGCCACGCTCACGTACGAAGCGCCAGTCGGGTGCTGATCCTCTGCTCGCACGAAACGACGTCAGTACTCGAGGGGTCGGGAGGGCTTGGCCATCGCACGCGGGCCTCAGTGAGGCAGCAGCGACGTACTCGGCACCATCGAGAGATCGGCGAGCGTGAGGATCTTGCTGGGATGCAGCTGGGCGAGCACCTCGCGCGAGTTGAGGCCGCCCATGCACACCCAGCACGGACCTCCAGGCTTAAAGTAATCGGCGGTGATCATGGTCTGGAAGGTGCCTGTAGATGCCCAGCCAACGAGTCACAACGATGCACACGGAACGCGACAGATAGACGCCTGAGTGGCTGGCTGGATGGATGGATGGATGGCGGGCGTGTGCCACACACGGACCAGCGACGCTGTGAGGAATGCCGAGAGCGATGCAGAGCGACTGGCACGCGGCATCCCAGTAGTCTCCGACATCGATGCCATTGAAGATGACGTTGCACTCCCTCGCAGCGGCCACGACCTGTTCGCGAGCGATCAGCGGTGGCCCCGGATCGACGGCGAGTGCATCAGATACGAACCTCGGGCCATTGCTTGATGACGTTCAGGTGCAGCGGAACGATCTCGGTCGAGAGGTTGTGCAACTGGTGGTGGTGGGCACCAAGTTAGATATGGTGCTCGCGCCGCATGGCGCAGATCGAGATTGTGCGTACGCTGTCGAGCGTGCGGGCGGCGGCGTCGACCTTGCGCACGTCGACGTCGCTCTTGCTGTACAGCGTCTGTCGATTGAGGTTGTGATCGTCGACCACGTCCTGCAACCAGCAGCACGCCGTGAGTGAATGAACGCACCAATCGATCACTGCTGTCACCACCATGCAGGTGCCAATCAAGAGAGATGCAGAACGAGCGGTGCCGAGCGCCGTACAAAGTCGATGATGAAGAGCTTCTTGACGCCGAGACGGCACAGCGCCGCGGCGATGTTGGTGCCGATGCCTCCCGCGCCAAACACCATCGCCGTCTGACTCGCCACCACCTCCTGTTGCCACCCAGGTATACGAGTCTGTCGATCAAAGAACGGCAGCGCCGCAGCCTCCGCTGGCGTTGCCCTTGTCGAAGCAGGAGCAGCCATCTCTATCAATCAAGCGACTGGAGTATGCGGCAATGAGCGAGTACGTGAGCGAGTGCGCAGAACGACAAAGTCTTTGGTCGTACCCCGCTAACGAAATCTGTACCCCGGATAACGGAAATGGTGCCCCGAAATGAGATGGGGTATGGATGCCCCGCAGTGCCCCGGAATGCCCCGGAATGCGTCGGCGTGACTCATTCCGACGGGGTTCTCGGTGGCCGAGGCTCGGGCCGCAGGAACAGCAGAGGCGCCGCCAGAGGAGGAGCGCAACTTCAATCGCTTGCTGGCTCTCTCGCTCGCGCACCACAAGTATCTCTCTCTCGTGTGCTCTCTGCTTTCTAAGCGTGTCGGTTTGTGGTGTGCTCGAGTCTCTCATCGCCCTTGCACGCCAGCACCACGTACCATATGGCGCACCCAATGGACCTCCACGAGTACGCACTCCTCTTCTCTTCTCTTCTCTCTTCTCGTGCGAATGCCGCGCTCGTCTAACGCAGGATCATCTCTCTCATCTCCCTGTCCCTGTCCCGCACAGACGTGATTCGTTCTGGCAGACGCTCTTCGCTGATGAAATGCCACTGGTTGGCAGCGCCACCACGGCTCCGGATTTGTTGTCATCGCCCGGCAGCAACGAGCCGTCGCAAGTACCGAACTCGCCCATGTCGTCGCCGACTCTCGCGAGCGCGCTCGTGTACGTCAAGGCCGAGCCGGCGCCCGAGGCCAGCGAGCTGCTCGATGAGCTCGACGAGCTCGAGGCCGTTTACTCGAACAAGACCAGAGCCAAGCGCACGAGGCGTGGAGGTTCTGCTGCTGCTGGTACGAGTCCGTTGGCACTGTTCTGCTGCGAAGGGTGTGGTGGTGGTAGTGCTTACTGACGTGCCGCGTGTCCACAACAATGTTGGTGTCTCAGGCAAGAAGGACGGCCAAGCGAACGGCGCTCTCTCGGTGACGCTGAGCCGCAACCAGATGCTGCACTTCTCGGCACAGGACTACGAGGACTTTATCGCCGACATCATGGCGCAGCGACAGCTCACGCCGCACGAGGAGGAGATCGTGCGCAAGCAGCGTCGGCTGGTGCGCAACCGCGAGTCGGCGCAGGCGTCGCGCACGCGCAAGCGCCAGCGCATCGAGGAGCTCGAGGACCAAGTGCGCGCCATCACGCGCGAGAAGGAGGCCGTCATATCGGAGCTCAACCAGGCCAAGGGCGCCAACCTCGCGCTCCAGCGCACGACCGAGCACCTGCAGAACCTCGTGAGCCGCACGCCGATCCTGGCCGGCCTCGCCGCCGCGCAGGGCCCGCTGTTGAGCGAGCACAACCCCGACACACCCAATGCTGCCGCGTCGTCGACTTCCTCGTCGTCTTCCTCGTCGCCCAGACCCAACTTTGACGACGACGACGACGACGACGACGACGACGACACCACCACCACCACCACCAACATGCACACGAGTGACACGCTCGCAGCCGCGGCAGTTGATTCCATGCAGCTGGTCGCCGTCAAGAAGGAGAAGCTGCTCGAGCACGACAGCGACGACACTGCCAGCGATTCGCCTCGCCGCTCGACGCAGTCCGTGGGCGTCATGATGTTGCTGGTACTGCTGGCGTGCGGTTTGTTCCTGAATGCACACCAACCCGATGCCAACGGCTCGCCGTCACACTCTTCTTCGATGCCTCGCCTGGCGCCGTTGCTGTTACACGGTGCGCCGTCGCACCTGGACGATGCAACGTGGAGCTCCTCCTCTTCCTCCTCTTCCACGTCCACCACTACCACTCGTTCGGCTTCCTCGCTCGGTAAGCGCTCTCACGCCACGATGACAAGCACCGACCAAGCACCTGCGCAAAACTCCACCACCGCGTCAGTCTCGTCGCCCTCAGAGCCGTACACCACGACGACTACCACCACCACCGCTGTGGTACCACGCCGTCCTGCCAACCTGGTGCCGACGCTGGTCGAGCAACCCGAAGCAACACCAAGCTTCGCTGCCGCCAACGCCAACACCAACGTTCTTCAAGCAACGATCGATGCCGCCATGCGACAACAGGCGGCGCAAGTCGGCGCACCGCTGATAGCACTGCTGATTCCGCCGCAGATGCTGAGCGCCGCGCTGTTCAACGCCTCGCAGGCCGGTTACCAGCTGCTTCTGCCACGCGACTTGCCTCGAGCGCAAGGATTTTAATGGCGCACCGTCGCGTGCGCTCTTGTTCGTTGTAAATAGTTAGTTAGCTCGCTCGATAGATAGGGTGATTGGTTCTTGGCTGGGTTGGGCCTGTTGAAGAGCTGGCTGCCACCGACCAATCCCAGCGCATCTCGTATCGTGGCTTGTAAATCATAATCGCATTCTGGCGCATTCGCAATACAAAACAATCATCATAGCTGCTAAAGCAAAGAATCGCGATAGAAACCAAAAGACGTTGTATCAAGAGCTATTCGTTCATTATGAATTATTGGCTGACTGACTGACTGGCTGGCCGGTATCACAGAGAGAGGGAAATCAGCCAAAAGACGTGCGAGGTGGATGGGTAGGTGAGTGGCGTGTGTGATACAAACGAAACGACTCATATCGACAGAGTCCGCGACACATGGATGGTAGAGAGAGAGCGGGAGAGAGCGAGAGAGGAAGAGGAAGAGCGCTAAGAGAGGGGAGATGAGGATGGTGTTGGCGGTGACGGCGAGAGCGAAGCGTAGGTCGCACGCGCAATGCTACAATAGGGGCAGGCAAAAAATACTAGACGACCGAAGAAAGGAAGGCAGGGAGGGAGGCAGGGACGAGAGGAGACGGGAGACTCGGCTCGAACTTACGATAGCCACACGGACACGAAAGATCGAGGCAACGAACGTGCGAGTGCGATCACAAGGGTATGAGCGGTAGACGAGGTCGGAGGAGGAGGTGGTGGTGGAAGGGGCGAGAAAGAGCGACGGTGATGATGCCGGTGCAGCACCATAACGGAGTATAAAGGCGCCGAGACCGAGAGCGCCGCCGATAGAGAGAGAGAGTACGGGAAATACACTCACTCAGTATTCACTCACTCAAACACGCACCATGACCCAAGCAGCAGAGGGCTCGTTCTCTCGACGGGCGCCGCTAGGGATGGCGGTGGTGGTGCAGTAGCAGTGGTTACGGCGGCACGTGACGCGGCGGCGATTACTCGTCGCCGTCATCGTCATCGGCGCTACCCTTCTCGTACAAGAACAGGTTATTGCTGGCGCCGATGGCGATCGCGTCCTCGGTCGGGTGCCACGCGACGTGCAAGCACTTTTTGCTAAAGTCGATGCTGTCGGGGTTGACATCGGGGCGCTTCTTGCCGCGTGCCGTGGTCTGGATCTTGCTCTTGGGGAAGTTCTTGTTGGCCTCGATGCTAGTCGTGACGTCGTTCTCCCAGTCGTAGATGTAGAACATGTTGTTGTACGAGCCAGTCATCACTTGGCTACAAGCGCGCAGATACGAAAACGAACAAAATGTGAGTAAATCAACGAGCGAGTACGAAATGGCTGGCACGCATAGAAATAACGAGAGTGGGCGGGTGTATGCGCAGCGAGCAGTGAGACGTACTGGCCGGACAAGTTACTATGGCACTCGAACTTGTCAAAGATACAGTCGTTTTCGTACAGGTCGCAGAGCTTCGATCGCAGGTGCTCGTGGATCTTGATGGTCTTGACGGGACGCGACTCCATGTGGAGGTCCCAGATCTTGAGCGTGAGGTAGTCGCGCGATACAATGTAGCGACCGTCGCCACTGAACTTGCAGTCCGAGATCGAGGAGATGATTTCAGAGAAGAATGACTTGCTTGCAGGATCTTCCTCCTCCTCGAATACTGCACTCAGAAAAATCATCCAATCAATCAATCAATCAATCAATCAATCAATCAATCAAAAAACGCGAGACCCAAATCGAATCGAATAATGACACCATACCTTTGGCATGCTGATCACACAACGCCGCATCACGCATATCTCCAAGCTTAATCGTTCCTTTGCTGCTGCTGTACATGAATATATTACACGAGATTGGATGGAATTCGGCAGACGTGATGACCTCGACCAGCTCCTCCATGTTGGCCGGTTTGATATCAACAATGTCTGTGGCGTGGCGATTGATGCAGCGAGTCGTTAGTGAGACTGACTGACTACGACCGGCATGCGTAATTTTTGGTAGTGATCGCGCGAGAGTGAGAGTGAGAGGGACGTACTGAAGCTCTGATCGGAAATTTCAAGGTCCCAGAGGTTGATGCGCAAATCATCGGCCGAGATGTAGGTCTCGCCGTCGCTGTTGATCGAGATGGCGTTGATGTGGTACGCATGCGCGTTGGCGAACACGCGACGCGGCGTCGCAGCAACGACCGTCTCGCGTGTCGCTACCGATGGAATGGCGAGGCCACCGACCGTCGATTGAGCACGGTTGTACGAGCGAATCTTCTTCTCAAAGAGCTTCCAGAGCTTGATGGTCTTGTCTACACGTGTACATAACCGCACGCGAGAGAGAGAGAGAAGGAACGATAATGACGATAGCGAGCGAAATGAACCAACCAGTGTGAGATGAATTTTGGAGGCGCGTGCCTCGAACGAAGAGCGCGAGATCAACGAGCTGAGTCGTGGCACGTACCATTGGTAGTGAGGAGGAAGTGGGCGTTGGTGCGCTTGGCCCAGCGGATCTTGTTGATCTTCTCCTCGATCTCCAAGCTCTTGAGGTAATCGAACTCGGGCTCGTGTGACTGGTACTCGGCATAGAACTTGTACTCGGGTCGTTCCTCGGGCATGGCCGAGCGCTCGAACACCACCACGCGACCACCGCGGTCTCCTACAGCCAGGTAGGTGCCAGTCTCATCGTACTCGATTGCCGAGACGATATCGACTGCGCACACACAGACAAAAGCAACCACGTCGAGCGACCACACGATATCGAATGAATTAGAGGTCGCTCAATACTCGCTCAATTCGTCGTGCGCTCTCATTGGCGATAGCGTGTGTGTGCGTGTGGCGAGTGTGGTTGTTGTTTGGTTGCAGCAGCAGCGGTTGCATCGCGCGTGTGTGGTCTCGTGGTCGTGAGAGAGGCGCACCATCGGACACCTCGACATCCGAGGTATTCTTCTCGCCAAAGAGCTGCGAGAACTTCCACACACTTTCGGCCATTGCGTATCACACACACACACGCTCACGCTCGCGCAATCGATCAATCAATCAATCGAAACGCGAGGTCGAGTTCGTCGTTTTGCAGCAGCAACAGCAACACCGGCAGACGTCCACGTCGTGTGGTAGTGTGGTTGTTGCTGTGTCGTCGATACCGCGCGATCTCGATCCTCCTCCTCGTTCACCGACGAAATGACACACTCGAAAGAAAGCTCGAGATATCTCTAGATCGATCACCCTCTCCCGTGTAATCAAGCTCACTGACAAGGCACAGTCGTAGGTCGCAGGCACGCAAGAGAGCAAGCGAGAGAGAGTGCGTTGTGTAGAGAGGAGAGCAACGAGAGAGCAGCAGCAGAGAGATCAACGCCGTGAACAGTAGGGCCTCGCCAGCGTACAGCGATGGCGAGCTCGGACTTTGGCCCTTAAACCGAACGAGAGCTTGAGTGGGCGACCTTAAGAGACTTGTATAAGGTTGCGCTGTAGGCTCGCTGTTGCTCGATGATGGAATTGTTTCGATTTTTCGCTCGATCGCTCGATCATTCGCTTGGTGGCTCGCTCGCTTGATAGAGAGGGAGAGAGATATCGTGAGTGCGTGTGAGTGATCGAGTGAGACTTGTTTGTTGGTTTGGAGGGGATTGACTCGTGATTGTCGAGAGGTGGAGTGGTATTGATTCGTTGCGTGAGCGTGGCAGTGGATTGATTGGCTGGATTGAACGAACGTATCCAACACTCGAGTCGGCATCAAACAAACCTACAAGATGGCGGAACAACTCAAGGAAGCCATGATCAAGCTCAAGGGCATGATCGATGATCTCCGCGCCGATCTCGACGAGGAGGTCGAGGCTCGCGACAAGATCACGCAGTGGATC
>Ga0209935_1005160_pt1 | contig 11284 bp, 9 predicted proteins | sample ThiBio_1000_plan_2_FD_183958 | JGI IMG/M metagenome (GOLD analysis project Ga0209935, IMG submission 183958) | Wastewater bioreactor microbial communities from Cape Town, South Africa - Thiocy_cont_1000_plan (SPAdes) | ecosystem: Engineered > Bioreactor > Thiocyanate-remediating >... | reverse complement strand
ACCTGTTATGAATCACACCGTGCCAGTGCGGGGCTTGCTGCTTGCCCTTGCAGTGACTCTCTACCCGTCGATAGCAGGAGCAGCCCCTACTGTAACATCTTATTTATTCGAAGATATTACGCATAGTGATGCTGGAGCCGAAGCCGATGGCGAAACAAATCTGAAGGTTGATGTAATAGATCTTGGCGGCAATCAAGTACGCTTCACCTTTACCAACAATTCCAGTTCTTCCCTGGCGGATGTCTATTTTGATGACGGCGCGCTTCTTGGAATCGCATCCATCACCTCTTCAGCGGGAGTGAGCTTTTCACAAGGGGCTAGCCCCCCTAATCTTCCCGGGGGCAATTTGGTTAGCCCCGCTTTTGTCACAACCGCTGGCTTTCTCGCGGATTCCGATGCGCCTGTCCCCCATAATGGCGTTAGCATGGGTGAGTGGCTCACCATCGATTTCACCCTGAAGACAGGCCAGTCGTACAATAGCGTTATCAACGCGCTTGCATTGCCGAATCATGGCGGGGATGGAGATTTGCGCATTGGCCTGCACGTCCAGGCATACCCGGGGAATGCCAACGAGAGCTATATCAACATAGCATCTCCTGTCCCCGAACCGGAAACCTATGCATTGTTCATGGCGGGCCTGGGCCTGCTGGGTTTCATGGGGCGTCGCCGCAACGCTTCTTAATAAGGCTGTCCTAACGGAGCGGAGGGGGAAAAGGCAAGACCCCTCCGTGCCCCGGTTTTTAGCGCCCTGGCATTTGCCGCCAGGCGGATCTCTAATATGAACTCACTCAACGGGCGACTATAAGTCCTTATCAGATCACACAGGCCACAGCCATTGCTTCCCACCGCGTTGACCGAAAGCGCGAATTCATGCTTTAATTGCGCCTCTCCAGCGGTTATTCCCGTTATTCACCGGGCTTGCCCAGCGGGCGGTTAACTCAGCGGTAGAGTGCCACCTTCACACGGTGGAAGCCACTGGTTCGATCCCAGTACCGCCCACCAAAAGATAATCCAGAGAAGTTCAGAAAAAGCCAGGAAACGTAATGAATACACGTTCCTGGGCTTTTTTATGTCCGAAGATCAAGGAGATTCATTACAGACTCGTACGAGATGGGAGTAGAGTTGGAGTATTCTCGCTTCTGGAAGATGGCCGGGTGAGTGAACAGCCAAAACTATGGAAAGCGATTACTACTCTCCCCTCCGGGGAGAGGGTTGGGGTGAGGGGGCGGCCTTTACCTCATGGTCGATACCGCCCTGTTTGATGTCACATTCAAACAAATACTGCTGGCAAAAACTGCTACTCTCCGAATAATGTCACTTCCCCGTTCCTGCCATCGACTTCCACCAGATCTCCATCCTTGAGTCTGGCAAGGATGCCCGGCAGATTGACCACCGCCGGAATGGCGAATTCGCGTGCAACGATGGCGCCATGCGACAGATAGCCGCCGGTTTCGACCACCAGTCCGCCCGCACTGAGAAAAAGCGGTGTCCATCCGGGGTCGGTAGAGCGGGCGACGAGAATATCGCCCGGCTGCAGCTTGTGGCCATCGGAGGGATGTTTCAGGATGCACGCCCGGCCCCTGGCGCAGCCTGTGCCGGTGGGTATACCCTTGTAACGTCGTGTGCGGCTTGCGCCCGCACAGGCTGCATCGCCGGCATCGCAAGCATTGGCGGCATTATCGACCGGTTGCCCTGCTGGCGCCTCGACCAGGAGATCCGGCGGCGTTTCGCACGACCATTGCGCAAACAGCCCGTTCCTCTCCGCCACGCGGGCTCTCAGTCCAGTTGCCGGGATACCTCCGTCAAGCGCGCGCAGGGTTTCTGAAAGCATGAGCTGGAAAATATCCTCCTCTTGCGCCAGCGCCCCCTGCCGGACCAGATAGCGCCCGGCAGCCAGCAAGGCTTGCCGTTCCGGTTCCATATAGGCAACCAGGGCACTGCGGGCTGCCTCGCGCTGGTTGCATTCTTCGCGTGCCGTTCTCGCCAGATGCAGGATAAATGCGCGCTTCCAGAACGGAACTCCTTTCCGGATCCGCGCTATCGCCTCTTCCACAGCGGCCCGCTGGCGAGTCTGCATTGCGGCCACATCGACCTCGGCCAGTTGCGCCAGCAGCGAATCGAGATGTTCCGGTGCTTCCCGCCAGCGTGGATTGCGAAAATAGGTTTCGTATATTCCGCGATGGCCGTAGCGCTCCAGGAATTCATCGCAAGCACGCCGGAGTTCCTGATTTTTTCCATGGTCAGTATTTACTTCGGAATCAAGGTGCCTGTTGCTGCACCCATGCCCATGCGTGGCATGCCGCCGTAAATGTGCCAAAGCCATCAGTTCATAGCCCTGGCGCGCGGTAACGCTCGGCTCGCCGCCGGCCAGCAGGGCGGCCGCCAGCGCATGGCCTTCGCCGTAAAAGCATTTATCCAGATGTTCCACCAGCATGGACAAGGCCGCGCCGCTCGATCCCTGCAGGAAAAACAGATCCACCGCCCCCCTGCCCGCATGAAACCGGCGCATGATCTCGGCCTTCAAGCCCGCTGCGCCCTCAGGAAGCGGCTGCATTCGCCACTGCGCTGCCTGGGACATTGCCCGCTGGACGGCTTGCATCCCCTTGCGGCGGCGCGCTGGCGAACGCAGCATATAACGCATCAATCTCAGCAAGCGCGCCAGCCGGCCGCTAACCGTTTGCGGCGGTATTGCAATCTCCGGCTGCTGGCCTCCGACCAGCGCATTCACCGCTTTGGGAGGCACGCCTAGTGCATCGAAACATTCCCACTGCAGCAGGGAAAGCTCCAGGTAAAGCCGCCCCCCGAAAAGACCGGCCCGCTGCGCGCCTGGCAGCACCGGGTATTCCGCCATCGTGTATCCCTGTGTAAGCAGCCCATTGACCAGCTTGCGCGAATTGCTCCAGTCGATCGCCGACAATGGGTCCGGCACCACCTCGCAGGTGTTTCCACGCGTCCAGTAGGCGGGCTGGTCCCGCAGCGCGGCATAAGTGTAACGGGGCCTTGCCGTGACCGGCCGCGCCTGGGTCAGCCAGAACCGGGTTCCATCCCAGACCCACTCCACATCATGGAAAGGCTGGCTGAAATCCAGCGCCACCGCGGCGTCATGCGCCAGTTCGGCCAATTGCGCGGCCTGGAGAGGGGAAAGCACAAAACTCTCTGCTTCAGCCGCCGAGGTGGCGACCATTTCCGTTCCACCCTCCGGCCTGGTGATGGCCTTGACCAGCTTGCCACCCTTGTTCTGCTTCAGCAGCGCCCAGCGGTCGTCGAGTGCATCTTGCGCAAATATATATTCATCTCCGGCCGCCTGTCCCCCGACCAGCGACTCGCCCAAACCCCATTGGGCATGGATGACGATCCTGTCGTCACGGCCGTTAGCCGGGTCACAGGTGAAGGCGATACCGGAAGCTATTGCCGGCAGCAGCGGCATGACGATCACCGCCATTGCCGGCGCCGCGCCGGGCTGATCCGGATTCAGCTTGCGACGATACGCCACCGCGGCGGGAGAATGCAGCGAGGCATATACTTCGGAAATCGCCTTCCGAAGCTGGTCGAACCCGCGCACATTCAGGCAGGAACGGTAAATCCCGGCAAATGAAGCCCTGGTGGAGTCCTCGCCCAAGGCGGAAGAACGCACAGCCAACGGCTGGTCCAGCCAGCCGCGGGAACCCAGCGCCTGGCGCAACGCTTCCATCCTCTCCACTGGAATCTCGCCCGCCATGCTTTCGCCTTGCGCGCCACTCTGAGATACACCTTGAGAAAGAGCCGTCGCCTTGATCACCAGCCCGTCGGGCACGGGCAGGCCCAGTTGCCATAGCCGAGCCAGTTGCCGGGCCTTGCCGCCAACCGCTGCAGCGTCGCCCTTCAACACGCCAGCCCAGTCGAGCATCTCGCTGGAAATAATCATTCTCCTACCTTGGCTTCAGCCCGAGCAGGAACAGATCGAGCATTTGCGAAAATTCCTCCCTCAGCGAGAGATTCTCATGCAGCAGCCAGCGCAGCAGTGCCGCGAGGTAGAGAAATTCCAGGTAACTGGCCAATATGGCGGGCTCTTGTATGGCGCGGAATTCTCCCGCTGTCTGCCCTTTAACGATAAAACGGCCAAAGATGTTTTCCAGGCCGCTGCGCGCGCTGATATCCAGCTTGCGCGGTTCACTCAATCGGAACTGTATATAAGGCAACAGATATTTGCGATGCGCTTGCGCCCAGTCGGCGCTGCGTTCCAGGAAAACCCGCAGCTGATCTGCGTAAGCCGGCAGAGGGCCAATCTCAGCCAGGACTGCAGGGGAATTCTTTTCCAGTTCACGATGGAAGCGGTGCCGCAATAACGCCTCCTTTGCGGGGAAGTACTTGTAGAGCGTACCTTTCGCCACATCGGCAGCCTCGGCAATGCGTTCCATGGTCACCGCCGCATAACCCTCGCGTTCGAATAGCTCCCATGCCGTATCAGCCAGGGTGTCGAGCAGTTTGAGGCGCTTGCGCTCGCGGCGGCCGGCCTCGCCCGTTTCAAGGCTCCGTAAAGCAGTTTCATTCATGTTTCTTCCCCGACCGCTCAGATCGCCACTAATTAGAATTAATTATACATTGTTAATTATTATACGTTGTATATTATTATGGCGCAGGGGATTTTGCTATCTGCGAAAAGCTGGTGATAAATTACGGGGATTTGAGAGAGAAGGCTACGCTAACTCATGGATCTGCCCGAACGTAGAACAAGCTTCGGAAATCTCCATAACCAAAAATGCTATTCGTATCACGCACCAATAATTTCATTCAGCCCCTCGATTATTCGAGCAAGCTGTTCGGGAGAGACTTTCCCTGTTTTCTTTCCGATACGTTCGACGGTCAGTGTCCTGATCTGGCTGATCTTGACCCATGACCTCTTCGTCCCTTCAGCACTTTCCAATTCAAATGTTAGCGGAAACCCTGCTCGCTGAGCTTGGGTGGTTAGCGCCACGGCAATAACTGTGCTCGAACGCTCATTGAAGATATCCTGGCTAAGAATAAGCACAGGCCTTAGCCTTGCCTGTTCCCGGCCACGCACGGGATTCAGGTCGGCCCAGCGAATCTCGCCTCTCAATATTCGGGCCATGCCGCCAGGTCCTCGGAAAGACCTTCCTCGGCGAGCTTCCGTTCGAAAACCGGGTCCAGCTTGGCGCATTCCGTCGCGAGACGATTTTTCTCAAGGCGTTCAAGCTTCTCTTCCATCGCTTCCTGAATAGCTCGGCTGCGGTTTGGAAAAACATGCAGGCCGATCAGGCGGTCCACTTTCTCCAGGGTTTCTTCTTCAAGGGTAATGGCTATCTTGGCCTTGCTCATGGCACCACTCCAAAAAAGTATGATGATATATCATACCTAATGTTGGTTGGGAATGAAACTGGAGCACCCCTCTCCGTCGTCGGGTTACGCTATGCCGGTCGCCCTATTCGGACGATTCAAATCAGAGTAGGTCAGATTAGCGCAGCGTAATCTGACAATGACACCATGGCTGTGTCGGGTTACGCTGCGCTAACCCGACCTACCCGGCCTCCCCGGCTTATTTATCGCCAAGGATCAAGTCTCTCAATGCCACCGCATTGTTGTGCTCTTCGTCGTGTGCCGAATACACCAGCGTGACCGTGCCTTCGCGCGCCAGGGCGCGAAGTTGATCCAGTTGATCCGCATGCTCATCCACCTCTTTGGCATAGCGCTCGCGAAACTCCTTCCAGCGATCGGGGTCGTGGCCGAACCAATGGCGCAATTCGGTGCTGGGGGAAAGATCCTTCATCCACTGGTCGATGGCAGCATCCTCCTTCTTCACCCCGCGCGGCCATAGCCGATCCACCAATATGCGGACGCCATCATCGGTTTCCGGTTGCTCGTAGGCGCGTTTCAGCTTGATCTTGCCGGCTTTGATCGCTGTGCTCATGGTCTGGCTCCAGGTTGTTGAATAATCGGATGCTGTGCTCGAGGTAACTTCCTTGCGAAAATGCTATCTTAACTCTTATGAATCCCCCTTTTCATCCTGCTTTTGCGCTGGATCACCTCCGGGACGAAACAGCGTGCGTGGATGCGCTGCTCGCCGCTATTGAATGGAACGACGGCCGTGCCGGGCGGGTTCGCCTTAAGGCGGAAGAATTCATCCGCTACATACGTAACCATAAGCATGGCTTGGGCGATATCGAAACAGTGCTCGCGCAATATCCGCTGGATAGCCCGGAAGGTCTGGCGCTCATGACCCTGGCTGAGGCCCTGCTGCGAATACCTGATGCCGCCACCGCGGATGTGCTGATTGCAGAAAAAGTTGCCGCGGCGAAATGGAAAACGAGAGGCAAGGCGGGCGGGATGTTGAGGTTGGCCGGGATCGGCATGCGCCTGGCACGGCGGGTGTTGAAGGATACGCCCGGCGATTTCGAGCGCGCCCTGATCCGCAAGGGCATGGAAGAGGCAATCGGTCGCATCGGGCAGCAATTCGTGCTGGGCGAAGATGTCGCCGGCGCGCTTTGTGCCGGAAAAAAATGGGAACGCCGGGGATACCGCCTGTCTTACGACATGCTGGGCGAAGGAGCGCGCACCGCTGCGGATAGCGACAGGTATTTCGAAAGGTACCTGGAAGCGGCGGAAAGCATCGGTGCGGCAAAGGATACCAAGGCAAACCCAGGCATATCGGTCAAGCTGTCTGCGCTTCACCCGCGTTACGTGTGGACTCAACGGGACCGGTGCGTGCCGGAGATCGTGGAGCGGTTGGGCCAACTCTGCCGCAAGGCTGCGGCATATGATATTTCGCTGACGGTCGATGCCGAAGAGGCGGATCGGCTGGAAATATCCTGGGAGATCATTTCCGCCGTCGCCATGCTGCCGGATCTACGGGGATGGGATGGCTTCGGGCTTGCCATACAGGCTTACGACAAGCGCTGTTTCCGGCTGATCGACGCCATAGGCAGTCTGGCCGCCGAGGCCGGGCGGAAGATGCGGGTGCGCCTGGTGAAAGGCGCCTACTGGGATACGGAAATCAAGCGTGCCCAGGTTGCGGGGCTGCCCGACTACCCCGTCTTTACGCGCAAGGCCAACACGGATCTCTCCTATCTGGCGGCAGCACAGAAGCTCCTGGCGCTGCGCGACCGCATCCACCCGATGTTCGGCACGCACAACGCCCTTACCGTCGCTGCCGTGCTGGATATGGCGGGAATCGGGAGAGATCGGGCAGAAAATGACGAGAAGGCATGGGACTTCGAATTCCAGCGTCTGCACGGCATGGGTGAAGCGCTGCATGAAAAGGTGCTGGCCGACTGCGGCGTTCCTGTCACCATTTATGCACCGGTGGGCCGATATGAGGACCTGCTGCCCTACCTGATCCGCCGCATGCTGGAAAATGGCGCAAACACCTCTTTCGTGCATCAGATCGGCGAAAACAGGGATACAGCCGGACAGGCCATGGCGTTTACAGCACTGGAAGATCCGGTAGAAAAAGCGGCCAAAGCTCACCCGCGCCGCAACTCCCGGATTCCCTTGCCCAGGGATCTGTATGGGACGATGCGCAGGAATTCGGCGGGAATCGATTTTTCTGTGGAAACGGCAAGAACCGGTTTTCTGGCTCGGATCCCATCCTCCCCTTCATGGCGCAATCTCGCGGTGGCGCCTCTCATCAACGGAAAAACCCGGCATCGGGAACATCCCGGCGAGACCGGGCACGAGCACCTTAGCCCCTGCGATACGCGGGAAACAATCGCACAGGTATGGAATTCCGAACCGGACGATATCGAGGCGGCGTTTGCGGCAGCGCGCGAAGGATGCCGAATCTGGCGGGCAACGCCTGCCGTGGAACGCGCTGCGGCATTGCGCCGCGCGGCAGACCTGATCGAACGCGATGGGCCGCACCTCGCGGGGTTGCTGCAATACGAAGGCGGGAAAACACTGCTCGATGCCTTCAGTGAAGTGCGCGAAGCCGCCGACTTCTGCCGGTACTATGCCGCCGAAGGCGAGCGCCTGTTCGAAGAAGCGGGGCTGGCCCTGCCAGGTCCCGCGGGCGAAAAGAATCGCCTGGTGATGGAGGCGCGCGGTACGTTCGCATGCATCAGCCCGTGGAATTTTCCCCTGGCGATTTTTCTAGGCCAGATCGCCGCCGCCCTGATGGCAGGGAACAGCGTCATTGCAAAACCTGCCGAGCAGACCCCGGTGATCGCCTTCGTGGCGGCGCGTCTGCTGCTGGAAGCCGGCATTCCGCCCGCCGCCATTGCGCTGCTGCCGGGAAACGGGCATGTCGGCGCGGCACTCATCGCCCACCCCGGCGTGAATGGCGTGGCGTTCACCGGCTCGGTGGAAGTGGCGCGCCTCATCAATCGGGCGCTGGCGGCAAAAGACGGCCCCATCGTTCCCTTTATCGCTGAGACTGGCGGCCAGAATGCCATGCTGGTGGATTCGAGCGCCCTGCCGGAGCAGGTCGCGGATGACGTGATGCTCAGTGCTTTCGGTTCGGCCGGGCAGCGCTGTTCCGCCCTGCGCGTGCTTTATGTCCAGGAAGAAATCGCCAGCCGGGTGATGGAGCTGTTGCGCGGCGCATTGCAGGAACTGCGCGTCGGAGACCCGCGCCGGATCTCGACCGACATCGGCCCGGTTATCGATGCCGCCGCGCTCGAATCGCTCGCCCGCCATGTGGAGCGGCTCAAAGGCTTCGGCAGGCTGATCGGGCAGGCGCCCCTGCCCGCAGGAATAGGGCTGGCGGGATGGTATATCGCACCGGCAGCGTATGAAATCGACAGCATTTCCCGCCTGCCCGGAGAAGTGTTCGGCCCCATCCTGCACGTCATCCGCTATGCGGCCAAAGACCGTATCCGCATCATCCGGGAGGTCAACGGGACCGGATACGGCCTCACCTGCGGAATCCACAGCCGCCTGCAACAGGAAGCCGCGAAAATGGCGCAGCAGGTGGAAACAGGCAACGTCTATATCAATCGCAGCATGATTGGCGCCGTGGTCGGCGTTCAGCCGTTCGGAGGCCGGGGTCTTTCGGGAACCGGACCCAAAGCGGGCGGACCCCATTACCTGCAACGCTTTGCCAATGAAAAGACCATAACGGTCAATACCGCCGCCATGGGGGGGGATGTCACGCTGCTGAATACATCTGCATGATAAAAAGTGAAAAGAGTACGGAAAATGTGCCTGCTACATCTGCAACTGGAAGGAAAATTTGAAAACATCCGCTTTTCCACCAGCCGCATCGGGCGAATAGTCCGCGCCCTTGGTGCGAAGATCGCCATGCTGATAATAGGCCGCTATTCGCGCATTGAAGCCATCGATGACATAATTCACGCCCCCTCGATTTCCTCCCGTTTGCTGCTATGGTCGGGTTGAATACTGGTGTATCTTCCATAGGGCTGGAGTTTGCCGATACCTATCATGACAGGAACCAGATAAAGACCGGTAACTGTCCATGATTTTCCATCGAATATGCAAAAGCAATCCGAGTCGGCGAAGGCCAGGGGAGAATAATTGGCATAAAATTGCTTGTACTCCGCGTTGATCGTTGCCACGCCCATGTTTTTGGGCAGGATTTTTTCAAGCACCGCATCCCCTACGAGGCCCAGGAAATCGCTGCGGTGCGCGAATGAACCCGCGCCCTCTTTCTGGTACGAAGCGCCGACCGCCAGTGCAAGGATATCGCCGGCGTTGCCAAAATAAGTGCCGCGAGTGTAATAGCCCGGATTTTTTTCCGGGTTCCAAAAATTGTAAGTGAGGCGCCCTGCCCACGATATGCTGTTTCCCTGGTTTGGCCCCTTCTGCATGGGAGTGGAAGACTGCAACCCCCTGTATATGCCTCCTGCATAACCGAGCGTGCCCCTCACGAAACCAGGCTCGATACTGCCCCAAAAAGTGACGCCATCGTCATGTCCGTAGCGGCCGGCGCCGCCACTGCCAAATTTGGTGCTGAAATCCTGTGGAAAAAAAGGCGTTTTGAAGGCATCGTGGGTGGACTGGTGGAATGGACCGCTCAGTTCACCGCGTTCCGTGGGTATCTGCATGCGCCCGCCCCAGATATTGATGAAACGGTTGATCTCGACCTTGCCTATCGCGGCCAGGATGTTATAGGACATCCTGGGACTGTCGTCCGGATGGGTGTTATTGCAAAAAATACAGTCGGTGTAGCTTTCGAATTTGATATACCTATGGATCTGCCCATTGAGAAAGACGCGGGCGTTGTCGATCCGGAAGGTATCATGAAAATTGCCGGTTTCCGGGTTTTCCGCCCATACGCCCGAGCCGCGGAAACCGGCGCCGAGCGTAAACCACCTGGTCTCATCGATAGCCCACCGGGGTTTGGTATTCGCATGCCCCAGGCCGTTCAGCGCATGGACTTCGGAAGCAGTAGCCAATATCCCCGTGACCAGGCTTGCCAGTATCAAAGCGCGGACGGGGGACCAGTTTTTTTCCTTGCCCATGCCAGGCCGCCGTATTGACGAATCTGCTGATCTCCTGTGCTCTTTCATCGGTTTTCGCAACGATCTTCTGTCAATCATGATGATGTCTCTCCCAAAGAATCGATGATAAAGGAAATTTGCCTATTAATGCCATTTGCATATAGCATGTCGAGTTGAGTTCGGTATTAACCGCTTTTGGCTGCCTTGACCGCCCATCCCAGGCTGTACGGGCCTCGGGGAGCAGGCGACGCTTATTTCGCGATCGGATTCTGTTGCAGGGAAAATGAACCGGAATAGGGAGCGCCAGCGGAAGGAAATCGCCCAGCCCGCCCCGGCGCGCAGAGCTTATTGAGCAGCGCGATGGCGGAAATCCGTTTTTCCTCACGGCCTTTTCCCGCCTGATCATGTATTTCGCCGACTATCAGGATATCTCCCCGAATATCCGCCTTGACGGTATACGCATCGAAACTGAAATCGCTGCCGAAATCCATCCATTCGACGGGGATGCTGAATTCTCCCCCGTGCAATATATGTTTGGCGCTGAAACCTGGATGCAGTCCTTCTTCGTCGGCTTTGTTGAATGTTTGCGGCAATCTCTGGCCTTCTGGCTGGAGCAGCCCCTCATAGATCAGGCCATTTCCCTTCGACCGGTTTATCGGGATCAGGAGAATATGCGCGCGTTCTCCGGATATCTGCAGAAGCAGATAATCGCCGCCGTCCCTGTCTATCCGCTCTCCCCTGGTCTTGACCTGGAATACCACCTGATCATCCCCGGAAATGGCGGTGGTCACGCGCAGAATATCGAGTTCCGGAAGCAGGGCTTTATCCATGGACGATATGATGGTCCGCGGATCGGCATCGATCTGCATGGCCCATGAACTCCCGGCAGCAAT
>Ga0209935_1005159_pt1 | contig 11285 bp, 9 predicted proteins | sample ThiBio_1000_plan_2_FD_183958 | JGI IMG/M metagenome (GOLD analysis project Ga0209935, IMG submission 183958) | Wastewater bioreactor microbial communities from Cape Town, South Africa - Thiocy_cont_1000_plan (SPAdes) | ecosystem: Engineered > Bioreactor > Thiocyanate-remediating >... | reverse complement strand
ACACAAAACGAGCCAACGGAGGAAATTTCCTTTGTTTTAAGTGCAGCCGAATGGAAGGCTGCATTTAGTCGAACTAATAGAAAGATGAACTCAGGTTGGACAAAGATATTTTATGAGAAGCTTAAGTTATGTGGAATTACTTGTGTGATAGCTTTTAAAAAGTCACATGTTAAGGTAGGTAACAGGAAACGGAATTGTAAATACTTTTGGTGTCGTGCTAAATGTACGATGAGTGAGTGTCAAAGGTTATACTTCATTATTCTAAAAAATGAGTCTGAATTTAATCAAACAGCGTTGTTTCTTGTGCGCATCACAGGTGTGATAAAACATGATGTGGAAAATGAAACAGGTGCACGTCAATTACGTGGTGAAGAACGACATCGTGTCGGTATGTTACTCTACGATATATATATATATATATGTCGAAGTGCATCATCATAATATTTTATTTTAGGAAAAAGAGCAAATGAAATTGGTCCCTTGGCTGTTTTCAATGAACGTCTTGAAGCAGGAGATCTAAATTTATTAAAAGAAGGCAACCACACGGGTGCTGAATCAATTGAAGTTATAAAAAAAGCGGGTCGTGACGTGGCGAAATTAGACGAAGCGCACGAAAATATTTTCGCAGCATGTCGAACTATTGCTGCTGCTTATCGTCAATCGGATGTCACATCAAAGATTGTAAAAGGTTGGTAAATCATGAGCAGAAATATTGAAAAACTGTTCTTTTTCTAAAGGTTATGTTCAGACGGTTGGTGAACTTCCATTTCGTGTTCATCTTTTCACTGAAGCACAAATTGATTTGTATATTAAATATTGTACGAAAGAAAAGTATTCATATGTTCATATGGATGCCACGGGTGGTATATTAAAAAAAATGCGCGGGCAAAATCAAATATTATTGTATGCCGCCATTTTCAAAGATGGAGCTGATTGTATCAATACACTTCCACTTGGACATGCAATGATTTCCGATCACACATTTCCTAGTGTTTGCTTCTTCTTAACAAGTTTAGTTCATGAAATCAAGGAATTGAAAAAAAAATTCATCAAGCCGTCCTTTTTCATCATTGATTTTTCTGCGACGCTTATGAACTCTATTCTTATATCATTTAATGAAGAGAATATTAATAGTCACTTGATTAGATGTTGGAACGTAGTGAATCGGCATTATGACACTACTCAATTGCAGTCCATATCATTCATACATTTTTGTTGTGCCCATGCAATTAAAGCAATCGCAAGAAGTTTGAATACAGCAGGTGTGGACAAGAAACTTCGAAAAGGTGTTTTACATATATTTTCGTTTATTCTATGTGGAAATAATCTTGAACAATTATATGATATTCTTGGTATGGTAATTAATATTTTTGGTGATCCTGATGAACTCAATGGAAAAGAAAAGTTTGAAAAGCTGATCTCTCTTGAATTAAAGGTCGATGAAGAGAGCGTAACTTTTTTATCAGATACCGACGGTATATTAAGAGAAGCTAAGAAGAAAAACAGCCAATTAAGAGTTGTTGATGAATATTTTCGTTCCAATAGTGCAATTATTCATCAATCACCTTTTAATATTGAAGCGATCAAACGTTATCCTTCTCTTACAAAACTCATTAACAACAAATCAAAATACGATCCAATTAATAATACACTATTTTCTCCATCACTTATACGTATTTTTTATCGATGGTGGGCATACTTGCCTTTATGGACTGGTTTACTTTGGAGTTTTAAAGAAAGGTATGCAAATGACCTTGAAGTGAATATGTCTGTGATATACCATCCTATACGACATTCAAATGCTTTAATCGAAAGCTATTTTCGTACGTTGAAACATAGCATATTACAGAATACAGTTGATACGAAACCACAAAACGTAATTCAACAAATATATCGCAATATTCAATTAAAACTTAAAGCAATCAAATACGATGTAACACAGAGTTCAAAAGGAAGAAAAGGAAGAAAAAGAAAGAAGAATATGGATGGGGAATGGAGTAAACGAGGCGTGGGACAGAAGTGCCGAAAGATGTATGTAAAAGCAATTGATGAATTTGCATCAAAGAAAGGTCTTTCAAAAGTAAAGAAAGACCAGTTGAAGACCACTGTTAAGCAAAGCAGGTATAGTTATTATGCTTGTGATTTTTTTTTATAACAGAAATTCTTTTCAGCGACGAAGAAATCATTGAAAGAAGTTCCTTATCATGCCAGTCATCAAGTTTGTCGGACGAATTAAATGATAAAATGTATTCAAGGTAAATTAATCTTTTTGCTTTTTTCTATACAGAATATTTTTCTCTAGACAACCATCATTATCAAACTGTGATGAATTAAGATCATCTTCCCCGGAAGATTTACGAACGGTAACTAATGATTGTGTTTTTGATGTTCAAGTTTATTTAGATGAGCCGACATCTTATAAACAAGAAAAAGAATCTTCATCTAGAATTGATGTTGATCAAGAAAATGATAATGATAATATGTCTCCGAACAACACAGCTATTAATTTGTCTATTAATCGTATGTAACTATAGTTAAAGATTTATTTACATACAGAAAAACTTTCATAAATGTAGAGCCTATATTAATGAGTGAACAATTTTTATTAGAGCGATCGCATTACCCAGAAGCGTGGGTCGATAAAATGCTGCTAAGATGGCCTAAATTCAAAATACAAAACGCGCATTATAAAAGTAATGCAAATTTAATTCATGAATATTTAGTTAATTTCCAATGAATTTATTAATTATTTTGTATTTTAAGATAAATTTTATTCTTTCACTAATACATGTCCAATCGATACAGCATTGTTTACTTTGTACTTCATTTATCGAACCGATGCGTATATAGCCAAAGAGCTCAATAACACAGGAAAAGAGTCGACATATTCTGCACTTATTAAGATCTTTGGTATAGTTGAAGATGAGGGTTGGGATATTGGTCGGCTTGCGTGGCTCGATATCAATAATCTTTTGGAGAGGTTTGCGAAGAAAGGAAGTCTTTTCGGTTGTATCAACGAACAAGTTTTCCAATTTATTAACCGTAACCAATATTATACGCATCGGGTTGAATGTACAAGGAACGAGTGTAAAAGCAAAAGACGTAGTCATACATCAAAGGAATTGCTTTTATTGCAAGTATATATATATTATAAAGAGCTTTTACATTGAGTTACTTTTTTAGTACTGGTGAAGAATTTATTCGAGATCTGGAAGAAGAATCTGTCAATATATGTGATATTATTATGGCGCATGATGGTGAAATAAGTTTAGAAGAAGCACGGAAAGAAAAATATCGAAGAGATTCCATATTCGTCTTCGACGAATCGACAAATTCGTATCTATCTCAGTAGGTCACAATATCAATTTCTAGAAATAAAGCGATATATTTAAACGTAACTGAAACATCTTCAAAAGAAACTGTCAAACAGAGAAACTGCGACAATGCTAATAGACAATAGTGGAATATGCAAGGGGGAAAAAGCAGATTGAAATGATTGCCTGTGATTACTGTTGCCTGGCTTACTATCCGATGACAAGTTCAAGTATTTTTTGAAAATACATTCGATTGTCATTACGGAACAGTATGGCAATCACTGGTTCAGAGGTTAAACGAAAAATAATTTTTTTGACTTGTAAAGATTGTCAATGATTGGCACAGATTGTCAACGATTGCCAATGATTGCCAACGATTGCTTTGGCTATTTTCATTATAAGATAATGAATTTTGGCCTTTTCTGATATAACTTCTTGTTTTCATCATTTAGCGAAATGACAATCAGGTTCTATCAGCAAATTAATGCATGATTGTCAATGATTGTCAATGATTGCTTTGATTGCAATCAGCTTTTTCCCCCTTGGGAATATGTGTGAAACAAAACAATGATTTTTTATGCTTGACAACTGTTCGTTCTTTTAGCTGTCAGAATTGAACGCTAGATTGATAAATAATCTTCAATGCTCATATCTCTCTATTGTCTGTTTTGTTTTCATTTTTTAAAAGATTCTTTTTATATTACAGAGATGTTTGGCGCTGTAGCGCTACTACAAACATATCTCGTGGTGTTTTTACAAACGATCAACATCCGATAATAATAGCTAGCATTAGACATATCGTGCACGACGTTGAAAAATCACGTACTACAAATCCAAAATTTTCCGACATAAAACAAGAAATTATAGTAGCCTCTCAAAGGTATAATATTAATCAATGCTTTCTTTATTTTTATAACCTGTTATAAATTGTTTCATTAGATATAGGCTTCGAGCCGTTATTCATCATGTAAATATACCAATACCTCACTTTACTGCCACTCTAATTGGTAACGATGGACAACTCTATCTATATGATGATTTAGAAGGCGTCAAAGTAATTTCCGATCCACCATACAAAGTTATATATGCAATTTATACTGAAATAAATGCTTTCTAATGGTAGTTAAATATGTTTTATATTGCTAATTTTTCGTTAAATAAAATCCTATTGTATGTCTTGTAAAAACAAATCGAAAGAAAACTTGTCATTCTAACTGATAGCCGCAATCTCGTTTAATCTATATATGCATCTTACCATTAAGTATATAGCTTATTAATAAACTTGAATTTCAACAATTTAATTAACTCATGCATTCATAAGACAAAACTATAGTATGTTTATTAGTAACTTTGTATATCTTATATCTCCTAAAATAACTTGAATGTCAAAAAACAGATTTCAGATATACACTGGTTAGATTGTGAACATTTCGAATATTTTTTCGGCTCGAAATGATGGACAGTTACCTTTGAGCGATTGGTGCAATTGAATTGTGACTTATGCATCCGTAGGAAGAAGGAAGAGAATGAGAAGAAGAAGAAGAAGAAGAAGAAGAAGAAGAAGAAGAAGAAGAAGAAGGAGAAGGTAAAGGAGAAGGCAAAGAAGAAGAAGAAGAAGAAGAAGAAGAAGGAGAAGGTAAAGGAGAAGGCAAAGAAGAACAAGAATTTTGCTAGACAACCAAGCAAGTTAAAAGCAATAAGTCGTGTTGTTGCAATAAATTACAGTCAGTCGCCTTAAAAACAATCATATTTCACAGTATTAACCGATTGATTGGGTTTTAACTTGCAGTCACTTTTAACATTAACGATATATAAATTTCTGTAGTCAGCTAAAAAGAATAAACACATAGGAATAAACTCAAAGAAAGAACTACACAAACGTTTATTGTAACTGTCAGAAGAAATAATCATCTTATACGATGAAATATCAACTTCAATTATAAAATTATATAGCAAATCCTGAAAGTAAACCAATATTTTAACTTAATTGGTGAATCATTCAAATCGATAGAAGAAGAACTTAAAAAAGACAATCATTTTTTATTAACCAAATAAATTTATAAATCGATATATTTACTTGTTTTTCGAAAGTATTTTCAGCAATTACTGATGAACCTAAATATTGTCTTGAATTGAATTCAATTATTGAGAATATTTTGAATACAATTGAGAAACATTCATCAATCGTTAGATTTCAAATTAATATCAACTGTTTTATATCGATCATCCATGTAGATAACATTAAGATGCTCACGCAAACGATTGGGTTATCCGAACTTCGTCAATAAGGCTTCTATCAACATATTTATGAATTTGTGCCGATTGGAATTGGCGAGCGTCTACAAAACTTCCGCCTGTTCAAGGATAATTTGAATCGAAAGTCAGGACACTCCAGAGTTCACTGTACTTACTGTTTCCTCATTTATTTTGTTATCACTTATCATTCTTTGAACAGTTTATGTATTTAGAATGTCTGTTAAGACATATATCGATGATCTGAATATCATGCATAATGCTATTGAGAAAGTTTCAATGTAGATTTTTCATAACACTACGAAATTTCACTTAAAATAACAACAAAAGAGTGGAAAGAAGAACGCACAGAAAAACAGTATGATGAGCAATTATCTAAAAATTGTTTTCAATCAAAAGCTCATGCTAGCTTGAAACAGCCTAACCGTCAATTCGTATTGGCCATCAAAGTCATAACAACAACGAAATTTATGAAAAGAACGAGAAATCGATCATTGGACGAACAATGATATGTAGAAAGACAAATAAGTACAGAGCACAAAGAGAAAAGAGAAGATTAATTGGCATGTCGAAATCTTGATTCTTCAAATGAATCAGTAAGTCTCGATGCTGACTTCGGAAGTATAAAAGAATGTATACAACCGTCCTTCGATGTCTAAACAAGCTGTTATTCTTACTCCATTGAAATTATGTTGAGGCTTGTCATTAATACTCGTTTCTTTCAGAAGAATAAATGAAATGCAAATTTATTTTATTGTTTCAATTTCCTTTGTTCAGCTTGTGCTGTTCATTTTTTTGAATGTTGTTTAAAATATTCTTGTTACGATATCAAATATTGTATTTTTTGTTTTCATTTTTAATGATTCAATGCACAATAATGCAAAGCGGAGTCCGATAATCGGATGTACATAGCATAAGTATTGACGAAAATGTCAATTAAGATAAAATGATTACTATGTCTTTGTTCACTCAGATCGAATATGAAAAACTCAAATTCATCAAAACAAAAACGATCAGCAAGATAGCATTGTTGTTGGTTCGAATAAATCGAACTGATTAGCAGTTTTGTATTGAGTATGTGAGGCAAAACAATCTGTCGGCTATGGACTTGTCAGATATTATCACATTTTGTCGCTTTCTCTCTCAGATGTGAATAGAAATGGTGCCGTCGCTTTTTTATGTCAGCTGCTTGATCAATCAGTGACTCATGACCAGAGGGATACCAACTGATTTTGATGATCATTGAGAACTTAAAATAAATCATGAAAATCGGCCAAAAACACAATATATCATTGAAACTCATATAAAATCATCAAAGCTCAACACCATTATTGTCAATACACTCGAATATATAATTGAAATTGTCACGGAAATTTCAAACAATATTATATTTTGTTTTTATATTTAATTTTGTACAAAAACATATTTGTATAGAAAAAAGATTGTCATTTCTCAAGTTCATTTCATTCTTTTGAATAAATGTACATGAAAAGATAGAATAAGTTTCATCAAACAATCAATTATCCATTCTTTGATTATCTATGTTGTCGGTATCGAAATATACAAATATAGAGACTATCGTATCATCTAATTTATTAATTGGCCGATTAAGTCGCACTATAAATATGATCGATGTTTCTTCATTCGTCATTGTTGACGAAAACAGTTACTCGAAAATGCATATAAAATATGTATTCCTTATTTTTACTATCCTAAATATTGTCTCTTTAATGCCAGTAAGTAATATTCTATCGACTTAGTTTCGATTTATAATTTTAAAATTTTCTAGCTATATAATAACTACAACAACTATATTAAAAACGAAATCAGTGTTCAACAAACAAACAAACCAAAACAATCTTCAATCATCACTCATCCTTTGACGTTATTCCGATCAAATGACATCAATAAATATATTGATAGTGCGTTAAAATCACGATTTTCAAAAGATATCGACACCAATTCGACAACTAAAGTGATTGTTGGAACTATTGTTGGAATAGTGTGCGCTGCAGTCGCAGCTATTTCACGCTTATTAATAAAATTTTATAAAAATAACGGTGTTTTTAAAGTAAGACAAATATTTCTTTAACACTTCTTTAAATGAATTCTTTAGTATGCATGGATTTGTCCAAAGAAGCCTTCTACTTATCATAGACGTAAACAAACGAAACGTGGTAAGACACAATGAATTTCGCTTAACGAATTTAAAGTTTTTGCTTTAGAGCGAAAAATTGCGTTAGACCAGCTGTTAACAAAGATCAATACAATATCTGCATCAGTTGATGCAAATGTTTAAAAGATTAATATCTTTGTTGTAATTTTCCTGTATATAATTGTATTTATGTTTGATTATTTGTTTACCTTTTTATGATTTGTACAGATTTCATACTCAAATAAAAATATCTATTGCTTTGAATTCGATTGATCTTATTGTTTTGCCGGTTCGATGATTCACCTAAACAAATCGTATAGTAAAATACAGCTTAATATCGTGGTTATCCACTATTTTTTAAATTTACAAAATGAGGAATTAAAATCATTTAACTGCTGTAAATATTCACAATTTATACGAATATTAAACGCAACTTAATCTAAAATCTTCAAAAAGTACAAAATATATGATGTATTATGTTTTCAACGAAATATCAATCGCTTAATCAGTTCAACATGTCATCATTGATTTACAAAAATAGATATAAAAAAGATCTGTATCATACGTGTGATCATCAGATATAATTCCGAACTTGTGTCATAAGATCTGTTTGATGTATGCTTTTTGATGTTCAACTTCCAATCACTTTTTATATTGAAAATTTTTGCTTAATTTGTATCATATCTACCCTATATAAATGATGACATCGAACACAACATTCTGTTTTGTGAACATTCTTAAAATTTAGATATATATAAACGACTGAATTATTATCTTTTATTCATATTTCATCGTATCGAATACAAAATCAATGTTGATTCTCTCAACAGTATTACTGATTAGTTGTATAACAAATTGCTTCACTATTCGAGTAATTGATCTTGTTGAAAAACTATCATATGATGATAATTTGGTGGATCTCAACAACGGCTTTGCCGTTAAACGAATTGGCTCTTATTCACCTAAAATGTCAAAAAATATTCTTCATACATTTATTTCACTAGACAATTTCTGTCAACTTTCAACTGGTGATGCAATTTGTAAATACACTTCATCGTCAACAGCAAAAATCAATATCATGGAACTTTCTAATCTTGTTAAATCCGAATATGACATAGCTACAGCATCGATTTATAATAAAGAGACTATTTCGGATTTTATCTCAAAGGATTTAATTACGCTTATGTCTCGAAACGTACAAAAACATATTCTGAAAAATAAAACCGAGAATGTGCATTACTTATATGATAAATTCCATTTTCGAATGAATAACCATCAATCATTGGTTAAAGCTCCTGTCATGGAATATGAAAGTATCCAAAATAACGTGTTACGGTTCAAGCCCACAGCTATAGACAATGTTTTAAAACAAGTTAATAACAATCGAATCAGTTTTGATTATTTGTCAATCAATGAATTACAATTTGTATTAACCATCATATTCTCAAATCTACAGATTTCATATAAACCAAATAATCTCAAAGCAGACTTGGATTCTTTTTCACAATTAGTTATTGCACAATCTGTTTATGCAGTACGACATTGTGGAATGAGTTCACATCAATTGTCTTCTATCGATTCATGCGTTGTAGTTTCAACTTTATTTAATCAAGTTACTACAAATACTCGTTTAGTCTATCCTGTTTATCGTCTAATCCCCTTGCCAATCATCATTGATGGTAAAACTTATATTTTCTCAAATTTACCTAAAATTTTCGCTACTAATGCACTCGAGCAAATATATTTAATTTGGGATCCTGATGAAAATGACGACCAATGCACATGGTCACCCATAGTTTCATGCAATACGAAACCCAAATCGATTTCTCCTATCGTAGAATCATGCCTCCATGAACTGCTCAATAATCAAAAAAACTCGTTGAAAACGTGTGAACTCAGTCGATCAGATAATCTTGATGATGGATTCATGTCTATTAGTGATGGTGTCTTATTTTCTTATAAATCGAATTATACACATCATTGTGAAATCTATTCTAAATCCAATGAATTCATTGAAAATTTCTCAACTACTAAAGAAGCCATCATTGGAATAACATGCAATCAAACAATCACATGTTCGACGTTTCAATATGAATCTAGGATTTGCTCAAAAAACACAATTATCATTGAATCACATTCGGTAAAAAATTTCAAACATAATTCTCGATATATTATTCCATCATCAAATATGACTAAAACACTTATGCAAACTTATGATACGCAGCTAAAGAAATCAATAAACGAGTTTAAGACTCAATTGACAACGACAAAAACAAGTATAAAACAAGCACTTCAAGACTTTGGATTTTACTTGTCATCCACTATCTGTTCAATGATCCTCATCATATTCATACTTATCATTAATCTCGTTCAAAAAAAACTTCGCAAAGAAATCAATGACCTTGACGATCAGTTTCAAGATTACATAAATCCCTAACATTACTCATCTCTAGATGCAATCTCATTAATAATCCTTTTTTCTTGTTCTTCCAGAATGCTATATTTCAACAACAAATAAAAATATTTCCATTTCTTCGATAATGTAACACTAAACTTGAAAAACCCATCAGTATCCGATATGCTCAACTTAATAACTACTATTCGTAAATTACAACTACTGCGACTAAAGACAAATCATGAAATAAAGTAAATCGCATAATTGAAAAAGCTCAACGCGATCTATGTGGAACCACTATTATAGCGATCAGAACCATTGACTTAGAGAATCGAGAAATTCTATAGTATGGGTTTTAGTAAATCCTACTCGTCTTTTATGATTCGAGGCAGTAGGACAAGGTTCTCATGGAAAGTAAATAGTGTAATCAATAGAGCTCGACGAGAGCTATCTGGAACCGTTATTGGAACCATTGGAACCATTAAATTTGTAAATCGAGAAATTCTATAGTATGGGTTTTAGTAAATCCTACTCGTCTTTTATGATTCTAGGCGGTAGGAAAAAGTTATCGAAGAAAGTAAATGGTGCAATCGATAGAGCTCGACGAGAGCTATCTGGAACCGTTATTGGAACCATTGGAACCATTAAATTAGTAAATCGAGAAATTCTGTAGTATGAGTTTAGTAAGTCCTACTCGTCTTTTATGATTCTAGGCGGTAGGAAAAAGTTATCGAAGAAAGTAAATGGTGCAATCGATAGAGCTCGACGAGAGCTATCTGGAACCATCACTGGAACCAATGGAGCGAGCTCATAGGCGAATCGGGAAAGCGAATACTATAATTGACACTGTATTTAGGATTTTAGGCACTTTGAAACAAGTCATTGAAGAAGGGGAAATAGCATAGTCGATAGAGCTCGTCGAGTTCTATTTGGAACCATCATTGGAGCCAATTTAGCTAGTTGTCAAACGAAACGGGAACGGTAATACTGATAATTTCATGGTTTTTCATGATTTTTTCATAGTTTTTGGCTTTTTCCCCCTCTAGGGGGGGACTTAGGAAAAATGCAAAGTATGGAACCGATAGAGCTCGTCGAGTTCTACTTGGAACCATCGTTGGAGCCATTGGAGCCAGTGATCCCGCGAATCGGGAAAGGAAATACTCGAATC
>Ga0209935_1005158_pt1 | contig 11290 bp, 14 predicted proteins | sample ThiBio_1000_plan_2_FD_183958 | JGI IMG/M metagenome (GOLD analysis project Ga0209935, IMG submission 183958) | Wastewater bioreactor microbial communities from Cape Town, South Africa - Thiocy_cont_1000_plan (SPAdes) | ecosystem: Engineered > Bioreactor > Thiocyanate-remediating >... | reverse complement strand
GCGATGGCGACGACGGTGACGAGACGCTCTGCTGCTGCTGGTGCTGCTGTGGCTGCTTGAGGAACGACGGTGAGAACGACGCCGAGTAGGGCGATAGACTCGAAGCCTTGGTGCCTGGCTTGCGTGACGGCGATGTCGTAGACGCAGCCACATCGGCAGCGACACTGTCGGCAGTCGTCGGTGTCGGTGTCTGTGTCGCAGTAGTCGTAGGCGTAGCTGCGCCAGTCGCGAGTGTGCCCTCAGTAGCGGAGGTCGGTGTCGTGGTCGCGTGGGCCGACGGCGTTGGAGCTGGAGTAGAGGAGGCCGTCGTCGCGGCTGCCACTACAGCAGTGGGCGACGACGCGCTACGCGCGCTCATCTTGTTGCCGGTGTCGATGCCGATGTCGACCTGTACCAAGACCAAGTGGTACCAAGCTCTCCAAACGTGACCTCCTGGTGTGTATCTCCTTTACGACACAACGCTCGCTCGCTCGTTCACCTGTTTGCTTGCTCGGTCTTGGCGTGAGCAACGAGGCGAGTATGTTTGGCCGTATGTGGCCGAGGCAGCGGGAGCCGACTGGTCTCGAACGTCCAGCCTATCAGAAAATAGACGAACACGATCGAGAGCCTATCAAGTTATCAATCGATCAATCTCTCGTATGATCGAACACCAAGGAGAGAGGGAGCGGGACAGAAGAAAGTTGTTGGTAGAATGTTGAGAGAGAGAGAGAGAGAGAGAGAGAGAGAGAGAGAGAGAGACTTGGTGTGAGGCGATAGATAGAGAGGGATAGTGCTTGTGAGTGGTGTGAGAGAGCTGAGGTGCGCGCGCCAACAGGAAAAGAGGGAACTACCACTATCAAGCCTCAGAGGGAGAGAGACCACCACCTCACGCGCACTCACACACGCACTAGACGGCCTTCCTTTTCCATGTGGAGCACCGACAAGCCCATGGCAACAACAAAACCCCCAACCTCCACTGCCCGACCAACCACCCAGCCAACATCAAACTCGGCACCTTTTTCTCTCGCGCTCACTTGGGATTCGGACTACATCCGCGTGCTTGCTTATATCTATCTGTCCACTCCATCTACCCGGGCTTACAACAACGACGACGACGAAGTGCACGATACACAACAACCCTCGGTTCGGCTGCTCAGAGTGCCGCTAGAGAACTTCCGTGTGGGTTGAGAGAGGTGGGTATAGTTATAGCTGCGTGCCACTCTTTCATTGGATTGGATTGGATTGGACAAACAAGTAGAAACACTGGTTGGTTGGTGGTTGGTTGGTTGGAGTATGAAGTTGCGCAAGAGTACAGTTCGTGAGTGATCCAATACGTGGCATTTCGCGTGCGTGAGTGAGGAGAGTGCGTGAGTGTGGTACGCATATAACGCGCAACATCAAATATGCGCTATGGGCGCTATGCGCTACGCGTTATTAGCAGTTCGTTAGATGCCGCTGAGTTGGATGAGTGCGTTGGCGATCTTGCTCGGGTCGGTCTCGGAACTGAACGACAGCGCGCGCACTTGCTGGTTGCGTGCCGCGAGATTGGCGTACTCGCGGTACACTCCGGCAGCCTCGTCGCCGTAGCCGACGATCGCAAACACGACAAAGAAGTGCGACGGCAGGTGTGACAAGGCACTGATGAGCTGGTCGACGTCATCCGCCTCGCCGTCGGTGATCACCAACGCCATCAGGACGGGCTGCGCTGCCGGTGGTCGCGAGCCGAACTCCTCGTTGTACACATCCATCAGCATCTTCCAGCCTAGAGCGAGAGCGCGAGCGAATGCATGAATGAGTACGTGGATCGATCTCGCGCGCGCGTGTGTGCGCCGAACAACAATCATACCTGGCATGATCTTGGTGCCACCAGCCCACTTGATCGACGACCACTTCTTTTGGAGGTTGCCCGGGTTGAGGTCGTCAAGGTCGGTGGCGCGGCCGCCTGCGAACGTGACCGTACGCAGGCCACCACCCTCGGCCTCGTGGGCACCTTGGCTGTCGAGCTTAGCAAGACGCGACACGATGGAAGAGATGGCCTCGCGCACAATGTCCTTGCGAGGCGTCGAGTCCGTGTCCGACGTGCCGTAGTTCATCGAGCCCGTAACATCGAGCAGCAGCATGGTCTCGACCTCGCGGCCGGCCGGAGTGGCGAAGCCCGTCATTCCCGGCGGCAAGAAGTTGGTGCCCGGTGGCGGGGCGCCATAGCCTGGAGGAGGAGCACCGTAGCCTGGAGGCGGGGCGCCGTAGCCTGGAGGCGGTGCGCCGTAGCCCGGCGGCGGAGCGCCACCAGGAGGAGGAGCGCCACCAGGAGGAGGAGCGCCACCAGGAGGAGGAGCGCCGTAGCCCGCCGGCGGAGCGCCACCAGGAGGGCCACCAGAAGCATCGCGACTCGGCTCGCCAGGGTAGCCATACGGAGAGCCTGGAGGGTAGCCCTGTGGAGGAGCGCCGTAGCCGGGAGGCGGGCCGCCATATCCAGGAGGAGGAGCGCCGCCAGGAGGAGCGCCATGCGGATCGCCACCAGGCGGCGGGCCGCCGTAGCCCGGAGGAGGAGCGCCGCCAGGAGGAGCGCCGCCAGAAGGAAGAGCGCCGAATCCAGGTGGAGGTCCGCCGTAAGGATCGCCACCAGGCGGCGGGGCGCCGTAGCCCGGAGGAGGGGCACCATATCCAGGAGGAGCACCTCCAGGAGGAGCACCATATCCAGGAGGCGGTGCGCCGTATCCTGGAGGAGCACCTCCAGGAGGAGCACCATATCCTGGAGGAGGAGCGCCGTATCCAGGAGGCGGTGCGCCGTAGCCTGGAGGTGCGCAACCAGGAGGAGTGCCGTATCCAGGGGGCGGTGCGCCATATCCTGGGGGAGGAATGCCGTAGCCTGGAGGAGGGGCGCCGTAGCCTGGAGGAGGGGCGCCGTAGCCAGGAGGAGGGGCGCCGTAGCCTGGAGGAGGAGCGCCGTAGCCTGGAGGAGGAGCGCCGTAGCCTGGAGGAGCGCCGTAGCCACCTTGATGCGGCGCCGAGCTGTACTCCTCCTCCTCCTCCCGCTCTTCTCCCGCATGGGGATTCAGCTGAAGGTCGTTGGATGGCACAACAACGCATAGAGAACGAGAGAGATAGCTCAGTGATATGTTAGCGAGAGATCGAGATCAAAGAGATCGAGATCGAGAGAGAGAGAGAGAGAGAGAGAGAGAGCGCGAGAGAGATCGAAGAGTACGTACAGCATGCATGGCTGCCTGTGCCAGCTTACCGACAAGTTGGTCCATGCTAGCACGAGAACGAGTGCGTGTATGTGCGTATGTGTGCGAGGGTGATAGAGAGGCGCGAGCGGTGATGGAGCGGCAGCAACGAAACAACAACAAGCGGAAGAGGGCGGAGCCTTTCTCCTCATGAGCGCACCACGATTCACGGCGCCAACACTCGCACTCCCGCGCTCTCTCATCTCCGAGAATCCACAATCCAAGAAAGAGGGCGACGAAGAGAATCTCTATTAAATCTGTGGGTCGTAGTCTTTGTTTATTGCGGTGCATACTTCCGCGATAGAGAGAGAGAGAGAGAGAGAGAGAGAGAGAGAGAGAGAGTATGCAGTTCAAAGTCAAGAGAGAGAGCGCGCCATACAGTACGCGATCATGATGGTGCAAGCTTGCACGTCTAGTACAACACCATGTGCAAGAGCTTGTCGGCAATCACCTTCGGGTCGGTCTCCGAGTCGAGGGTCGTGACCTTGACATGCGAGTTGCGACTCTATACCACCGCGCCGAATGCACATGATTCGCTGGTGAGTGGCGCACCCAACAGTCGCTCGATCGTGGCGATCTTATGAATGAATGTACCTCGATGCCGCGGTACACTTGGAGAGCGCGGTCGTGCTCCTCACCGAAGCCAATGATAGCCATGACGACGAAGACGTGGCCGGCAATGTGGCCCAGCAACTGCTCGAACTCGTCGGTATCAGCGGCCTCGCCGTCGGTGATCACCAGCGCCATGAGAATCGGGCGCCTGAGATACCACACACGCACGCACGCACACACAGAGGACCACGTGTGAGTTCAATCGCGCGTTGCACCTTCGGTTCTACAACGATCACTTCGTACTTGGACTTGGGGCGCTTGCCGAACTCCTACACGAGCGAAATCACCAATCGTTAGCGAGCGAGAGAGAGAGAGACAGAGAGAGAGAGAGCGCGTATGCGTGTACATACCTCCTTGTAGACCTCGAGCATCTTGTTGTATCCAGGCACAATGTAGGTTCCACCCTGTGTGTACGTACGCACAATCGTCACATGTGAGCAAGGCAACATTCGCTTGTTCGAGATATCTTGAGAGATTGATAGCAACCTTCCAGACGATCTCAGCCCACTTGCGCTTGATGTTGTTCTCGTTCAAGTCGCCTAGAAACCGACCAAGTCCCAACGCTCATGTCAGTGCGCCGCCACTATCATTGCTGGTCTCACACTCCCATCCACGCACCGATATCATGGGCCTTGCCGCCAGCGAACGTGATGGTACGCAAGCCTCCCTCGTCGGGGTCCTCCTCTTGTTCGGCCTCAGCCTCGGTGTCGTGTTCACCTGTCGTACCATCCACACGATCAGCGCAAGCCACAAGCGCGCACACACTCTCTCTCGTACCGAGCTTTCGCACGAGGATCGAAATCGCCTCGCCGATGGTCTCGCGGCGGGGCGTAGGATCGTCCTTCGAGGTACCTACAAGCAACGTCGTGGCACGTCAGGCGAACCCAAATCTCATGATCCCTCTCGCTCACTCACTCATTCGTTATGTACTCACCCCAGTCCATCGAACCGGTCACATCGAGCAAGAGCATCGGCTCCTTGCCTCGCTCTCCAGCGTCTGTGACACCAATCCACCAAACGTCAGGAGAGGGTAAAAATCACGCAACCTCGCCTCTCAATCCAGCGAACCAACAACCCAACCGTACCATCTCCATCATCGTGGTCGTCGTGGTGGCTGTGATGGCTGCCCATGATTGATAATAGCTCGCTCGACAGAATCGCTTATGCGCCTTCTTGTTGGTGGTGTTGAGGGGAGAGAGAGCGAAGAAGCGGAGGAAGAGCGAAGGGGAGCTTATGAGTGACCGGTGTTGCTGTTTTCGCGATATCGTGATAATCCGATGTCACGTTCGGGATTTTTCGCTCTTTGGTGATATGATGATATTGCGCGATCAACTCTCTCTCTCTCTCTCTCTCTTCCATTCTCTCTCGCTCGCCCACTCGAGTACACAACACGAGATGCTGCGATTCATCGTTCGATCCACTGCATCAACGATTCGTAGTGGGGCGAGCGTGGCAACAACACTACCATGTCGACGACGACGAGCTGTTGCAGCAGCAGGAGGGTGGTTGTCGAATCGTCGAGAGCTCTCGGTGGATCTCGCGGCGTTGCGAGCTGCGCGAAAGACCGAGGTCGATGCGCTCGCCGAGGTGCAGCAACATATCAAGTTCGAACGAGCGTTGGCAGATGGTCAATGTCGCACGGCAGAGTATTGTGAGATGTTCGGTACCCAGGAGGCAGCCGGCGTCACGAATCAGCAGTTGATGGACGTGATACGTGCCGGCTTCGCGACCTCGCTGCTTCACAAGGAGTCGCGCATCGCCTCGTTGCTCGGTCAAGGCTTCTACACCATTGGTATGATACGAGACGACGACAACGACATACGAGACGACAGCAGCAACAACAACAACAAGAGATGATGCTCATTCGTTAATCCATAGGTCCCGGAGGCGAGGAGGTGCTCGGTGCCGTGGGTTTGTGGTTGCGTCCGACCGACGCCGTGGCGTTGCACTATCGACATCTCGCGACCTCGATCGTGCGAGCACTACAATCGGGCAAGAATCTCGACGAGATCCTCCTTGCTCGAGCTCGTGGATATGTCGTATCGGCCTCGGATCCCGTGTGTGGTGGTCGCCATTGTGCGATTGGCGGTTCGCCTTACGACTTTGTCGTGACGTCGACCTTGGCGTCACAAGCCGGTCCTGCTGTCGGTCGAGCTCTTGGTGCCACGGTCCGTTCACCGCCACCATAGACCTCTTCATCCGTATGCAATCAACTCACGTGAGGCATACGGCAGACTGCATACGACCTCGGAGTGCCATGCAAGTTCCCCAAGGACTTTGTGTCGTTCGTGACGGTCGGAGACGGCTCAGTCAACAACGCTCACTTCTTGTCGGCCACCAACTTTGCCGACTACCTGAATCATCGAAAGATCGACGTATGTATACTTTCCAGATCCTTCTCCACGTCGTTCTCCATCTTGTCAGCCATTGATTGGTTGATTGGTTGGTTGATTGGTTGGTTGATTGATTGGTTGATGGCTATTACAGGCTCCTGTGGTGTTTGGAATCTCGGACAATCGAATCTGCATTTCGCTTCCGGTACAGCCGACACGAATGCCAAGCAACATCTGCTGTGTTGTGCTTGCAACACAAAGTAATGACTTGATACACCAATTTCTCTCTCCTCTCTCTCTTTGATAGGGACATAACTGGTTGCCAGAGTTCACCAAGCGTCTTCTCATGCCAGTTTATCAATGTGACGGCACGGATATTCTCGATGTTGCAGCGACGAGTGAGACGGCGATCGAGGCTGCTCGTACTGAGCGTAAGCCAGTGGCCATCGTGTTCTCGAACCTGACTCGTCGCTTCGGTCACGCGGCTACCGACCGACAAGCGGCGTATCTCTCTACGTCGGACATTCAAGCTGCTGCCGACACGAATCCGCTCGAGTTTGCGTGCCATCGTCTCGTGTCACTTGGAGTCACGACCTACGAGCAACTCCACCGACTCTACACGGAGATCGACGCCAAGGTGCAAGCCGCCTTCCAATCGGCTGCCACCGAGCGCAAGATCGAGACGCGTGAAGAAGTGATTGCGAGCACGGCACAACCGTTGGCAGCCTTTGTGCCACGAACACCCGACACCAAGGCCTCACCTGAGGCCTTCCCGGACGTGATGCGCAAGCATATGACTCGTGTCATCGTCGAGCAACTCGAAGCCAATCCAAACATGGTGTACATTGGCGAGGTATGGTTTGCGATCGTCGTTGTGTGCTGTCTCATGTTCGTGATCGGTCATGGATCTCACTCTGGAATCGAATAGGATGTCACGCATGGTGGCTACTACTTGGTCACGGAGGGTATCGCCAAGCAGTATCCAAAGCGAATCATGGACTTCCCACCCGACGAGACCTCGTTGATTGCCGCTGGAGTGGGTTACTCGCAAGCGGGCTTGCTGCCGATCGTCGAGATTCCGTACGCCAAGTATCTCGATTGCGGCGCCGACATCTTCTTTGAGGCCGCAATCTCGAACTGGCTCACGAACGGCCAGCAGCCGAACGGCATGATCATCCGCCTGCAAGGATTTGATCGCGGCGTGTTTGGTGGCAACTTCCACACGCACAACATGCTGCACATCCCGCCGGGCGTCGATGTCGTGTGCTACTCGAACGGCCACGATTACGCCAAGGGCTTCCGGTACCTCGTGCAGCAGGCCAAAGCCGGTCGCATGGTGATGTCGGTCGACTCGACCAACCTCCTCAACCTGCGCCACGTGCAAGATCGCGACGATGCGTGGCGTCGAGTGTACCCGAGCGACGTCAACGATCACCTGACGTTCGACGACGTGATCTCCTATCCTCCGACCAACGCCGGAGGCCAAGGAGACGCGGTCGCGATCGTCACGTACGGCAACGGCGTCGTGACGGCGCTGCAGGCGCGCAAGGAACTCGAGGATTCGCATGGCTGGCACAACATTACCGTCATCGATTCGCCGCTCCTGAGTGCCGTACCGGCGGGCCTCAAGAAGGCGCTCCCGGCCTACAAGCAAGTGGTGTTTGCCGACATTTGCAAGGAGGGTCAGAACCCACTCTCGGGCCACGTGGCTCTCTTGCAACAGGAGCGACTCTTGCCACAACAATGGCGTTGTGTCGCTGCACCACGAACCTACAATCCGCTCGGTTCGGTCATTACCTTTTTGAATGTGCCTGATGTCGTTGGTGCTGTGAATTCGCTTCGCGAGTAATGAGTAGATAGATAGCAACTCATAATCGTCCATCAATCAGTCAATCAATGAGACTTGTTGTGCTCATGTAATGGATGAATGAATGCGGTTTTATCACATTCATGACGGACATTGATGGTTGCAATCAAATAGAATAGAAGGAACACCAAAGAGAACGATTCTCAAGTAACAATGGAAGGAAGGACAGGTGAAAGGAAGGCTTGCGTGAGTGCGTGAGTGAGTGAGTGAGTGATGGATAGACTCGCAGCGGTCATTACAAAGACAGCTGCAAGTCGTGGTCGCAGTACGACATTACATTTCCTCAACGTAATTATACGGCACATAACCTCGATGCTCGTCGGTTTCAGCGTACCACCTACGAATCATACTCGTCTGTGAGCGTATTGCTTGGCACACAACGAGAGAGAGAGAGAGAGAGAGAGAGAGAGAGAGAGAGAGATGCGTACCACTCAGGATCATCACGCGAGGTAATCAATAAGACATCGCCAGCCTTGAAACTCAACTCGCGATCGTTGATAGCATGATAATCATACAAACCCACTACCATGATGGCACCCTGTTTGTATGCATCGATCAGTACAAGGTTTGATGCTAGAGCACGAACGAACACCGTACCGGAGGAAGATGCTCGGTTTCATTATCCTCATCAGGTGGTGGAGGTGGAGCACCGAGATCCACCGGATCGGCAGATGCGGCCACCAACGACATGAGTTGGTGACGCACCAAGTCCTTTGAATGGTTCAGGTACTACACAGGGAGGCCGAGCATTAACAACTCATCCTCGCACTCACTCAAGCTCACGTTGCTTGGTGTTCACGTCGCGCAACGATTCGTACTGCTATCCGTTCATCAATGGCAGCAAGCTCCTCGAGCGTTCGCTGCTGCGCGGGCGTGTCGCCGGTGTAGAACTTGAGTAGCTTCTCGAGGCCCTTCTTGCCGTTGACTTCCTTCTTTCTCGCTCGTCGAATGTGCTCTAGTTGGTCTTCGAGTTTGGATTTCTTGCTGATAAAGTCCAGCGCTTGGTCTTCTTCAGCGGTGAGGCCATAGTGTTGAGGTAAGCCTGATGGAGGTGGCTTTTGCGGTACATATCGCTGGAGCACGACCGACAACAACAACAACGATCATCAGAGTGAATGCACAGCGAGAGAGAGGGAGAGAGAGTACGAGTATACACCATACCGAAGCAGGGTTGGCAGCCGCAGTTGCACGTCTGCGCAAAGTATCGCGCACGTCTTCGTAGCACTTGTTACAAACTCGCACGGCAAACAACGGATCCAACACGGTGACCTCGAGATAATTATCACAACAGTTGTTGCAAAACAATCGTCCACACAAGCGACAATGATGCTGTACACAAGCAAGCACGAGCTCGAGAATGAGAAGGAGACAACCTAGACGATCTCGAATGAGGCGGTTGTACCCTTCGTTTGGTGAAGCTGAATGCTTGATCACACGAGAAGCACGAGTACTCCTTCTCGTCGGGAATCCAATGCGCCGTCGGGTTGGTTGGAACTCGAAGCTTTTGCAGCAATCCAAAGTATGCAATGATCGAACTACACGCACACGCACACACCAACAAGCAGTGGAACGTATAATGATCAATACGACGCCTCTCAATCATGATGAAGCACACAATCTATGATGGAATCGTTGGCGCGACGCACCTTCCACCGAAATCAATGATTGCCTGCGGTAGTACGCCCGGGCCATCGATACGAATCTGCTCGAGGTTCTTGAGGATTCGCAACAAGGACAACGGCAAGTGCGTCAACTTGGCATTGGCAGCGAGCGTGAAGCGACGCAGATTGTGGAGTTGTCCAATCTCTTCCGGTAGACTTTGGAGGAGATTGTTGTTGAGCGATAAATACTCGAGATTGCGCAACTAGAAGATGGAGTTTGGCAAGTGAGCGACAAGCAGCGTCGTTCGCAGGCTTGAGTGAGTGAGTGAGTGAGAGCGAGTGAGAGACCGACGTACGTAGCCAAGCTTGGGAGACAACGAGGCCAAGAGATTGTTGTCGAGCTGCAGCCACATCAACGAGGTGACCGACCAAAACTGATCGGGAAGCTCTTGGATACGATTGCTCGCGAGATCGAGTTGTTCGAGCACTCGAAAGTGAGAGATCTGCGGTGGAATGGAGGTGATGTCGTTGTGGGCGAGGAAGAGTCGCTTGAGCGTCGAACCGAGGCCGCAGATGGCGAGCGGGAAGTCCGATAGGTCGTTGTCGCTGAGGCACAGCGTCGTGAGATTCGAGAGGCATACGTTCTGGATGTGACGAGTCGGTGGTCCGGCAGCGGCGCGAGAGAGCGAAGGTGAGAGGGCAGAGTCGCCATCGAGGTTGTTCGAGTTGTTGCGATTGTTACTGCCGTCGTGCGATGACGATGATGATGAAGATGATGCCGATGATGATGACGATGGGAGCGAGGTCGTCGACGACGAGGAGAGCGAGGAGTTGGAGGCCGAGGACGACGACAATGGAGGCAAGGTCTTGATGTGGTTGTTGGCGAGATTGAGCTCGACGATCGAGGTGAGCTCGTTGATACGTTCGCTCACATGAACGATCTGGTTGTGTTGGAGATCGATGACCTGCAAGGCAGCGAGCGAGATGGCACCGGCCCCGGCGTCGGTGACTGGAGGCAGCAGCGAGGCATTGGCGAACGCATCGCAGAGCTCGATCGGAAACGAATTGAGACCGAGGTTGCTGAGGACCGCTTGACGGCCGTGGGTCTTGTGTAGGGAGAGAGCGAGTAGATGCAACACGGTCGCTGGCGACGCGGGTACTGCGATCGGTGCCTGCGTCGCCATAGGATGATGGAGGAGGTGGAGATGGAGATGGCGAGCGAGATTCGAAGGAGAGATTGAACAGACGAGCGTAGATTCGAAGAGTGGATGGATGGATGTAAGTTAACTTGAAGGAATGAATAGTTAGTGAGGTGGTGGTAGTAGAGGGAAGGACCACGGATAAAGATAGCGAGAGAAGAGGGTGCGCAGAGAGTACAGCGAGCGAGAGAGTGTGTTGTGTTGTGGTGCGGTGGTGTTGCGTGTTGTTGCGTGTTGGAGAGGGAAGAGAGGCAACTGAAACTTCCTTCTGCTTCTCTCTCTGAGTCGCTCGGTCGCCGCACGTGCCGCTTTGGACTTTTCGTTCCGTGCTGCTATCGAGAGTGAGTTGGTGTGGCCCGCCACGTAACGTGGCACGACTCATTGGTGGGTCCCCGCCAGCAGCAGCAGCAGCAGGAACAGTATCGGTTTGGGAGACGCAATGTGTCATTGGGTTATTGTACACAAGAGTGTG
>Ga0209935_1005156_pt1 | contig 11292 bp, 5 predicted proteins | sample ThiBio_1000_plan_2_FD_183958 | JGI IMG/M metagenome (GOLD analysis project Ga0209935, IMG submission 183958) | Wastewater bioreactor microbial communities from Cape Town, South Africa - Thiocy_cont_1000_plan (SPAdes) | ecosystem: Engineered > Bioreactor > Thiocyanate-remediating >... | reverse complement strand
TGAGGTTGCCGGGGCCAGCTAGCGACGGGTTCATGGGAGCTACACCCACAGGAAGACGCTAGTAATGCACCAACGCCACCGACCGACGCAACACGCGATAACAAGAGCAAGAGAGAGAGAGAGAGAGCAAACAAGCAACGAGAGAGAGTGTGCTACCGGAGCGATAGAGGCGGAGCAGGAGAGAAAAGCACCTGAGGCCGATACCACTCCTCCTGCTGCCTCAGGGAAAACGAGGACCGGGGCACGTTGAGAATACGTGAGCTCCTGAGAGACCTTAAGAGTACTGGAGCTCGTGGCTGCTCTACTGTACCCAACCCCATCGCAAGATCGCTTGGGCGGAACCGTGGCCTCTAATACCAGTGTTTCCAGTGGTGCAGCCTACTCGCGCTGAGACGCAACCATACGGCGGACAAGAGAGGAGCTCCTTGGCTCCCTTCAGAGAAAAACCACGTAGCAGCTCAAGCCAAAGGTGTGTACGATGACCAAGAATCGATGCCTCGTCGTTTGCGCGCGAACAAGAATGGCAATGGGACTCAACACCTCTCGCTTGGCTCGCTGGGCGCGCTCGCCATTCGAGCGGGGCGGTTTCTCGTGCTGAACCCAAGGGTGGTACACAAGTGGTGTATTGGCCATGGAGTTGCGGCAAGAAACAAGCGAGCGAGCAAGCAAGCAGGCAGGCGCTCCAGATGAGACGAGAAAGGATCTGTGGGGTACGAACGCATTGGCCGCTGGGCCGCGAACCATAGAATTCGCGCTGCGGCAGACCACGAAAGGGGTAGCGCCCACCACACAAGGCGCACGCGCTCTTGCCCTCTCTCCATCACTCGTCTCCCCTCCTGCTCGTCAGCTACTCTCGCCCGTTGCCCGCCCAAACCTCTGAGCTCTCACACCAACGCCCTCCTTCTCGGTACGCTCCTCGCGCGCTCGCCCTTCTTGCGTCTAGGCTGGCTATCTCTTCATTCAGTGTAGCGCAGGAGCTGTAGAGCCGCGTGCGCGCGCGCTCGCTTGGTTGGAAGAGTAGCAGGAGCGCACCATCGCTCGCTGTGTTGTTGGTCGTGCGATCTCGCGCGCGCAAGCGAGTACTGCTGTGCTACGAGTCGAGACGTTACTTGGCATGCGCGCGCTGTGCGTGCCGCAGCAGTTGTATAGTGGCACGATTGCTACTGGAATGTTGTTGGGCTGCAACACATGCGTGCCGTAGCGATCAAGCATCAAGTACTCATACACACGTGTGCGGGCGCGCGGACATGATCATCAACTGGCGATGACTGTCTTTATTGCTGCATTTTACGTTGGTTTAGTGTTATCGTCCAGTGCGCCACCAGTACATTGCCAGTACATAGCCAGTGTATCGCCAGGTGGCTGAGGACGCCCGTGAGACTCCTTCTCTTCGTACAACCTCGTTGCGACGCCTCAAGGCGTAACGTGAGCACGGGCGCAACTTTGGTTCTTTCTTCGTTTCCCCCCAACCTACCCACTGTGTCGATCGCCCGCGAACGGTAATTTCGTGTTCGTATCTTGTATTGTGTGCGTGTCGTTGTGTTGGGTTGTTGTGGACGATTTCGCGCCATCGCAATGTCGCATTCTGTTGCGTACGATGGCCTCCTCCTCCGCTGCCGCGGTCGTCGCCGTGGTGGTCGTGCAACTGCAGAAACACTGCTCTCCTCGTTATTGGTGGTAGTGATGTCATCGTGTGTGCTCGGCGCACTGATGCTCGCCAGCTTGATACCGCCGTCGCTCGCTGGTACCTGCCCCACGAATCCCGATACCGCCAGCACGAGCACGGCCTCCAGCAGCTCCAGCAGCCTCTCGTCGGTGGCCGATCCCGACCTCGTGGGCTTCGTACCTGCGCCGCAAGTGCTCCCCGCTGGCTCGTTGCTCATCCCGATGGATCAACACTACCAAGTGTACTCGGGCACCGATGGCGGCTCCGGAACCACACCCCGCTTCAACTTCAACTGCTACGGCCACGTAGTCAAGTTGTTGTACGCCAACATCCCGTGCAAGTGGATCATCGCGTCGCTCAAGCTCCAGGACCAGCCCGATATCGTGAGCGCCCCCGTGATGCAGGTGCTCCCCACCACTGGGGCTGCCACGACCGTGACGCTCTACTCGGGTCCGATCGCCGTACACCAGCAGTATGCCTCGGCGGCCCTCACATTGTTGGCGCAGTACAACTCGGCCTTCCCGTCCGACTCGCTCAACCAGAACGCAATCACCGTCTTCCAGACGACGGCCAACATCACGGTCTCGGTTCGCCACGAGCTCACCAACAAGCCGTACATCGGCATCTCGAATGCCGGCGGCAACGGCAATATTGCTACCGGCTACATGAAGTATGGTTCTCTCTCCGAGGTGACGCACTACTCGTATCTCGGCACTGCCACGGCTCTCGCATCGATCGATACGACGACGTGCTACACGCTCATCGTCGAGATGCATCTCGATAACAAGGCAACCACTTTATCGAGTATCTTTGCCCAGTCGGCTGCCACCTTTCTCCAGTCCGGAGGCAACGTAATGGTCGAGTGTGCTGGTACGTCGCCCGCTCGCTCGCGCACTCTTCCTTTCTTTCTTTCTTTCGCTGCCAAGCAACAGGCTGTGTTCTTTGTAACAAGCATCACCGACTAACCACTTTCGCTGCTACTGTTGTTATTGTTGTTGTTGTTATTGTTGCTCGTGGTGGTGGGGTGACCTACTGCCATTGTGGACACACAGCCATTCAAGCATATGAGAACTACGGAATCTCGCTTTTGTCTGGCTCAGGAATCAACACCGTCGGCTCACCGACTCCCACGACACCCTACGTGCCCGACCTCCCGATCGCTCAGTTCTACCAGGCCTTCTCGAACGATGTCTTCAAGTCGGCTGTCCAGATTATGCAACCACAGTCGACATGGTCGTCGAACGACCAGTGTGTCGTGTGCTCGACCGAGCCCAACCTCCAAAATCGCGTTGCTCGAGCCATGTCGATCAAGATTCCGTCCTCCATCGGTTCTTCTGGCGGTGTTTTCCTCGCTCTCGCTGGCCACGACTGGCTTGCCACGACCACAGGAGGCGGCGTTCCGAGCCCGCTAAACCTTGCGTCCGACAATGCCGCTCGATTGTTCTTTAACGCTGTACTGCTGCCCTCGAGCCGGCCGGCCAGTTGTGCCTTCAATCTCGTGTCCGATCCCAACGTGCAGACGGTCGTGACGTTTGCCACATCGCCTCGATTTCAGTCGCTCACCTACACGGTCGTCGTGTCGAACACTGGCTCGTCGGCTGCTGGAGTTGTGGCGACCGTCAATATCGATCCGACCTTTGCCTATCAGAGTTACTCGGTCTCGCCGCCTGACTCAGTGACGTGCACCTTCTCCGCACCGACTCTCACGTGCTCTCAGTTCGGCTCGCTCTCGGGCGGCGTCTACTACCTCGCCGGCGGTCAGTCCTACACTGTCCTTGTCACTGTCAAGCCGCAGGTCGTCGGAGTCACTGGTATCTCGGCCTCGATCACGAGCACCACTCCCGACTCGAACACTGCCAACAACCAAGCGTGCCAGAGCACCACCATCTGTGACATTGGCTTCACCGATGCTCTCTCGGTCTCGACCAGCGCCTCGAGTGCTCAGTATGGCTCGAGTGTCACCTACACCGTGACGCTCACCAATCAAGACTCGACCGCCATCACCAGCCTCGAGCTGCACCTCCAACCGAGCAGCTTTGCAATTACGTCTCTCTCGCCCGATGCTGGTTCGACCGCATCGCTCTCGTCCTCGACCTGGGACATTCCATCACTCGCTGCCGGAGCTACGATCCATCTCTCGGTACAAGGCACCGTGACACAGGCCAATGCCAACAGCCAATCCTCGTTGCAGGCATGCATCACACAGTCGGATCGAATTCCACAGAACTTGTGTGCCTCGGCCTTGACCACCACGCCACTGTTGCAAGCAAGCAAGCTCCTCACTTCATCGGCGGTGCAACAAGGACAAACGGCGTCGTTCCGCATCAAGGGCACCAATGGAGCCTCCTCTGACATGACCAACGTCGTCTTGACCGACACGTTGCCAACTGGCTTCGGCGCTCCTCCAACCGTCATCAACTCGTACATTTACTACACTGGCACTCCCGCGTCCTTGTCCTCCAGTACTCCTCCTGCTAGTGGCTGGAGCTGGAGTGGCGCCGGTGTCACGAATGTCGCTGGAGGAGTGCAGTATCTCAACGCGAATGGCGGCAGCTACGAGCAAATCTCGCTCACGCAGCCTGCCTCCCCGCCATTCCGATTGGCATCGGCCACCGTCTCGATGCAAGTGTCGTCGGTCGCGCTCGTCAACTACGGTATCGGCTTCTACTACTACAGCGCCTCGAGCTCCAGTTGGGTCTTGTTGTCGGGCATCGACCACACGGATAAGGCGCTCACCAACCAACTCGTGACCGCCACCATTCCGGTCTCGGACCTTGTCGACTCGCCTCCCAACTTCCTCCGAATCATGACCTACGCCAATCCTGTCTCGCAGTTGGGCAACTACACGGTCTCGAACGTCATGATCAACTACACACCGATCGTTGTCTCCTCGACTCCGACGCTCTCTCCTACGTGCACTGGCCAAGTGTGCACCTTTACGACAGTGGCGAGCCTGCCTGCCGGCTACACGGTCGAGACCAACATCCAGAGTTCGGTCTCGTCATCGGCACCCATCGGCACCACTACCAACACGGCCTCTGCCAAGTCCGACCAGCAGACCACTGCCTCGGTTGCCTCGATCTCGTTCCCGGTTCAAGTGTCGACCGTGCTGGCGATCTCGGTCTCGGCTCCATCGACTGTCTACTTTGGAGACCAGTTCACATACACCATCACAGTAACCACTGCATCGACCACCGCCAACTCGCTTCAAGTCTCGATGCCGAATCCTGATGTAAACTCGCTCTCGTTCTCGTTGGCTGGATCGAGTGTCTCTGGCGTCGCTGGTGCATCGTTGGCGAGCCCACTCAACTTGACTGCCCTCCTTGCCTCGCCACTGAGTCCATTGAGCTCCGGACAGACGCTCACCATCACTCTCGCAGCAACTGCCTTGGGAACCGCCACCGCCACACAAGTGACCGCCACTGCCTCGGCAACTTCGTCCAACTTGCAGCCACCGAGTGCATCGGCTACCACAGCGCTCGTGAACCCAATCTCATTCACCAAGGTTGCTGCGAGTACCACCGCCATTCCTGGCGGAACCATCGCGTACACGCTCACGGCGCAGAACGTGCGACCCACGTCTGCTTCCTACGTCACGTACACGCTCTCTCAGATCATCGATCCTCAGCCAGCAGGCGTGGTCTTCACGGCTGGCCCGCAGTGTACCAAGTACATTTTGGCCAGCTCGTCACTGATGGAGAACTTTGGTTCTTCCGGTACCATCTGGGGATCGCCCTACACTGTGCAATCGGGCTCGGCCTCTGTGTCGGGTGGTGCCCTCACTCTCGGAGCAGGCTCGTCGATCACATGGCCGTACACGTTTGCATCGGGAGCGTACACGTACTCGAGCATCGTGTTGTCGTACCAAGAGCAACGAGCCAATGGTGGAGCGGTGCAGCTCGCAGTCACGAGTGCCTCGGGTCAGACGGCGTATTTGTCGAGCTTGCCGGCAGCCTCTTCGGCCGACTCGGGATACACGACACAAACCACCGGTGACATTACGGCGTGGGTCACTGCGGCTGGCTCGACGGTGACTTTTACACTCTCGAATCCAGGCTCCGCTGCAACGATGATCGATAACATTGCCGCAGCCATCTCCGAGACCAATGTGGCTACTGCTGGTCCGACTCAGAGTGTGTCGGGAGGCCAGCTCACAGTGGCCTCGGCAGCTCTCCAGAACCAAGAGAGCTTCGTGTGTTCGTTCACTGCCACACTGAGCACCAATCCGACGGTGACCACAGGTGTCGTCACCAACACTGCCGCGATCTCAGTATCGAGTCCCTTCACTGCCACGTACACAGCGTCGGTCGTTGTGCACGTCATTGATGCCATCGACGACTATGTCAGTGTCGTGGAGAACACGCAAGTCTTGGTGCCGATTGTGGCCAACGACTATGGCGGCTCCTACATTGATCCGTACCTCACGACAGTCACGACCGCCAGCACTCACGGCTCGACCGTCGTGACTGGATTCGGTTCGGTCGACTACACGCCGGCAAACAACTACTTTGGCACCGACTCGTTCCAGTACACGCTTCACAACTGGGCCTCGACGCTCTCGTCGGTCGCTACCGTACACATTGCGGTTGATGCTCAAGTGATGGCCGCCAATGACGCGCTGTTCGAGCCAGCGTATACTACGTGGCAGGCACCAATGTCGTTCTTCCTCTCGAACGATCAACACGTTAATGTGACCTCTCCTGGAACCTCGTACACTGTGACTCTCACACAACCGACCACTGGAGGACCTCCCACTTGCAGTGTGAATCTTGCGGCAGCGATTCCGTACATTTCGTGCTCCCCGGCATCGTCCAACTTTCAGTTCACGTACCAAGTGTGCAACCAGCCACTCTACGTGCCCAGCAGCTGTCAGGGACTCGCCTACGTAAATTGCGCCACTGCCACCATCTCTGTCACTCTTCATTTCATTGACACTGACGGCGATGGAATCAATGATACGATCGACATTGATTGCGACAATGACGGCATCTTGAACACGGACGAGAATCCAGGACTTCCTGACGGAGGTCAATATTCGTCTCTTCAACCACTCCCCAACTATGCCAATCCAGCGACTCCTGGATGTGGCTCGATCGTCAACGGCTGCTGCTCGGCCTACGACACTGACGGCGACGGCATTCCGAACTTTCTCGATCTCGACTCGGACAATGACGGCATTCCCGATGTGATCGAGGGAATGGCCACGACCTTCCTCGCCAACGGAGCCACATCGACATGGGACAACAACTACTACACTCTCGCCACTCTCGATGTCGATGCCAACGCTGTGCTCGATGGACCATTCGATGCTCTAGGATACGATGTTCGAGTGCAGTCTCCGAAAGGCAGCGATCTCACGAACTCGGCGATCGTCGGACGACCAGATACCGACTCGGACTCACGACCCGACTTTCTCGATCTCGACTCGGACTCGGACGGTGTTCCCGACTTGCTCGAGAATCGAGGCATGCTCATCGCTGATTGGAACATTCTCGACAGCGACGGCAACTCGGTGCTTGGTCCATCGATGACTGACGCCGATCACGATGGCATCATCGACTTGAGCGACTCGAACCCTGCAGCGTTCGGCAGTCCAGGTCTCACGACTCGACCACTGAACGCCAAGCCGAGCCAGCAGCCCAACACATCGGCCATCGACCGAGACGGCGACGGAGTGCCGGACTTTCGAGATCTCGACTCGGACAACGACGGCGTGCTCGATCTGCGAGAGAGCGGCATCGTGCTGCCTCTCGCGAGTCTCGACAGCGACTCGAACGGAGTGCTCGACAATCTATCGACTGACTCAGACAAGGACGGCATTCCGGCATCGATCGACTCGAACGACTCGGTGTACGGCTCGAGTGTCGGTCATGGAGCGGCAGTGGGCCATTTCATCGTCGACACCGACGGCGACAAGATCCCCGACATGTACGACCTCGACTCGGACAATGACGGCGTGTCGGATCTCATCGAGTCAGGCAACGCGGCGGACATCGCCGGAGACACGATTCCTGCTCCGACTGGTGACGGTGTGATTGACGGACCAGACAACGAGCTCGATGGCATCAAGAATGCGGCCGACACTCAGCCGAATGTGTACGGCTCTCCGAGCCAACCAGTACCGCAAGACTCGAACAACGACGGCATTCCTGACATGCTGCAGCTTTACTCGCTCGCTCCTACGAGCAGTGTCTCGGATCTCCAACGATCAGGTCGAGACTATACCAAGTACGACACCAACAACAACGGCATCGTCGACGGCACGACAGACAACGACTACGACGGCATTATCGACACGACTCCAGCACCAGGACTCTATGCTCTCGATTTTGAGCCTGGATTCTTTGGAGGCTTGAAACCTCCGGGACCTCAGACACCGACACCTATCATTAACATTATTCTGCCGGACTTTCACCCGACCACCGTTGATGTCACGAACCTTTTTGTTGCTTTCATGTATCCCTTGGACACTTCCACGTTGACATCGACTCAACCGCCTCCAAGCGCCGGCACCGTGACGGTACCCGGCTACCCGAACGTGGTCTTTACACCCACACCTGGCAATGGCTCGCCATCGACATTTACGATCTCGTTGTGCAGTGCCACGATCGGTACATGCTCGGTTGTGATTGTCAACGTACAACCATACTACTTGCGTTGGGCCAGTCCCACTGCCAATGCCAATTGGTATATGTACTTTCCTCAGGTATGAGTTTGTGAGTTAGTGAGTGAATCGGTGGGTGAGTGAGTTTGGACTCATATGTTGTAATTATTGGCATGTATCAGAGCATCGTAACGTACTCGAACTTGCCATCTGGCTTCGATAAGACCATTCAACTCGAGGCTTCCGATGGTACTGTAATGACGACCTTCTCGCCCATTACGTCTCCCGTCAATAGTACCACACAGTGGTCTCCAGTACGTAACCGGCACAAGGACGATCGATCGGCCAACGGTCTCTCTCTATCTCTATGATTCTAATGCCTGTTGTGCGAATTTTAGCACCGTGTTCTGCCTGGCCGCTACAAGTTCACCGTGAGGACCAACAACGGACCATTGGTGCAGTTCACCAACTTCCAATGGCCCGATTCGCCAGTGTTCACGATTCTCGTGCAGCCTCAGCGTGCGCCATAGTCTCCTCTCGCTCGAGATTGTCAGTAATAGTACAGGCACCATCGTGGTTGGCGTCGTTGTTCTCGTTGTTGTTATTTACTTGACTGGCTCGGTATCTAATCAATCTATCTATCGAATGATCAAGTGATTGAGTCCTTGGTCGATTTATTAGTTATATCTATGTCATTGCTCATTTACTCGGAGCGATGATTATAATACACTTTATATTGTTGTTCCTAACTGAATAATGGATGAATGAGTATTGGGATCTGGCGAGCTGTACCTGGGAGGAAAGAGGGAGGCTGGCTTGCAGGCTGGTGTCTGCGACCAGCGTCGGTACGGCAAACGATGACGGGTGCACTGCAGCGGGTCAGTTTGTTCGTTGCCTCGTGTTGTATGTGGCAGAGAGGACGAGAGAGTCTGAAGGCTTGAGAGTCAAAGTAAGAGTGTTGTTGTATTGGTGGATCGAAGGGAGTCGTTGTATGTTGCGCTCGGTGGCGGTAGTGGTGGCTCGGTGTGGCGTCGTCGCGCTCGGTCGTCGTAGTCGTCGTAGTCGCTTGCTGTCGCTGTCGCTGTCGCGCTCGCTGTCGGTCTGCCTGCCGACGCCCCATCACTACCTTCCTACTACGACTGCAACTGCTACTGCTGCTACTGCTCGCAGTCCCGGTCTCAACCACACGCAACAGCAGCGTCGGTATCATCAACTACTGACGCCATCGCGAGTAGTCTCATCATCATCATCGTCTCTATCGCACCTCGCGAGCACCCGCACACGCTCGATTATCACAGTCGAGCATCGCAGAATGGCAAGCATCTCCAGCAGCAGTGACGTCGCAGCAGCGCCGATGCCGAGCCTGGACTTCTCGCTGACGCCCGAGGCCATCGCCGACGGCACGGCGGCCGCCGTGGCCGAGTGCAAGGCCGTGCACGACGCCGTCGCCGAGCTGCCGCCGTCGCTCGTGACGCTCGACAACACGCTGCTGCCCCTCGCTCGCGCCTCGGCCGTGTTCGCTACTCGCACGTACGTACGCTAGCCTCCGCAGCCGCAGCCGCAGCCGCCTCGCTGAGAGATGGTGGCCATGATCCGACGCAGTCAGTCGATTGATATCGCTGATATGAGCGCAGGTCGAGCTTCACGTTCCCGCAGTACGTGTCGACCGACGACGCCATTCGAGCCGCCAGCGCCGCTGCCGATCAGGTACCAACACGCGCGCCCTCTTCGTTGCTATCCTATCGAAACGAACTCACGAACGAATGCCGACGCGCGCGCGGGCCCCCACGGTGAGACGTACACAGGTCGTGCAGGCGTTCGAGATCGACTGCGACATGCGCGAGGACGTGTACCGCTCGCTGTGCGCGCTGCGCGACTCGAAGCCGGCGCTCGATGCCGTGCAGCAACGACGTACGTGGCGCTCTCCGAGCCGCCGTCTCGCGAACCTCGCCCGCTACCTATCATCTTGAGCCCCCGTTCTCGTGTCTAATGCACCGACGCGCGTCGACAGTGCTCGACAAGACCTTGCTCGACTACGAGCGCAATGGCTTGGGCCTCGAGCCCGAGCAGCGAGAGCGCTTCAAGGCCATCAAGAAGGGTCCGTGTTTGTGTGTGTGTGTGTGTGTGCCGCCTCTGCTGACCGGGGCTGCTGCTGCTGCGATCGATCGGTGTCTCTGTTGCGCTGGCGATGGCGGTTCGAATGTGCCTCGACGTAGAGATCAGCGAGCTCTGCATCCAGTTCCAGAAGAACCTCAACGAGGACACGACCAAGCTCAAGTTCACGCGCGCCGAGCTCGACGGTCTGCCCGAGTCGTTCTTCGAAGGCCTCACCAAGGCACGCCCCCACGCTCTCTACAGTGTGAATTGCGCCTCGGGCGGCCTGCTGATGGTCTTGTGCGTGCGTAGGACGAGGCCAAGAGCGAGTCGGGCGACGATGTGTTCATCGTGTCGCTCAAGTATCCCGAGCTCTTCCCGGTGCTCAACTGGGCCAAGCGCGAAGCCACGCGCCAGGCGATCGACCTCGCCAACTCCAAGAAGGCCATGGCTTCGAACGTGCCCTTGCTCGAGAGGATTCTTGCCTTGCGTCGAGGTACGCACAAACGAATCAACGAATCAACGAACGAACCACAATCAAGCTCGACTGACGTACTCTCGTACTCGTATAGATGCCGCTCGCATGTTGGGCTACGCCAACCATTCGTCGTTCATCTTGGAGCAGCGCATGGCCAAGTCTCTCGACAACGTGCAAACCTTCCTCGATCGCCTGCGCACCAAGCTCATTCCGTTTGCGCAGAAGGAGCGCCAAGCGTTGCTCGAGCTCAAGCGCCAGGAGAAGGAGGCTGCTGGAGAGGCGTTTGATGGTGAGCTCCATTCGCATGACTTTAGGTATACTGCAGTGAGTGAGTGAGTGAGTGAGTGAGTGAGTGAGTGAGTGAGTGAGTGAGTGAGTGAGTGAGTGAGTGAGTGAGTGAGTGAGTGAGTGAGTGAGTGAGTGAGTGAGTGAGTGAGTGAGTGAGTGAGT
>Ga0209935_1005155_pt1 | contig 11293 bp, 16 predicted proteins | sample ThiBio_1000_plan_2_FD_183958 | JGI IMG/M metagenome (GOLD analysis project Ga0209935, IMG submission 183958) | Wastewater bioreactor microbial communities from Cape Town, South Africa - Thiocy_cont_1000_plan (SPAdes) | ecosystem: Engineered > Bioreactor > Thiocyanate-remediating >... | reverse complement strand
TGATGATGATGATGATGATGATGATGATGATGATGATGATGATGATGATGATGATGATGATGATGATGATGATGATGATGATGATGATGATGATGATGATGATGATGATGATGATGATGATGATGATCCAATGATGATGATGCAACACGACGAACAGTATGTGCCAGCTCGAGTCGCCGAGGCATCGATCCAGCAGATCAAGTCCATCAGTCGAAGAATGCGTATGAAGCGACATGAGCGAGAGCAGTTCACCGCGGATATCGTTCGACAGCACCAAGTACTCTCTCAATCAGCGCGTACGTCAAAGTACTGCCAAGGCTACCACTACTGCCAGCCGATCGTGACCTTGCGCATTCCGAATGTTCGCTATGGCGGTATCTCGCGTATGAACAGTGACATCGACCACCTACGGCGCAGCAGACTTTTCGGATCATCTCGATCCGTGTGTGATGGATGTACCTGCTGTCGTACGTCCTCAACGATGCCTCTCTCTCTCACTCACACTCACTCGCCTTGATCCAATCGTGCTGATTCTCCAACTGCATGATTGTCGATTGTGTACAGTTCTCCATCATTAGCAACGGTACAAGAGCAATGCTTCTCGTCTCTCGAATCGTTGCCTCACTCACTCAAACAATCGTACAGTGATCGACGCACCAATTCAGCTACTGGCTGCATTGTTCACTGCGAATGGCGAGTACATCACAGCAGTGTTCTCGGGATCTCCCGAGCTGGGAGATGCTATCAAGTACGCCAAGACTATCGACCAAGATGGCTGGTACGCAACACGCCTGGTGGCCGCTGCTCCCTCTCGAACGACTGGCCTGACGATACTTCCTGTGTGTGTGTAGCACTCAAGCAACGATCTTGGTCGAGTGGAGCTTGATACCCGAACCCATCGATCGCATCGTGATCTGTGCCGTTGCCGAAGGAACGTCGCTCAAGTCTTGCTTCCGTACGTCCGACTCGCATCTCGCCATGTGCCTTGCGTCTTACTCCTGATCAATCTATCTCTCGCTCTGTCTGTTGCGTTCATATTGCCACCATCCAGCAACCTTTGGCGTGCTCCCCGTTGTCCAAAGTCAAGTGGCAGAGTTTGATGGCTCGGCAACTGCCACATCGTCATCGTCGTCGTCTTCGTCTTCGTTGTCCTCGTCTCTCTCCGGCAGTGGAGGAACATCTCATAGCGTCAAGCTCCACTCGAAGGTCAACCTCACGATCCACGATATCTCCTCAAAGAGCTTTCGCCCAGTCGATATGCTGTTCGGCGACAAGGTGGTGCTGCTCAAAGAGAAGATTGCCCAACAACTCTTCGACATTCCGATCGAGTCGCAGCAGTTGATCTTTGGCTCGACGATCCTCGAGAACCACCGCACGTTGTTCGAGTGTGGAGTGTTCTCTGGTGCCACGATCCATGTCGTATTGGACACTGGAGGCGATCTTGCCTCGGTGCTTGATGTACTCCTCTCCTCTCCTCTCCTCTCCTCTCCTCTCTCGCTGACCCATGCCAATGATGTGATGTGTGGTTCGTATTCTCAGGCAGTCGAGGAGGCGCTTCCTCACGGATTCAAGGGCCGCTTCATTACACTCGAAGAATGTGGCAAGTGTCCTTGGTTCATTGGAGCACAGTACGACTTTCTTCTACCTTTGAATCGAGAGAGAGAGAGAGAGAGAGAGAGAGAGAGAGAGCAGGAGTGGATGTTGACTCGAGTGTTGCTCTCCCTTGTAGAGCGATCCGAAGCACAGAGAACCCAGAGATCTGGAACTTGCAACCCGAGAGCGTTCCAGTCATGGGCAGAACTCTCGACGACGTGCTGCCTACGATCATTGCGACCGTAACGCCACCTACAACGATTCAAGTGCACCATAACTTGTTGCTCGACATCAAAGCCCCTAACGCACTTGTACGCGACTTGGCAGCCCCGGGAGAGTAATACCTCTCTCCTTCTCACTCTCTCGCTCACTCATTCACTCTCTTGCGTCCAGTTTACTGTGGAAGTGCATGCAATCGATCGATTGCACATGCGATCGCTGGCTGTCTCGAAAACTTCGGTCGATGGCCACGTGACACTCAAATGGCAAGAGTTTGGGCACATTGATGGACTTTGTGATGCCGTCGTGCTTGTCCAAATGGCCACGCCGAATGAGCGGCCAGAGGATGGAGCAGAGCATCACATGACTGTGGAACTCAGTGGGCACCAGCAGCGCGTTGCCTTCACGACACGATGCACAAGCCAGTTTGTAGCCCACTTTGGAATGCGAGTATGCCTTCCTCCTCCTCCTCCTTCTTCTTCTAGTGAATGTCTTTGCTATCGCTTGTTGGCTAACTCATCATAACACAGAACCACCGTGTTCCTTTCTCGCGAGCACGAAAGGACGGTCAATGCACAGTCACACCACTCAGATTGGTGTGCCAACCCGTGGCATTCGAGCAGTACCTTGATGCAATGTTTTGCTCGTTCCGTCCGGCGAGCATTGCAGTCGCTCGTACGTACACGTGTAGGCGTGCTCCTTGGTGTCGTTCGCTTGTACTCACGTCTTGGAATGAGTGTAGTGCACAGGCTCGACATTCTTCCGGGCAAGCGCGAGGAGTACGCAAGTAAGAGCAACTGGTTGATTGTCTCGCTGGGTGAATCGTTCAAACGAATCGATTTCGATGTGCGTTTGGCACCTGCCGTCACAACAAGCGAGACGCAATCTAACCAACGAATGTGCTCTCGTGGTCAATCAACGACAGATCACCGATATGTTTGGAGCCGTACAAGCGGCTGTGGAGTGGTACACGAATTGCTCCACTCCTTCTCTTGCTCGCTCTCGTTGACCAGCCTTGATACCAACGCATCATTGCACTGGCACCACAGGGAACTCCTTGCTGATTGGTTGTCGAGCCAATCGGAGCTTGTGATCACGTGGATGCATGGCAAGAACGTCAAGATGTACGTGATCGCTCTTGCATATCACACATCGAGCACTGCGCTCACCTTTCGAGTGGTTGTACCTCGCAAGTGCTGTCGGCAAGTTCGAGCTCGAGAACTATACGCTGCCGTTCAATGGCAAGTTGGAGATCTACCACCGAGAAATGGCAACCTTGGAGCTCTCGGTAATGCTGTCGAGTACGGTTGTACCTCCAGTGGCGCAATTCCCATGCTCGCCTTCAAGCGCGAATCTGCTCGGTGACCAGCGCCTTGCATGCCCCATCTGGTACGTGGCCAGAAGGAAGCTATTCTCTCGCGTGCCTACATGATTTTGATCGACCGAGCATGGTGTCATGTCCTCAGTGATGAAGAGTTTGAAGCAAGCCATTTGGTGGTGCTCACGCCGTGCCAACACTATTTCTGCCACCAGTACGCAAGAAAGAAGATTGCTGTACTAGCGACCTTCCAGCCAATAGCGCTAGTCTAACTGGCGATCAGGTGTATCGAGGGCTATTTGGACTCAAAGATCAACGAGGCACAGGTCCAAGAGATGCATTGCCCTGCGCCAGGATGCACGACCCCAGTCGCAGCAGAGATGATCAAAGAGCTGGTGCCGCAGTCGTACGACAGATACGACTCATTTGCTCTTGAATCCGCGCTGGCTCGAGCCAATGCAGTGTACGATATGGTGGACGACATGGTTGAAAATAGCGTGAGATTCACATTGCACTGTTGCTTGATTACTGCTGCTGCTGCTGTTGCTGGTGGTGGTGGTGGTTCAGTTGGTGCCCTCAGCCAACGTGCGGAAATGTGATGATTGTGCGCGACCCTGAAAGGCCGATGGTGGTATGTGATTGACTGCCGAGGCCTCACGAGAACGCCACACTCATACGGCCATCGATCGATACAGGTGTGCTCGAACAAAAAGTGCAACTTTACCTACTGCAAGCAGTGCAAACGACAGTGGCATGCCGATATGACGTGCCAGCAGTACTCGGAGCTCGTGTTGCAGCAAGATGAGCAAGCCTACGAGCGATGGGTGGCGGACAATGCCAAGCCCTGTCCTCGATGCCACGCAAACATTGAGGTTCGTTCGTTCGTTCGTTCGTTCGTTTCCCTTGCTGACGTGTGTAGATACTAATCTCGTTGTTGCTTGAATCTGATACAGAAAAATGGAGGATGTACGTGGTGTTACACGCCAGTCTTGTCTTGTGTGCAATATAGCTGGCTCCATAGTATTGGTATCACTCGACTAATCTTGTGACGATGACAACAGGCAATCACATGACGTGCAAGAATTGCTCGCATCAGGTATGCTGTCTACCGCGTAGTGGGTGGGTGATTGTTTATATTGACGAGTTGTTTGATTCGATTGATGCTGTCAAGTTTTGCTGGCTATGCTTTGGAGACTACAGCCCTGCTCACTTCCGAGTCGGAGCATGTGCCGGTTTGCAATTCACGTGAAGAGCTCATCCGGCAACCAGTGTCACCTGCGCTCGTTCATCTACCCCAATACAGTCAACGCACGATTTAATGGGTAACATACAAGTGCTGCATCATCTGTACACAAGGAGTCCGGCCATTCAAAGCCACAAGAAGATCTCGAACAAGAGCTCGTTCGGAATCATCGACATTGCCGACTCATCGACCAGCGATCGAATCATCGTCATCGTCAAGATGGCTTGCTTCATCCATGATGGAGCATGTCGATGACGATCCACGTGCCAAACGAACGCATAGGGAAGCCATTGATTGGCTCCAATCACATGCACTCGATGGCGTGCCGTGAAGGCGATGAGACCTCGATGCTCGTCGAACGCAACACCATAAGGCCGCTCGTCGCCACAATCGAACGATGAGATGTGATGGCCCTCGTGAGTGAATGATTGCAATCGATAGTTGCTAAAGTCGGCGACGATGATTCGACCTTGGTTGTCGACACACACTCCGTGAGGATAGTTGAACTGGCCTGGTTGCTTGCCTTGATAGCCGAACAAGAACAAGAACGAGCCATCGATCAATGACAGCACTTGCACTCGATGATTGTAGGTATCAGTGACGATGATTCGACGTCGTTCATCATCGATCGCAATGCTTGACGGATGGAAGAACTGTTTAGCTCCCAAGCCTGCGCTACCTCCGATCGCGAACAAGAACGAAAGGTCGATGGACGACAAGAACACCAACCGATGGTTGTCGCTGTCGGTAATGATGATGCGTTGATGATGCTTGTCGATCGCAACGTCTCGAGGCCCGTTGAACTCGAGGTCGCCTGGCCCCTTCTGTCCTTTACACGACAAGAACGATTGCTCGCTCAGTGACCAGGATTGAATGCGATTATTGCCGCTATCGGTGATGATAACGCGATCATGATCGTGGTCGATCGCAGTTGCGAATGGAACCATGAACTCGCCAGGTTGCTCGCCCCACTCGCCGAACTTGCACACGAACGAGCCGTCGTCTCTCGAGAACACTTGCACTCGATGGTTGCTGGTATCAGTGACGAGCAAGAGGCCGCGATGATGGTCGAACTCCAAGCCTCGTGGGTTGGCCAGCAGGCCATCCACTTCGCCTGCGTCGACAGTGCCAATCGAGAGCAGGATTCGTGTATCGCTATCAAGTAACTGCTCGGCCATCTCTTGCGATTCAATGCTGATAATAATCTCACCCGGCTTTACGATGAGAGATGCACGATAACACAGTTCAATCCACACACACGAGAGAGAGAGAGAGAGAGAGAGAGAGAGAGAGAGAGAAGGCACGAACACAAGGGCAACGACACAACAGCGAGCGAGATGACGATGAAGTTAAGAACAGCAACTACTCTCCTATCGACATTCAATCGATCGTGTTGTTGTTGTCGCTGCCTGCTCCCTCACGCACCTCCTGCGGCTCTTCCCTCGAATGCGCAGCACAGCATACACAGCCGTTCGAGCCAATCGCTTGGCGTTCGATCGTCGTACCGACAAGCGATTGCCCATCAACTTTAGCTGGGTCGTACCCAACGTCATTGCTGGCTGCGGTCTCCCGACCTCCAGCGAGCAGATCCAGTCTCTGGCTGCTCAGAATATCTCATTGCTCGTGTCATGCATCGAGGTGAGTTCTGCGATAGCTCACCATGATCTATCTTGCATATCTAATTGTGTTACTGGTTGTATCGATAGCTCGAGAATGCGCCACCATTGGACTTGTATCCCGAGGCCGTCCGTTCCTTGCATCTAGAATGGCGCAACTATGGCACCCCAACCTTCAAGCAGATGGTATACACCACTATCCAATGCATTCCAATCATTGTTTAGTTGTGAGATACCAACTCGCGTACACACCTAATCTGTTGATCAGGATGAGTGGATCGCTGAGGCACAAGCTGAACTCGATCGAGGTCGCGCAATCGCATGCCATTGCTTCGCTGGTAAAGGTCGCACAGGCACGGCGATCGCCTCGTTCCTCATCAAGCATCTTCAAACGCCACCAGTCGAGTATGTTCATGAGAAGGCTCTACAGATATCGCTCTTTCTGAGTGATTGGTATCATTGATTGCTTGAATGGTGATGGTTATGTAGTGCCATCGAGCAAGTGCGCAGCTTGCGACCTGGCAGCATCGAGACGCGAGCACAAGAGGAGTTCCTCTTCCAATATCACAATCGTCTCTATCCTGATCGCGCGTTCGAGTTCGATCCATCATTGCTATCGAAGCCTGCTCGTCTTGCTTGATCACGATCAGACGCTGAGATGATGAGACGATGAGACGATATGAGCCATCATCAAGTAAGCATTGCATGTCCATCAGTAGCGGTTTAGTTTAGTGCCATCTGCAATGTTGAACGTTGACTCGATCCATCGAACAATCAAATACGATGATGCTTCTTCAATGAGAGCTCGTTCGTGCGCTAGACCAGCTTGGGTGCTGGAGGCCTATCTGAGAAGGCTCGAGGCAGCTTCTCTTGGATCCAGGCGAGCGTATCACGAGCGAGCTTCTCGTCGTGGCTCTGCACCGTGACCTGCAGATCGATGAACCAATCCACACATACATCGATCGATTGATTGATGAGACAAATGATACTCACGTGTGCTGAACGGATAAGGCCATACCACGACGTTGGCATCAGGATTGTCGGTCTGCGGATAGCTACCGATCACGATGTTGGGAGCCAGGCGACTCTCGGCGTCCGATAGTACCTGAGCAATCTCGCCTTCATACAAGTTCGTGTACAACGAGAGCTTGTGCCACTTGTGAGGACCCTCGGGTAGTCCCTCGGCACCTTCGATCATCTGCTTGAACATCTTGGGTATGCCTGCATACATTCATACATCCAAGCCGCCAGATCGTTCGTTCTATCAGCATACTATCGAGCTCGACGTTCTTCTCCTTGTTCTTGTGTTCGAGTGAGCGATCGACTCCGACGAACCAGGCAACACGTGACATTGATCTCGAACCACGACGATCGGCACCCAGCTTCCAGGAGTCTCGAGAGTCTTGCATGGAGTCGGGAGCAGCGCCATACGCAACCTCGCCTCGTTGACTGGCGAGTTCTTCTTGGTGAGGTACTCGATCAATCCCTTCTTGGTCGGTTCGTGATACTCGAGACTAATGAACCCAATGAACTCAATGAATCAATGATTGGGTCATGTATGTGTGTGTTTGTGGCAGTGTATGGGGGAGCAGGCTACCGTAGTCCGTAGGCTTTAGCGACTGCTTCATAGGTTCGATCGTCATGTGTTGGACCGATTCCACCCGATGTGAAGATATAGTCGTACTAAACACATGCACACACACGCCCCACGCGCGATGTTCAAGGTCAAGAACAGCGACCCCCGATATCATCGAGATCCAACCAACGATCGATGGAGGTCTCCCCCCAAGACCTACGTCAACGATCTGACGAGAGACCGATATACCTTTGGTCGCATTGCAGAGAGCGACTCGACAATGACGTCGATCTCATCAGGTACGATCTCGACCTTGCAGAGCTTCACGCCGCGACGCCACAAGGTCTTGGCCAAGACCGCCGTGTTGGAATCAACGACCTGTCCAGAGAGTACCTCGTCTCCAATCACCAGCGCAGCAGCTGTGGGAGTAGGCGAGCTCGAGCTTGAGCTTGTTGACGTGAAGTATCTCAGCGATTGGGCGCTCGATCGCACTCGATCGCGAGTGATACGAACGATCGATGGTACCAAAGCTCGAAGCATGTCTCTTACAAGATTCGATTGGATTGGATGAGCTGAATGGATTGGATTGGGGATGGGGATGGGATTGGATTACGAGAGCGACAAGAGCATAATGAAGATCGAATGAGCGACAAGCAGAAACAAAAGTACAACGACGCTAACACCAACAACGCTAAGCAACGCTGGTATGAGCGAATGAATGAATGAATGAATGCATGAATACAACTCAACGTTGCTATCGGTGGTTGCCGCTAGTGCTCACGGTCGAATGGGGCGCGGTGGCAAGAAACGAGTCGCCAGGAGTCGATATCGCTTGTTGAGCGGCATAGTGCGAATGAGCCGATGATCCTGCAGTGCTGGCAGCTGGCGAGCTCGCGGGTTTGGGGTTCGATGGCACGAAGATGATGGGCGGGTTGCTTCGTTGGCGTCCCATGTCCGAGCCAGAGCGAGCGTGCTGTGCCACGCGGGACGCCATTGCACCGAACATGAGGCTGGCGTCCCGCTCCTGTTTGATGACCACGGTTCCTCCCACTCCTCCCGCTCCTGCTGAGGCTGGTCCTGGTCCTGCTTGGCTGGCAGGAGAGATTCCTGCTTGGCGTACAAGCGTGCCGGGCGTTTGGGGCAGAGCGCCGACGATCGGAGGTCGAGTGGCCGGCATGGGGCGAGAGATTGACGATGCCATGGGCCTGGCGGCGTTGGTTGGCGAGAGGCCCGGCATCGTTCGAATGGCACCTGCCGGCGATGCCGATGTCGTCGGTGGAGGTGGCACAGAGCCTCCGGCATACATTCCTCCACCCGGTGAAGCGAGCGATGAAGTCGCATTGCTCATCATTGTTGAAGTTGATGTCGGTGTCGAGGGGCCTTGTGTGTCAAGGTCGTCACCCGAGCCGCCTTCGTCGTCGTCCGAGTCATCGTCGGTCATCATGATGTCACGCTTGCCACCGAGTTCGAACTTGGAGCGACGCAAGATGCGCCTGCGCGCGTTCGAGAACCAGTTGTTGATCTGCACCTGCGTGAGGCCGGTGGCAGCCACGAGATTGCTCTTCTCCTCCTCAGTCGGATAGGGGCGCGACGAGTGCTTGAACAGCCAAGACATGAGCTCGAGACGCGCCTCCTGCGGCAACTTTCCTCGCCGTCGCTTGCTGCTGTTGCCACTGTTGTTGCTACCGCTGCTGTTGTTGCCGTTGGAAGCCTCGCCGGTCAAGTCGTCGTCCTCGCGCTTGCGCTTCATCGTCACCGGTTCTTGATAAATCTCCTGGCGCGCCGAGTTAACCATCTCGGCAAAGTCCTGCTCGGTGTATGGTTTGCTACACGTTATTCGTGAGGGTTAGTATCGCGGTGGAACAGTCAACGAGATGGACCTGAGCGTAACGGGATGGCGTACCCGCTTGCGGCGGCGGCAGCAGCCACGGTCGCGGCAGCGGCCGTAGCGGCCGACGACAGGCGCTGTTGTTCGACAGCACGAGCAATCTGTCGACGCAACTCGAGATCCTTGACCTCTTCCTCGAGCTTGGCATAGATGGGCAACGTCGGAGTCGAAGGAGTGTTCGCTGCAGCTAAGGCTGTCTTGTTGGTGGCTGCCAGCTTGCTCGGCGATGGAGCGGGTGGCGGAGTGAGCGGAGATAGAGGAACGGGCGAGCCTGTGGCCATGGTTGTTGTGCTCGAAGCGGTCATAGGGCTGGGCGCGTTGGGCGATGCCATTACCAACGGCGCCAGTCCGATCATGGTGCCGCCTGTAGTGGGCGAGGGTGACAACTGCGGCAGCGGCACTCCTCGGAGACCAGGAATGGCGGTGGCGTTGGGCGTCGCAACCGTAGCAATGGTCGGGACGATCGACACACGCGCTTTCGAGCCATCGGTCGGGCCGCCTAGCGAGAGAAGCAATCGCGAGGTGGCGACGTCAGTGTCGATCTCTTGTGGTCGCACGACCGTGCTGGATCCGTCAACCACCACTGTACCATCACTCGTTGTAAGTGACGATGACAATGGTGTCGACGACAACGACAACGACAATGACAATCACAATGACGACGATGATGACGATAACAGAAGCCAGATAGCTATCTAACGACATGGACGCGAGCGAGCGAGAGCGCGCGCGTATGTCAACGCACCTCGACGAGTTTCATGCCAATTCGTAGCGCGAACGAATCGTTGTAGGTGCTGCAGCTCGGTTGTGAGCTCGCTCACGTACTTTGACACGGTTTGCTCGAACTTTTCGAATCGCTTCGTATTCTATCGAGAGAAAGCGAGCCGTACGCAGACGCGCTCGTATGGATCAGTCTCAATGCGCCAGTACAAGCCACGCTCGCGCGCGCCTGAGAGAGCCGTACCTCTGTGAGCAAGTTCTCGAGTCGAGCGACCTTGAGTTCGAGAGAAGCGATGCGTTGACTTGACGGCGGCGTCGTCGTCGTCGTTGTCGTTGTCGTGGTTGCGGTTGCTTGTTCAGTGGATTGTACGGCTTCTGATTCGTTGGCCTTGGCATACGATCGGGCAGAGGATGCAGACGATGTTGGACGATCGACGATCATGGCATCTTGCGAGCCAACATCGACATCGTTGTGCTCGAGCTCTATCAGTTGCGGAGTAGCTTTCGTGATGCTGACGAGCGTAACGTCGCTTGAAGGTTCGTGGATACCCGAGCCATTGGATTGGTCGACGAGCGGCGCCAAAGTATCGGTTGCTGTTGAGGTCAATGGGTTGGTAGTCGACGAGGGTTCGTCGTGGTGCGAGGTCGATGACGTTGGCGTGGGACTTGTGGAAGAGGTGGTTGTTGTGGTGCTCGATGTCGCACGAGTAGGAGACTTGATTGCGGCTACGTGCGATGATACTGGAGCAGAGGACGACGAGGATGCGGAGGAAGCGGCGGTGGTGGCTGTGGTGGTGGTGTCATCGGTATCGAGGTGCGTAGTAGCGTGGGATGACGTTGCGGTGTCGTTCGTGTGCGAATCAGTATCGAGCAGCTGAGGGAGGAATGGATGGTTCGATGGTTGGCGGGAGGGAGCATACGCATAAACCGACGTTAGTAATCGTACGATGGCGATAGATACGCGATATCACAGCGGAGGTAGTGGTGCGTGGTAGCTGTATCGGGTAACCATACCATGTCGTGGACCTTGGTGGTGGAAGTAGCCGTGTCGTCGGTCGATACAACCGCGTGTGGCAGCGGTGTAGCGGCTGTCGACGTCGCGGCCATCGATGCGCGCAAC
>Ga0209935_1005153_pt1 | contig 11295 bp, 17 predicted proteins | sample ThiBio_1000_plan_2_FD_183958 | JGI IMG/M metagenome (GOLD analysis project Ga0209935, IMG submission 183958) | Wastewater bioreactor microbial communities from Cape Town, South Africa - Thiocy_cont_1000_plan (SPAdes) | ecosystem: Engineered > Bioreactor > Thiocyanate-remediating >... | reverse complement strand
CAGAAGAGTGAATTCATCGATCAGTCCGTTGCGAAGAAGGGTCTGAATGAGATCGCTGCTGCCCTGGATCAACAGATCCGGCCCCTCACTTGCTTTCAATTCCTTGATTGCCGCAACGACATCATCGCCGAGCGACTTGCTGTTGTTCCAATCCAGCTTAGGGCTTCCGCGTGTTGCAACAAATTTGGTAATCCTATTGAATTGCTTCGCAATCGGGTCGTCATCGCTGACCTTGGGCCAGTGGGCTGCAAAAATATCGTAGGTCTTGCGTCCGAGAAGCAGATCGAATGGCTTCTCGAATATCTCGACGATTGCCTTGCCTGTCGCCTCATCGAAATAATGGAATGTCCAGCCGCCATACTGGAAGCCGCCAGCCGTATCCTCCTCTGGACCGCCAGGCGCCTGCATGACGCCGTCGAGGCTGATAAAGGTTGCTGCTATGACCTTACGCATGCTATCCTCGTCCAGCTTCTGCCTTTTCTTTTCAGGTTCATCCATCGCGCAAATAATAATTTCTTTTTTTGCTGTTTTTGGCGGGAACGCTTCTTGGTAATTTTTCGAAGATTACGATAAATTTTTTGGAGTCTTTTCGTCTTTCTCTTTCCTCTTTGTATTAAGGACCCAATTATCATCATCATCACCTCAAAGGTGGGAGTGATGTGGGGCGCCAGTTCTTCTATCCAACTAGTGGAAGGCAGCCCCAACAAAAACAGGTTCTGCGATGCACCAGTCTCCCTATCCAACAGATTGTCCGCTACAATGGGTGCAAGAGTGCCCGAAGAAAGGAAATGCGAATGGGCCAGATACACTGCTGTCTGCGAATAGAAATCATTTTCTTCCTTTGAGGCCCCTTTGGTCCGTGGTTCCTGGAACTATGATAAATGGCGCATGGAAGACCTGTGGTGAGTGTGGTTGTGGGTACGCCTGTAGGCGAGCAGCTCTGAGCACTGAATGCGCACATGGCTGGCTCCAGGTTGCCCCTCCACAACTGCTTTCAAAACCTTATCTCTTGCTTCCCGCAGAGACACAGCCGCACACATTGGCTGCACCCCAGGAGCGGTCGACCCAGCTCCCTTTGGAGTTTCTTGCATACCTTGCTGGCGAAGCTTTTGCAGTGACTGGGAGTCAGAACTGATGTCAGCTTAAGTCTATCAATTCACGAGTTGCCTGCTCGCTCTCTTTCTGTTCTCGAACAGATGCGAATTTTTCGAAGGCCTCGGATATGAATGTCATGGGGAATAGTAACTAGTACGGTAGTAGCAGAGTAGACCACAGAGAGGGTCCGTGTACAAGAAAATGCGAAAGAATAAAGTTTATTGGCTCATCGTCTCAAATGGGCGCCGTTCCCGTTCTATGGAACAGTCCGTTATTCGGTGAAACAAGAATGTTCAATCTGTGTAGACACAAATGTTTCATGGAATAAAGGGGTATTCCGCGCAATGGGAACAGTGCCCAATAGAGCGCGGCACATGATCCCCATTGATCCCTTCCTACCTTAGAGATGTAGTGGGTCTTGCGGGGCTCCAACATAGTAGGGATATCGTCATCGTAATCATTCCCAGTTAACCCCTGTTCCTGTCGAAACCCGCGATTCATATTCCCGGAATCCTCCCGCAAGTCCCGTACGCCCAAACTCAGTCATATTAACTCTCGGAGCTGTTCTCTGGGAGAACAACGACATGGGCGGAAACAAGAACGACGAGCGCGGAGCATAGGAGAAGGAGAAACTGCTACATGCCATGTCGTTCGCGACTCCGAAGTTACAGAGAGTCTGGCCAGCTGTTATCGTGTTTTTTTTTCTTTCGCTCGTTTTTCGTTTGCCGCGACGACAGTTTCCGTTTATTTATTTTATTGCGTTTACAAATATCTACCGTATCCGTTGTATGTACAGTACCCCAATATTTGCATGATTAGGGCTGATAAAGCTGTTCATTCTGCAGAAGGGTGCACACCGCATGCCACAATGTGTTCATATCGGTCACAAAGTCTCGGAGCGAGACGAAGAGCACATGAGAGGTAACTGCGTCCACATTGGACAGAAACGGCATGACCGCTTCCTCATCCTCGTCTCCTTTTGTAGGAATCAGGTGCGCCCTCACACTCTCTTGGATTGTTTTTATGGAGTGTTGTTCACCCTTCCTTGCAGTTGAAGCAATCCGCAGTGGAGCATAGGCTGCCGTGCCCTATGTATGTAATTATTTAGAGTTAAGAAGGGTGACACGATAGCAGCTATGCACTGCTCACTTGGGATCGAGCGGGTGAGTGATTGTGTTTAAGCCGACCGAGATTTTCATCGAGATTCCCAACCATTTCCATGTGCATCAGCTTCAAGTCATCGATCAGCGGCTGAATGACAAATTCTACCTTGCTGCCTTCCATCACTGCAGATCGAATTGATCTAGCCATACACATTATTGGGGAGGATGAGAGGTGCTAAACTAAACGGTACCGATCCATCAATGTGAGGCTCTTCAAGAGGCGGGTTGCCGAAGCGATAATGGCAGCATATGCGTCCCGCGGGAACGGCGCCCTGAGACGTAGAATAAAGTAATTCTCGACCCGCGGAAAAGCACACTACCTCCAGAGAACTGGTTCGTCTGTTGCCTCGGCAACCAAAAGACCCTCCAGAGCTAGATTGCCACGGATCTTTCCTTCGAGAGATCGCATCTGAATCTCTGCTACACAATGGTCAAAGAGTCCATCGAGCACCAAATTGAGGTTTCCTCTCAAGTCCTTCAGAGTTCCAATATGCATCTTCCTATTCGGCACACAAAAAGCTCAGTGAAAAGGTCACAACAGAAGCGGATCAGGTTACCTGAGTAAAGGCGCAGCTCAGAGAGGCCACAAGAGAGCAATGGCAAAGATGATGGCCAACACATAGCAGGTTGCCAGGATTCGACTTAATGCCGCTAATTTAATACCTTCGAGGGTTCCTCCGTTGTTAGAAAATACAAGAAAAGGTGCTGTGAAGGCAGCCACCTATCCTGAATAGTCGTACACTTTATCTGACCTCATATAGCCCGCGAGAGCTGCCTGTACGCAGGAATGAGTGAACCCGAAAGGTTGTTCCCGGATGCATTACCCATACTGAGAGAAACGCTGCTCTGCCATAAGGGTTGTCTTGGACTACTACGATGAAGATAGATGCAACAATAACACCCGCCACGGTTCCTACAACCATCATGATCAGAAGAATGACATTATTGACAACACCCAATTCGCACCGTGCAATTTGTTAATAGCCAGCTTCCAGGTGTCTCCCTGATGGCTACTTTCCATAACTAATGAGGTGAATGAGATTTCATTTTTGGTTATCAGGAGGATTATGCCTAAGCAGATCGTGTTAGGCGCCCAGTTCCCATATGCCATCCATGCTGACCCATCGGGAATCTAAAGACACTGAACAGTCCGTTTCTAGGAGATAATGGATGGAAACCCACCAACACGAACAGGCTGGAAACTAACACCGCGATAGCCATCTGACAGCCCCGATGAGCCTCCGAGAACCCAACAGCTTTTTCAACCCCACCCAGCCGCTCTTTGCCTCAACTCCCTACCATAACGTCGATCGGCGCCCGTCATCCGACGCAGGCGAGATACCCTATGATAACCATGGTAAATATGATACAGGAGTAGTCTTAGAGGAGGGAGAAACTCACCCCAAATAAGCTTCCAGGTATTTTTGAAATTCCGAATGGCGAAGACCAACGCATTGAGAGCCATTGTATCCTGCAGAGACCACCGCCAATTCCAATCATCTGTCTCGGAGTAAAATACAGCCCTTCTCCGCGTATCATATGCTCTGAACAGTTCTGTAAGTCGATCCTTCAGATGGACCTGTACCTCCTCGCTCGGTTACCTTCGCCTCTTCCTCAATATTCTCTTGACTCTCCTTCTCCTCCGGTGAACGCTGATCTTGAATATCCCCGAAAAGCGTTCCACCAAGCTTGTGTGCCTTCCGCACGACTTTGACTGTGAGAATAGGAGGAAAATATCATTGTTCGCAAAAAACAATGAAAGGGAAAAAAAAAATAATACATACATCTTTTCTCTGTGTCCTTGATCATTTGGTGACTGAGCTCGGTCACTCCAGCAGCGATGTCTTGAGGAGACGTCTCAAGGTGAGGCAGAACTTCCGGATGCAGAGTTTTATAGTTTGGGGAGAGGATATTCTTGTGTATGCACTCTAAAGAATCCAACATATCTTTCATCAGCACAAGATATTTCGCGAAGTGATCATTCTTCCTGAATGGTTTCTCCAAGGTGGTCTCCCTGAAACGCGATATAAGAAGAGGAATTTTAGTGAGAAGGATGGCTTACATAAGACAACAGATGCTTAGGTGATTCGCTTTACCTCTCTGGTGAGGGCAACATTTTCTCTCATGGCATTGAAGAGCAAATCAGCAAGCACCTGATAATGCAAGCGCTTCATATCTTGCTCATGAGGAGTGAGATAGAGGCTAATCAGTGTCTCGAAGAGTGTCGCAAGAGTTGAGAGGTTCGTGCTCAACCCAAGAGTAAAGGCCCTGGTAGAAAAAAAACGGCTTAAAGTCAACGGGTGCCGGAACAAGGGCGAGGGAAAGATGCGAGCAAAGAGAAGGAGGGAAGGACATACTGATTCGCCATCAAGGAACCAGTGTGGCGACGAGAGCACAAGCGACCCCCAACAATAGAGCAGGAATCCCGGCGATAATAGTTTCGAGGGGTATATCCGGGTTCCCAAGATAGTTGAGGGTGGCGACCATGTTGAACAGCAACGCCATCTTGCGGAAGAGGCTGTTCTTGTTGACAATACAAAAGACCCAAGAGGTGACGAAGATGGTGACACCAATCGCCGCGTTGGAAGTATTGCGGAGAACCACCGAGACCGCAATACCAGTGAGAAATCCGCATATCTCCCCACTTATCAGATTGTTAGCAAAAGGAAGAGACGGTGCTCAGATGACGTCATGTGGTTTCAAACCAAAAAAAAAAAATTATACCTTGCGACGTGCCAGGCATTCGCAAGAGTCCTTCCAACATTTGCTCCAACAACAACAATCGCGATCACGGGGATGAAAAACTTGAGCACTGATAGAAAAAATTGGGTTTGGTGGATTTTTTTAGATTTTTTTGTTCATCTTGTACGAACGTCCAAAGTAATCGGCAGTAAGAGAGCAAAGACAAAGGATGGAGCTCAATAGACAAGAGAAGGCCATCCTCAGGGCCCAATGAATCGCAGCCAAAAATGATGGAGCCACGAACGGCACGAAACATGGCGGAAGTACCCTGCTCGGTTCTTGCTTTCTCTTGCGGATACCGCAAGCACAAAAGAATAAATAAAATGCCGAATGCATCGGCCGGTTTATCGAATTGAATCCTTGACCCAACCATCATGACACCGCCGGAAGATAATTGAAGAGACCGAAACAAGAAAAGTCGCGCTGGGCCAAAGAGAGCTCGGTGATGTGGTGCTTGCCCCATTCTTCAGGAGATTCTTCTCGCTGTTGCGGTATCTCAATTCCCGATCCAGCACTTGATCCCTCCTCTTCCAGATCCGGTTGTTGTCCGTCCAACTCGGTATCAATCCTAGGTGGTGGTGCTTTCTCTTTTCCCTTCTCATCTTGTTCGAGCACTCGTTCCGCTTCAATCCGCTGGCTCTCCTCCCACGACGAAGTACTGTCATCCTCCATTCCAAGTGTTACCCAAAAAAAAAAAAAGGCTCAAATGCTTTACATCAAGGACAACGCCTGAATCTTGAAGAGGATTTTTTGGCGTTCCTGTTTCGAAGAATCAATCTCGCCGTTGGGTTCTTGGCCAAGCAGAATGGTTTCTCCTGCTTTTTCTCCCTTTGGTGCGAAATCATCGTTCCTGGAAAAAAACAAAAAAAAAATAAATTTCTACTGTAAAACCCACCTCGTGAGGTCAGAGATGCCCTATCTAGGCAGTTTGCTGCGAGGAAATCAGATGCTGCCGGATTCGAAGAAGGTTGAGGTAGTCCGCAAGTGTCCCCCGCCGAAGAAGCTAACCGAGTTGAGACGATTTCTGGGACTCACGGGCTACTACCGGAAGTTCATTAAGGAATACGCCGACATTGCAGAGCGCTTGACGAGGTTGCTGAAGAAGGAAGAACCCAATCATTGGGGTCCCGACCAATGAGAAGTGTTGAACGATTACGGGATGCACTCACGAGTGAACCCGTACTTATGATGCCAAACTGAACTAAACCCTTTTTTTTTTTCATCAGGAGTTGCAGTTGGAGCTGTGTTGTCACAAATTGACGATGAAGGAAGAGAGAGAGTGATACGGTACGCCAGCCGTACTCTTTTTCCTGCCGAGAGAAGGTACTCCGCAACTTAAAGAGAGTCGCTCTGCGGTGTGGGGTGCGAGAGAGCTTAGGCCCTATTTGTATGGGCGAGAGGCTGTTATGGAGACCGACCACAAACCGTTGCAGTGGTTGGCTGATATAAAGGGAGGATGTGCAAGGCTTGCGAGATGGGCCCTCCTGTTGCAGGAGTTCGAGTTCGTGGTGAGACACCGACACGGGGAGGACCACTCGGGCCTCCGCCACGATCACCTTCGCCTTCTTAGAATCATCAGGGAGAGTTCCCTGTTCAAGATAAAGGATTAGGTCGTTAATCTGGGGATTTTCTCTTTGTTCGCTGGCCACTCGCTCGATGATGTTGATTGTAAGAATCGGTGTCGACACAATTGCCTCCTCGTCAGCAATCGGTGCATGGCTCATCTCATCTGCATTCGAGCACACATGGGGTTAGATGATTCAGGTCGTCTTTTCCGCAGCTGGTGACCACAGAAGGAAGGGAGTAGGCAAAACGCCCGACGACAACTTGTTGTTCCACCGAAACTGCGAGATGAAGTGAAGTGCTGAGAAGTGTTCCTTGATTTGCTGGAAAGTCTTGTCAACACTTCAATGTCCTCCCAGCATCTCGTTGTGAGCGAATGCCGACAATCTGGCGTGATGTGAAGTACTGAGTACTGACATGCGAGAATTGCCAAGCGAGGAATGACCCAAAGCGAAGGAAGGGAAGAGTGCTTGGGCTAATCGCTGTGGCAGGATCTGGGAGCGTGTTGGAATGGACTTGGTTGGTTCTTTGCCAAAAATGCTTAGAGGGAACAAGTACCTCTTACCGATTATCTCACAGGATGGATGAAAGCTTGTGCCATTCCCACCGACACGGCAGAGGAAGTGGCACAAGCCTGGATGGAGGTCTGGGTTTGCAGATATGGAGCCCCCGAAGCACTCCCCTTATTTCCTTGTGTCTGGTGTAGAACCTTACTCACCTTTCGACATTTCGATGGCTGTGGATACTGGAGAGAAGGAATCCCGATTCGACTACGTTAACTTGCTGAAGGGAGCTCGTGAATTGGCCCTCAGGAATCTTGAGTGGGCCAAGGGGAAACAGAAGGTGGATTTTGACGGGAGGACAGAACCGCTGGATGGGTCATTGGTCGCAATTCAGCACCCATCGATCAAGAAGGACGAAGGAAGAAGCTAGCATCTCTCTGGAAGGGTGCGTGCGTTGTGATGGACCGTCGAAATCAGAATAATTATCTCGTTCGTGGTTATGATAACAAGTGCGATTTGCAGCGCGTTCATGTAGAGAGGCTGAAGAGATACGAAAATGTCAATCATCCAGCCGGCGAATTGGAAATCGAAGAGATGTTGGATGTGACGAGCACAGCCGATGGTGGATTGCAATATCTGATCAAATGGAGAGGTATGACTCTGAGATATAATGCTTGGATTCAGGGCTCCAATGTGCCTGCGGCAACTCAGATTGCCAGAGTTGATAGGAGGAAGCTTGAAGAGCGCCATCTTTCAGACGACGCTGACTTCACCAACGACGAACTGGACCCTAGCGATGATGCAGGAGCTGTGAAAGCGGGGCCTGTGGAGAAGGAACTGCAGAACGACCCTCCTACGCTTTCCCCTACCCTTACCTGCAATTCAACCTACTAGGAGGTCAGCGAGACAGGCGAAGCCGAACTAGGTGAATCGTGGACTCGAAGCAATTCGGGACGAGGCAGCAGCGAAGAAGAAAAAGGTTTCGAGGACGAAGCAAGGTTCTAAGGGTGGGAGACTGTAACGGTGTACGATTCCGAGAACCGTTGCTATGTGGATTTCATTTAATTAAGGGTTTCGACGTGACTATGGGATTCGAATTCGAATGTGGAATGCTGTACTCATGGCAGCTGGAATGTGGGTTCCGGACTACTTATAGTGTTCAAAGTGTTCTTTATCGTTTGTACTACTTTATACCTCCATCGAGGATCAATACAACACTCTTTTATCCCAACTTGACTCGTTACACTACCTATGTCGTAACAAAACGCACAAGCGCTCCGCTAGCACCTTACTCCAGCCAATGGGCAACCACAATCTCAAGTCGATCACCAGGGAGGGGACAGTGAAGAACGTAGAAGAGTATCTCAGGCACGAACCGGATATGAAAAATCAAGTCTACCGCTACAGCTGGACCACAACTCATCTTACCGTCGAGTACCACAAGCTGGACATCTTGGAGTACCTGATTGAGGAAGAGCAAGCAGACACCAAGCACGTCGACAATGCCCCCTCGAATCTCTTGCATCACGCATTGCATTTCGCCAAGGAGCACTTCGATGTTGTTACATACCTTCTGGAGAACGGACACTGCAAGTCGACAATGCAAAGTCCTTAAGTACTACAAGGGCTGAAAAGAACTCTTCCAAGAAAAGAACGACCACTACCTCACTCCCCTGGCACTGCTGAAGGAGAGATGCAAGAGATTCGAGGGGGCATTGTCGACGTGCTTGGTGTGTTCAGAACAAATTTTTCTGTCCAAAGACACGTTAACTGTCAGTGAAGCAAAAATTTGTCCAAGTTTTTTGTGGTTTCGAATAACCCTCCTGGAAGGATCTTGACGAAACGGTTACACAACTGTTAGACCACGACAACAGGCAAGGCCTTTTTCAAAGAGAGATCGAGGTCATGCAGCAACTCTCGGCAAGGTTTTGAAGGTGATGAACGGGATGTACAAAGACTTTTACGAGGAGACGCTGCTCCCAAAGGTGTTGGAATCGGACGGATTGCGTTTCGAGCACAAGGAGAGCTGATTCGTGAAGCTCTTTCAGTAGAGCTTCGAGATTGGGTTGCTAAGGAGGCTCGGCTGCAAACTCCAAGAGCAACCCGAGGCCCACATCGTATGCTACATTGGCAGGCGGACCATCTTTGACTCATCCTCTTCAAACGTAACTGGGGAAATACAGAGACCAAACTCTCGCGCTCTCGGTTCCCTGCTCGCAGATGGCATCGGAATATCAAAGGACCAAACTCAAATGCTGAGCTATAACTGCAACGGAGAACCTGAGGGCGTTGGCGACGACGGCGCTGCAGCCAGGGCTGACCCCATTCAACTCGGACGACGAAGAGGAAGACGAAAAAGAGAAGAAAGAAGCTAGCTCACGGAACAAAACTCAAGCGTCCCAACGATGCAATGCAGGATTGGATATGGGTGTTGTGAGCAAACCAACAACCCCTTGCGCTCCAAATGCTCCAAATGTGGTACAGGAGTCCTAAGCTATAGCAACCCAAATACAAATAATACCAGGAAGGGAGTCGGTTTTTCATTGCCGATTTCGATCCACCCAGTTTTATAAGCCAGTTGGGCTTTTGGGTTGTGATTCCTTTTTGTTGTTGGTTTGTTGGCTGCTGTTCGGTGTAGTGGGTGTTGTCTCCTTTGCAACAGTTGCAATAAGGGCGTGCTGATTTACTGACTAGTGGCGAATGGGTTTTGGTGCTTTTGTTTCTTTCGATTATTGTGGTGCTGTTGTTGTCTCATCCAATTTGTGATTCCATATGGGTGTAGACAAAGTCGATTCCACTTTTGGTGAAAGTTGGCCAGGAATCAGTCTGTCTTCCTGCGACAAGATTATTTTGGGTTTCACAAAGAAGCCAAAAGTGACAAGAAGTCTTTGTGAAAGTCAGACCCTGTGCAAACATGTTACAATCTATGGTTTTTTTTTTTTTTTTTTTACTAGCTACATCCGCGATTAGCACAGCATCAAGGAGCACGAGCCTGGGTGACATGCCGTGTGGAAAACACTTGGCGAGAAAATAAAGGTATTAAAAAGCTACTTTTCTCACCCATACCCAGTCACGAGGTCCTTCATTTCGTGAGTGATATGCACTTTAAATGAGTTTTTTTGTGTTTGTTGTCTGCTATAAACTCTCTTTTTATAAAAGAAACTGAAAGTTCAAACATAAATGTAAAAAAAGTTAAGATAAAAAATAAAAAACAAAAGAAAAGAAAGAACAGCAGTTCTACCATTATTTATACTTGTATAAATAACAATGGAAAGGAACTCTTTAAAACCATTATTTCGTTTTCCTGGGGGAAAACAAACAGAGCTCAAACATTATATTGAGTTCGTTCCCCAACCAAATTCAGTAGAGGGATTCTACACTTATGTGGAACCTTTTGTTGGCGGAGGAGCAACATTTTTCGCTCTAAATCATGGCAAGCAAAATGTGATCGCAGACACAGATCCTCAGATCATCAACTTTTATGAGCAGATTCAAAAAGGCCAAGGTTTGGTGTTGCATTCGCTTGTGCAAGATGTGCCAAATCCAAAGAAAATTATCTCTATGTTCGAGACTGTTTGGATACAGGACCATCGGATTTGCTTGATGCCTTTCAATTTTATTATCTTCGACAAACATGCTTTCGAAGTATCGATCAGAGAGATCGGGGTGGACATTTCAACACTTCTTGGAACACCACAGATAATCCGTCGATCAACAGCAACAAGTTGTTGGATCTGGCATATCCGGAACTTTAACAAAGCACCGACATTCTGTTGCAATCCTTTGAACAAACCATGACCGATCAAGATGATTGCGAGACTTTCTGTTTCCTGGACCCTCCTTATCCAGGGAAAGATTACTATTCTTCCGATTTTGACACAAAAGAGCACGAACGCCTTGCTGATCTGTTCGGCAAAGCGCACAGTAAATGCCTGTTGATCATTGAAGATTCCGAGCTGATTCGAGAGTTGTATCGCAACAACATCGTTGGCAGTTATTCTAAAGCATATAACATGAAAAGAGATCAGAAGGCTCGAAGCACCGAACATCTCATCATAGCGAATTACCTTTAGATTCAGTATTGGAAACTGGGTTAGGTTCATAAAAATAAATAAAAACTTTGAGTAATTTGTACCAACGCTTACTTCCCCCAACTGGTTGTGTAAAGGGTGGCCCTTCCCAGGTAACGGAAGTAACAAAGGCCTAAGAAGGAAATGAAGACTATTGAA
>Ga0209935_1005152_pt1 | contig 11297 bp, 9 predicted proteins | sample ThiBio_1000_plan_2_FD_183958 | JGI IMG/M metagenome (GOLD analysis project Ga0209935, IMG submission 183958) | Wastewater bioreactor microbial communities from Cape Town, South Africa - Thiocy_cont_1000_plan (SPAdes) | ecosystem: Engineered > Bioreactor > Thiocyanate-remediating >... | reverse complement strand
ATATTTCTCTAAACGTTGTTTTTCTCGTTTTTTTCGAGCAACTTCTTGTTTCTTTAAAAAATTCCAATCTCCACGTTGTTCAGCTTGTCGATACTCATCTAATTTTCGAAGAGATTTTTGTATTGTTCGCCAATTAGTTAACATTCCACCTAACCAACGTTGATTAACATAAAAACTATTACAAGCTAAAGCTGTTTTTGCTATTAAAGGAGCTGCTTGTTTTTTTGTACCTACAAATAAAAAAGTTTTTCCTTGTGCTGCACTCTCTTCAATAAAATTAAGAACTTGTTTTAAAAGATAATGTGTTTGGACAAGATCTAAAACGTGACGACCATTTTTTTCACCATAAATATATGGTGCCATACGTGGATTCCATTCATGAGTAAAATGACCAAAATGCATTCCACTCTTTATCATATCTTCCAAAGTAAGTTTTTGAGACATAGAAAATATATAGAATTTGTCTTATTAATAATTAACTATTAATCATATTACTAGTTAATAAACTAAAAAAATATTGATATTTTTATAAAAAACCTTTATTGCTGTTCTTTTTATTATCGTTTCTTTTTCCAGTTTGAAAAACTGGAAAAAGAAACGGAAAAAAATGGAATAAACAAAGTTGGTTTCCAAAAATAAAACAACAATAAAAGGAACCATCTATTTTTTAGAACTAAAAATAAACAAAAATATTCAATATTATTTTTATTCTAAATGTTACAGTTAATTTCATTTTAAATGATAAAATACTCTGTACTTTTAATTTTTTTTTTTGCTGTATTTGTTTTTTTAACTCTTTTTATTTTAAATAAATAAATTTTTTACAGACAAAAAGAATAGTTGTTTTCTTTTAAAGAATAAAATAAGTCAAGAAATAAAACCAGCTAGTAAAAATCTAATAGAGATTAATTGTCTTGATATTTTTTTTATTTTAACCTTCTTTTTCTTTATTGTCTATTTTTTTCTATTGAAAAAGTAAGCTAAGTAAAAGATTTATAAAATTTTTTTATTTTTAGCCTGCTATCGGAGTTGAACCGATAACCTTCGGTTTACAAGACCGATACTCTGCCAATTGAGTTAAGCAGGCAATCTTGTTTTTATTATAATAGAATAATATTCTATAAAAATCAATAATAAAATTGTTAATTTTATAGAAATCAGTATTTATTTTTTTATTTATAAAAAAATCAAAAATTTTAATAAAATTTACCAAAATAACTAGTTTAATATTTTTTTGTATGATATAATAAAAATAGTAGTAGCCTATAAATCTTTTTGATTAAAAATAAAAAGTTATGTTAACATTAAAAATATTTGTATATACTGTAGTTACTTTTTTTGTTTCACTATTTATCTTTGGATTTCTTTCTAATGACCCAGGACGTAACCCTGGACAAAAAGATCTTGATTAATTTCGAGATATAATTTAAACATTTTATACAAAATTAATGTTTTTCAAGTGTCGTTTTATTACAATAAAACGGCACTTTATTTCACTAACTTTTTACTCTTTCAAATAACATAAAAAGTTTTAGTAACTTATTAATATCATAGTTTTATTAGATTTAATGTATTTTGACAAAATAAAAAAAGATTTATTGTGTTCTTTTTAAGAAAAAAATAGTTGAAAAATTCTAAATTATTAAAAAGGTTATCATAAAAATATTAATGAAAAACTATTATTCTCAATTCTATAAATATTAGAGGAGATTCTATTATATGCCAAGATCACAAAGAAATGACAATTTTATCGATAAAACTTTTACTGTTATAGCCGATATTCTCTTGAAAATATTGCCAACATCCAATCGTGAAAAACAGGCTTTTAGTTATTATAGAGATGGTATGTCCGCACAATCAGAAGGTGAATATGCCGAAGCTTTACAAAACTATTACCAAGCTTTAAGATTAGAAACTGACGCTTATGATCGAAGTTATATTTTATATAATATAGGATTAATCCATACAAGTAATGGTGATCATTCACGAGCTTTAGATTATTATTATCAAGCTTTAGAAAGAAATCCCTCACTACCACAAGCTTTAAATAATATTGCTGTTATTTATCATTATCGTGGTGAGCAAGCTTTAGAAAATGGAAAAAGTGAAATTTCAAAGCTGCTTTTTGATAAAGCTGCAGATTATTGGCGAGAAGCTATTCGACTAGCGCCAACAAATTATATTGAAGCTCAAAATTGGCTTAAAATGACGAATCGATTATAGTCAATAAAACTGCATATAAAGTTTTATGAGTTTGCAAGTTTATTGATTTTAATAGTAGTTATTATCAATATAGAATTCCATAGGTTTTAAACCTATAGGCTAGTGTTTTCTAAAATATCATTTTTACAACAGCAACTAGCGTTCCTACCCAGCTCCAACTATTAAATTGTTTTTAATTATTAAAAAAACGGAGAGAGAGGGATTCGAACCCTCGGTATGGGGTTGCCACACGACGCATTAGCAATGCGTTACCTTCGGCCTCTCGGTCATCTCTCCAAACTTAAAGTAAATATAAATATATTATCGCAATTTTTTATAAAAATCAATTTTTTTTTACTATTTATCTCTACTCTATTTATTAAGTAGTTGTTTTAGTTTGAAAATTATCAAAAATTGGTTATATGTAATAAATTATAAAAATAATTGTAAAAACCAGATTTTTAATTTTAAATTACTTTATATTATTGAAAAAGGTTAAAACAGACGAACAACGTTAGCTACATGTTCTCCATTTATATTGAAATTTTTTAATCGGTTATTTTTAAAACTTTTAGTCTCTTTTTACATGCCATCTCCATTTCTAGTTCCAGTTGAAAAAATGGAACTAGAACAAATTGAACAGAAAAGCTGGAAATACCACTTTTATACCACTATATTATAGAAAAAATTTGTAGATTTACCACTTTTAGAGACATTCTTTTTTTCCTTTATTAAAAAAAATAAAGGAAAAAAGAATCACAAAAGGGTTTCAAAAAAGGTGTTTTTGATAAAGGAACCTTGATTAAATTTTTTAAGTAACTATTTTAATTATTTAAAATATTCGAAAGAGTATTACTTTTTCTAAAATAAAAAAATTAATCTAATGGTTTCATAGATAAAGCTGGTTCATTATCACGGTCAAGACCTTTTTCAAATCCAGCTGCAGCTGCACGAGCACGACCAGCATGCCATAAATGGCCAACGAAAAAGAAGAAACCTAAAACAAAATGAGAAGTAGCTAACCAGCTTCGAGGAGAAACAAAGTTTACAGCATTAATTTCTGTTGCTACACCACCTACTGAGTTAATTGAACCTAAAGGTGCATGAGTCATATATTCAGCAGCACGACGTTCTTGCCAAGGCTGAATATCGTTTTTTAGTTTATTAAGATCAAGACCATTAGGACCACGAAGAGGTTCTAACCAAGGACCACGGAAATCCCAGAAACGCATAGTTTCACCACCAAAAATAATTTCACCTGTTGGTGATCTCATAAGATATTTACCAAGACCAGTTGGACCTTGTGCAGAAGCAACATTTGCTCCTAAACGTTGATCTCGAACCAAGAAAGTAAATGTTTGTGATTGTGAAGCTTCAGCACCAGTTGGGCCATAGAATTCACTTGGATATGCAGTATTATTAAACCATGCCATATTACAAGCAGTAATACCCATGATAGCTAATGCACCTAAGCTATATGATAAATAAGCTTCCCCAGACCATACAAAAGCACGACGTGCCCAAGCCCAAGGTTTTGTTAGAATATGCCAAATACCACCAAAGATATTTATAGTACCGATCCAAATATGACCACCAATAATATCTTCCATGTTATCAACACTTACAATCCAACCATCACCACCAAAAGGTGATCGTAAGATATAACTAAAAATTACACCTGGACTAATAGTAGGGTTTGTAATAACACGAACATCACCACCACCAGGAGCCCATGTATCATAAACTCCACCAAAATACATAGCTTTCCAAACTAATAACCATGCACCTAAGCCTAAAACGATAAGATGAATACCTAAAATTGTGGTCATCTTATTTTTATCTTTCCATACATAGCCAAAGAAAGGAAATGATTCTTCTAAAGTTTCAGGACCAACTAATGCGTGATATAATCCACCAAAACCTAATACAGCGGAAGAGATTAAGTGTAAAACACCACAAACAAAATAAGGATAAGTATCTAAAACTTCACCACCTGGACCTACACCATAACCTAATGTAGCAATATGAGGTAAAAGAATTAAACCTTGTTCATACATTGGTTTTTCTGGAACAAAGTGAGCAACTTCAAATAAATTCATTGCACCTGCCCAAAATACCATAAGTCCAGCATGAGCTACATGTGCACCTAATAATTTACCGGAAAGATTAATTAATCGAGCATTTCCGGCCCACCAAGCAAAACCAGTAGACTCTTGATCACGTCCACCGACAATTAAGCTACCATTAAAGAGCGTTTCCACGTGGTAAAACCTCCTCAGGGAATACAAGTTTTTCATGAGGTTGGTCTTGAGAAGCCATCCAAGCACGAATACCCTCATTTAATAGAATATTTTTAGTATAGAAAGTTTCAAATTCAGGATCTTCTGCAGCACGAATTTCTTGTGATACGAAATCATATGCACGTAAATTTAATGCTAAACCAACTACACCAATAGCACTCATCCAAAGACCAGTTACTGGAACGAACAACATAAAGAAGTGTAACCAACGTTTATTAGAAAAAGCTACACCAAAAATTTGAGACCAAAAACGATTTGCTGTTACAAAAGAATAGGTTTCTTCTGCTTGTGTTGGGTTAAAAGCACGGAAAGTATTAGCACCATCTCCATCTTCAAAAAGAGTATTTTCTACTGTTGCACCATGAATTGCAGAAAGAAGTGCGCCACCTAAAACACCAGCAACACCCATCATATGAAATGGATTTAATGTCCAGTTATGAAAACCTTGGAAAAATAAAATGAAACGGAATATCGCTGCAACACCAAAACTAGGTGCAAAAAACCAACCAGATTGACCTAATGGGTAAATTAAGAAAACAGAAACAAAAAGAGCAATTGGCGCTGAAAACGCAATTGCGTTATAAGGACGAATTTTTACTGAACGTGCAATTTCAAATTGACGAAGCATAAAACCAATAAGACCAAACGAACCATGAAGTGCAGTAAAAGCCCAAAGGCCGCCTAATTGACACCAACGAGTAAAATCACCTTGTGCTTCAGGACCCCAAAGGAATAATAAAGAATGACCCATACTATTAGCTGGTGTAGAAACTGCTGCAGTTAAAAAATTGCAACCTTCTAAATATGAGGTAGCTAATCCATGAGTATACCAAGATGTTACAAATGTAGTTCCTGTAAACCAAGCACCAACTGCAAGATAAGCAGTAGGGAAAAGTAATAACCCAGACCACCCTACGAATACAAAGCGGTCACGACGTAGCCAATCGTCAACAATGTCAAACCAACCGCGTTTTTCTTGAGTTTTTCCAATCGCTATAGTCATATAGTGATTCTCTCCTTTAAATTAACTGATAATAATTATTATCAGTTTATATAATAAAACCTTTATTCAAAAATTTAACAAAATTATTTGTAATCGATGAATTTTGTTTGTTTATTCTTAAAATATTATATTTTAATCAAAAAATTTACATCAACTTACTAGTTTTATATCTACTAATTAAAGTTTTTTTTCATCTAAAAAACTAAAAACTTTAATTAGTAGATTATTGCTTAAATAAAAAATCTATATTTTATTTCAATTTACTTTTGTTATTTTGTTCAAAAATAAAATAAACAAAATCAGAAATAATAAATTAAAGATTAAGCTGATCACCACGACGATATTGTAAATAAGCAGTTACAAATAATCCTGTAATAGTTACTGGAACAAGACCAAGTACGATACCTGATAATAGAGCTTCAACCATAAACTCTCGTATTTATATTGATTTTATATACTAAATTAATTTAATCTTTAATAGACCTAGATAAAACACTAATGTGATTACCAAAGCAACAACCAATAAAGAAATATAACTTAAAACGGTTACCATTTTTTGAAACCTCAAAAATTATTGTGCATTTTTGTTTGTAGATTTTTATTGTTTTATTTTTTACCTTGATTTTCGAAAAAAATCAAGGTAAAAATAAATATACAAAAAAAATGCAAGAGACAGATTTTTTTTAAAAATATAATTTTTTAATACTGTAAAAAGTAAAAAAAATACTAATAAAAAAATCTATTTTAAGTTGTTAGTAAAAGAAATAGTTTTACTTTTTTTGGAAAAGAAACCAACAAAGCTTTTGTAAAAAATTTTGTGATCAATTATACTAAAAATTCATTTCTGATAATTGTACTTTTTCAAATTGTTTTTTCTTAAGAACTAAGAAAACTTGAGCAAATAGAACAAAAATAAAGAAAACTAATAATCCTTGAACACGTGCTGGATTTTGTAAAACAATTTCCGTTTCTTCTTGTCCAAAACCACCAACATTTGGATTATTAGTTAGTGGTTGATCAATTTGAACATTGTCACCAACTTTTACAAGTAATTCCGGACCTGCTGGTACTTTTTCTTGGATAGCTTCACCTGACGTTGGTTGAATTGTTATAATATAACCACCTTTTTTGTCAATAGGTTCAATAGCTGTAATTTGTCCACTTGTAGAACAAGTATATATTGTATTATTACTTTTTGAACCATCAGGATAAACTTGACCTCGACCACGATTACCACCAATATAAATAGGATATTTTAAATAAGATACCGCTTTATTTTTGGTTGGATCCGGTGATAAAATAGGGAATACAATTTCGCTATATTTTTTTCCAGAAACTGGACCTACCACTAAAATATTTTGTTTTTCTGGACTATATGTTTGAAAATATAATTTTCCTATTTTAGCTTTCATTTCTTCTGGAATTCTATCTGGTGGTGCTAATTCAAAACCTTCCGGTAAAATTAAAACAGCTCCAACATTAAGATCACCTTTTTTTCCATTTGCTGATACTTGTTTAATTTGTTTATCATATGGAATTTTCACTACAGCTTCAAAAACTGTATCAGGTAATATTGCTTGTGGAACTTCTATTTCTACAGGTTTTTGTGCCAAATGACAATTTGCACAAACAATTCGGCCATTTGCTTCACGAGGATTTTCATAATTTTGTTGTGCAAAAATAGGATATGCTTGTGCAGATGTTGTTAAGAAAAACCCTAAACCAAAAACAACTAATTGCTTTGTCCACCAATAAAAAATTTGTTTTGTGGCTAGTTCATTTTTACGGTATAAAAATGAATGAAAATTAACAACAGAATTTGAATTTTTGAAATTAATCATAATTTTTACTACTGAGTTATTCAAATAAAATTTTCTTCTCATTGTGAAAAACACTATTTGTGTATTTTTACTTAGTAAGCTGATTTAAATTTGATTCCTTTTCTTCTAAAACAAAGTTTATTCCATTTCTTTTTAGCTTTTTTTTACAAAGTAAAAAAAGACAACTGGTTTTTAAAAAGAAATGAAAACGGAACTCCTTTTCTTTTTGCTTTTGCTTTTTCTGTTCTTTTTGGTTTAAAGTCCTTTTCAAAAAACGAGTTTTTTGAAAAGAAAACTAAAAAACAAACGGAAATGGAACAAATAATAAAAAATACTAAGTAAAACCACAAAAAATAAACAATAGTATAATACTTTTCTCTTGTAATAATAAAACAGATACTAGATATAAACTATTTGAATTTTATTATTTTTCTTAATTTATTATAACCGATGAGTTTTTACTTTGTAAAAATTACAAATCTGTTTTTAATAAAAGGCATTGTTAATAAATAAATTATAGGTTATAATTTTATTTAATTAGAGAATTATAATACTTATTTAAATTTTTGATATCGAACTAGAACGTCTATTTACATTTTCGAAAGTTAAAAATGTAATTTTTTTTTTGATGTTTTCCCTTCCACTTATGTTTTTCTTTTTCTTTTTGTTTTTCTTTTCGAAAATAACTAGAACTATAAATGAAAAAGGAATAACTTATTTTTTTGGAATAAACGTAAAAAAATATTACATTTTCTTTAGTAAACTAATAAAAACAAGTAGAAAAATAATTTATAAAAATTAAGTTGAATCTTTTTTATGGATACAATTATTAAAAATTCTTTAGAACAAGCAAGACCAGTTTTTCCATTTACGGCTATTGTTGGTCAAGAAGAAATGAAATTAGCATTAATTTTAAATGTAATTGACCCCAAAATAGGTGGTGTCATGATCATGGGAGATCGTGGTACTGGAAAATCAACAACAGTGCGTGCATTAGTTGATCTTTTACCGGAAATTCAAGTAGTAGCTGATGATCCATTTAATTCTGATCCACAAGATCCAGAATTAATGAGTCAAGAAGTTCGTGAAAGACTTCAAGCGAATGAAAAACTACCAGTTACAACAAAAAAAATTACTATGGTAGACCTACCATTAGGTGCTACTGAAGATCGTGTTTGCGGAACAATTGATATAGAAAAAGCTTTAACGGAAGGTGTAAAAGCTTTTGAACCGGGATTATTAGCTAAAGCTAATCGTGGCATTTTATATGTTGATGAAGTTAATTTATTAGATGATCATTTAGTTGATGTTTTACTTGATTCTGCAGCTTCAGGTTGGAATACCGTAGAACGTGAAGGTATTTCAATTAGTCACCCAGCTCGATTTATTCTTGTTGGCTCTGGAAATCCTGAGGAGGGAGAACTTAGACCTCAGTTATTAGATCGTTTTGGTATGCATGCTCAAATTGGAACAGTAAAAGAACCAAATCTTCGTGTACAAATTGTAGAACAAAGAGCTAATTTTGATGCGGCTCCTTTAGAATTTCGTAAAAATTATAATGATTCACAAAATGAATTAGCTAACCAAATTAGTCAAGCACGTCAACTTCTGCCTCAAGTACAAATAAGTTATGATCATAGAGTAAAAATATCTCAAATTTGTTCAGAATTAAATGTTGATGGATTAAGAGGAGATATTGTAACAAATCGTGCTAGTAAAGCATTAGCGGCTTTTGAAGGACATACTACAGTAACTGTAGAAGATATTTTTCGTGTTATTCCATTATGTTTACGTCATCGTTTACGAAAAGATCCATTAGAATCTATTGATTCCGGTGATAAAGTTCGTGACGTTTTTAAACGTGTTTTTGGATTTACCCAAGAATAATTATAGAAATTCGAACTTTTAATTTTTTATATTAAAAAGAAGCTTTTTCTTTTTCCAAAAAATTTTTGGACTTACTTGTATTTATAAAATACAAAAATGAAAGAATAATAGTAGCTTTAAATACTAGATATAAAAACTAATTTTTTTTGTTATTTCTAAGAACAAAGTATTAGAAAACATAACGCTAGTGCTTTCTTTCCTTTCCTTTTTTCGTTTCTAGGTTTTCGACCTGGTGTTCTAAAAACAAAGTTTTTAAAAAAGGAACCAATTTCATTTAATTCCAAAAACTCAGTTCTTGGAACCGGACAAAATGGAATTTTTAGAACAGCACTTAGCGTTTTAACATATTAATTATTTAAAAACTAGCGTTTGAGTCCATCGTCTAATGGATAGGACAGGAACCTTCTAAGTTTCTAATGTAGGTTCAAATCCTACTGGACTCAAAAAATAAATAAATTTAACAATATTAATTTTTTTCAATTATTTCCATTTTTTTCCAAAAACTTTGTTTATTCAATATTTAAAAACTCCTTTTATTTTTAGCGCAGCTAAAAATAATTCGTTTCGCTTTTTACAAAAGGAAAAACAATATGAACAAACTTTGTTTTTATAAAAAGAACACCTTTTGTTTTTATAAAAAGAACACCTGTTGTTTTTATGTTCTTATTCTTTTTCCAAAAACAAAGTTTTTGCAACCTAATTTCAGTTCTTGTTCTAAACGAACAAGAACTGGAAAGAAAAAGAACTGGAAAAGGAACACGATTCATTTTCCATATGTTCTACTTTCTGTAATTTTCCTCCTTTTTTATAGAACAAAAAATTGGAACAAAAACAGAAACTAATTCGATAGAAATTTAATTAAAACAGAACAGGAAAAAAAAGAAAACACAAAAAAAAAGGTTAAAAAATTAGTTATGCAATTTTTACTTTTGCACCTGCTTCTTCTAATTGTTGTTTAGCTGTTTCAGCTTCTTCTTTTGAAATTCCTTGTTTAATCGCTTTTGGTAAGGAAGTAATAGATTCTTTCGCTTCTTTAAGATCTAAAGAAGTTAAATTACGAATAACTTTTAATATAGGAATACGTTTATCACTTGGAACATCTTCAAGAATAATATCAAAAGTTGTTTTTTCTTCAACCGCTTCTTTTTGTGAAGCTGCTGATTCCGTTGGAGCAGCTAAAAAACCACCAGCAACAGGAGCAGAAGCATCTACAGCAAAAGTTTCTTCAATTTGTGAAACTAATTCAGCTGCTTCTAATAATGTAATAGATTTTAATTTTTCAATAATTTCATTAGTTGTTGTTGACATACTACAAATTTTTCCTTATTTAATATTTTTTTCAACAAGAATTAAATAAAAATTTTTTGTTACAAAACTACGTTTTTGTAACAATACTGATGAAGTTTTTTAAACAAAAAAGAAAATATTTATTTTTTACAATTCTTTTGTTCCTTTTACAAAAACGAAGTTTGGTCAAAAAATGAATTTTGAAATGAACCAACACCGTTTTTGTAAAAAAACTTTTTGGAACAAAAATCAATCTAAAAAATTCACATAAAAATGAACGTAAAAAATAAACAAAATTAACGTTTCGAAAATTGTGGCGCTTTGCGAGCTTTTTTCAATCCATATTTACGACGTTCTTTTATACGAGCATCTCGTGTTAAAAAACCACGTTTTTTAAAATAACTACGTAAATGAGGATAAATTTCTAAAAAAGCTTTACATAATGCAAGTCTAATTGCTTGCGATTGAGCGCTTAATCCACCACCTGTTACTTGAATAAAAGCATCATATTTTGTTTCTATTTTTAAAAGTTGAGATTCAATTTTTACAAGCTCATAAGCTGTTAAAATGTTTTGTAAATAAACAGCATTTTCTTGAAAATATACAGATGCTGGTTTTCCATTTACAATAATTTGAGAACTGGAACTTGGAACTAATTTTACACAAACATTGGCTGTTTTTCTTCCACCAGATCGAATTACTCCAATTGTTGGCTGGGTCATTGCACTTAATAAACCTCCTTATTGGTTTTACAATGGCTGCTAAAAATTATTAAATAATTTTTTATTTTAAAGAAGT